>JACCDP010490762.1_pt1 | contig 33768 bp, 49 predicted proteins | sample 7445841 | NCBI WGS metagenome assembly JACCDP01 (sample SAMN15323441, study PRJNA562643) | freshwater metagenome | isolation source: river surface water | place: USA:Blue River Watershed | collected 2017-08-17 | reverse complement strand
TATCCCCATCGTTCCTGTCTACGGTCAACAACTGGTAGTTGATTCCAAGCGCGTCAAGTACGGTCTGGTTCGCCAGGCCAAAGACCCGCAGCGTATGTATAACTACTGGCGGACGGCTCTGACCGAGTCGGTGGCTCTGGCTCCCAAGGCCAAGTGGCTGCTGGCCGAAGGTCAGGACGAGGGCCATGAGAATGAATGGGCACAGGCCAACGTCAAAGCGACACCGGTTCTGCGCTACAAACAGAAAGACATCGAGGGCCAACCGGCTCCCGTGCCCCAGCGCCTCCAGCCCGAACCCCCGCCGGCTGGCGTTATCGCTGCGTCTGAGTCCATCAACTCTGACTTGCAAACCGTGGTCGGCATCTACGACCCCAATATGTTTGCCCAGGGGAATCAGTCTGGTAAGGCCATCCGTGGCCAGCAGATGCAGATTGACCTGACCAACTTCCATTTCTACGACAACCTGACCCGCTCCCTCAAACAGACTGGCCGGATCATTCTTGACCTGATTCCCAAGATTTACGACAAAGAGCGGGTCATGCGGATCATTGGTTACGACAACACGCCTGAGATGGTCACCATCAACCAGCGCGTGGTCGATGAGATGGGCGCCGAGAGGGTGCTAAATGACGTCACCGTGGGCGAATATGACGTATTCATGGACACCGGCCCAGGCTATCAGTCCAAGCGCCAGGAGGCCGTGGAGGCCATGGTGCCCCTGCTCCAGGCCAACCCTGCGCTATTCCAGGCTGCGGGTGACTTGGTGTTCCGCAACATGGACTTCCCAGGTGCGGACATCATTGCCGACCGTCTGGCCGCGACCAATCCTCTGGCCCAGATTGATGAGAAGTCCGAGGTTCCGCCACAGGTTCAGATGCAACTCATGGCCAGCCAGAAGCAAATCGCTGACCTCCAGGAGCAACTAGCCGCGCTGACCATGAACCTCCAGCACCAACTGGACGTCACGAAGATCAAAGAAGAAGGCCAGAACCGCCGCAAACTGATGGATGTCACCTCACGGGCTTACAACACCGACACCATCAACGAGGCCAAGGTCAACCAGCAAATCATGCGAACCGAGGCCGACCAGAACCGTGGCGAACTCGATGCCATTACCAAACTGCTGCTCAAGGGCATGGACATCCGCCAATTACAGGCCGAGATTGACCGCCGTGACATGGAGCAAGCCGACACGTTCCAATTCTCTGAGCAAGAGGTTAATCAGAGTGCGAACCCGTTCCTCCAGCAAGAGATGCAGATTGCGACCGCGGGCTTTGAGCCTGGCCCCAACATCGGACAAGAGGCCAATCAACTGGCCGCGATGAGGGCCATGCAAGAGCAACCGCAGCAACCGATGATTCCTGGCGTACCGATGGGGCCAGCATAGTTGACACCTATCAATTAACGGTTTTTAATAGCATTACCTACCAATGGGTTCATTGGGTTTATTCTTGGAGTAATCCATGTCTGATGCAGCACAAGTAGTAGACACGACACCGCAACCCAAACAGGCTGCGAATGTTATTACCAGTGAAAATTTGGCCGAATTTACTGCCAAGAAACTGGGTTTAGCCCCTGAATCTGCTCCCGTTGAGGCCGCCAATGAGGCGGAGCCGATGGTTGAGCAACAGGCTGAGAGTGAACCCGAAGGCGAAAAAGAGGCTGCGACAGGTGAAAAGAAGCAAAACCCGAAACTTGAAAAGCGGTTTTCGGAACTGACCAAGCAACGCGAAGCGGCCCGCCTAGAAGCGGAACGTGAGCGCCAGGCGCGGTTGGAACTCGAAGAAAGGCTGGCAAGGCTGGAGCAACAAAACGCACCCCAACAGGCGCGTGACCCTGATCCAGAACCCGATCCCGCCCAATTTGAGGACGCCATCGAATATGCGAAGGCGTTGGCCGAGTGGACTGCCGACAAGAAATTGAGGGAGCGAGATCAGGCGGATATGGCCCGTAGGGCGCAAGAGGAACAGACGAGACTTCGGTCGGAGTTTCAAAAGCGCCTCGAAGCAACCAAGGCCGAGATGCCCGATTACGATGAAATGATTGCATCGAGTGACGTTTCAGTATCTCAGCCCGTGACTGATGCAATTATCGAAAGTGATGTCGGCCCAAAAATCATGTATTACCTGGCCGAGAATCCAGAATTCGCTCAGGAATTGGCACAAAAGTCGATTCCAGCCCAACTAAGGGCCATAGGGCGGCTTGAAGCACAGTTTGAAAAGACTGCGCCTAAAGCCAAGCAACCGACACCTGTTGCGAAGAAGTCAAATGCACCGGCACCGATTACGCCGCTACGCACGACCGGAAGCGCCGCAGACGTTACCCTGGATGCCAATAGGCAATTCCATGGCACGTTTGCTCAGTGGAAGGCCGCCCGCGCTGCGGGGAAAATCAGATGACGGTAAACCTTATCTAATTTTTGGAGAATCAAAATGGCAAATAACTTGCTAACCATCTCCATGATCACCAACGAAGCGTTGATGGTCTTGGAAAACGAACTGACCTTTACTGGCCGCGTTGACCGTTCTTATGACGATCAATTCGCCATCGTTGGCGCCAAGATTGGTAACACCGTGAACGTCCGCCGTCCTGGCCGTTTCATCGGTACTACCGGCCCTGCGCTGAACGTAGAGGACTTCAACGAAACCTCAACCCCCGTAACTCTGGACACTCAATTCCACGTTGACACCCAGTTTACGACTCAAGACCTGACCCTGAGCCTTGATATGTTCTCGGATCGCGTCCTGAAGCCCGCCATCGCCGCCATCGCTAACAAGATGGACTATGACGGCACCACCATGGCCGTCCTTGAGACTGCCAACACCGTTGGCACCGCTGGTACGGTTCCCTCCGACATCGCTACGTTCCTGACCGCCCAGGCTTACCTGGATGGTGAAGGCGCCCCCCGCGATGGCAAGCGTTCTTGCGTTGTTGACCCCTTCACCGGTGCCAGCATCGTTGGTTCGCTCAAGGGACTGTTTAACCCCCAGGGCACCATTTCTCAGCAGTACGAGAAGGGTCTGATGGGTCGTGACACCATCGGCATGAACTGGTACATGGATCAGAACATCGTGACCCACACTTACGGTTCTTACTCCACCGCCACCATGTCCACCAACACGGCAACCTTCACCGGTTCGCTGACCACTGGCTGGGCACAGACCTCCACCATCACCATCTCTGCGGCCACGGCCAATGCGGTGCTGAAGGCTGGTGACACCATCCAGATTGCTGGCGTATATGCAGTCAACCCCCAGAACCGTCAGATTTATGGCGGCGGCGTTCTCCGCAACTTTGTTGTGCAGTCTGCCGTTACCATCACTTCCGGCGGCTCGGCTTCCGTCACGGTTTCGCCCGCGATCATTACCGCTGGCCAATTCCAGAACGTAAGCGTTACGACCACCTCCGCCTCTGCCGTTGTCACACCGTTCAACAAGACCGGTGCCGTCAGCCCGCAGAACCTGGTGTTCCACCGCAACGCGTTCACCGTGGCCACTGCCGACCTGGAACTGCCTGATGGCGTCCATTTCGCTGGCCGTGCAAGCGACAAAGATGTTGGCCTGTCGATTCGTGTGGTTCGTCAGTACACGATCAACAACGACTCCATCCCAACCCGTCTGGATGTTCTCTACGGTTGGGCGCCCCTGTACCCTGAACTTGCCTGCCGCGTTGCAGCCTAACTAGGAAAGGAACCTAATCATGTCTAATCCAGGCCCCGCTTCCAGCCAAACTACCAACTATCTGCTCAACGGTAACGCCTCTGACGGTGTTGCCATTGGCATCGCTGGTGGTCTGATTGGTTTTTATGGTGAAACCCCCGTGGCTCAAGCCGGTGCGATTACCGCCCTGGTCTCCACCACGGCCTCGACCGCAGACATCGCTGCCTCGGTCAATGCCATCATCACTGCATTGCAGAATGTCGGCATCACTGCCTAAAAGGCATAAGTAGTGCGAAGGGCTACCCTCAAAAGGGGTGGCCCTTTTTTTTAAGGGGAAACAATGAAACACGTTATGGTCGCAATGCCCGCCTACACGGGCACGGTCTGCATGGGAACCATGAGAAGCCTGATGACCGACCTAATCGCCCTGATCCAAAGGGGTGACCGCTTTACCTTTGTTGACGATATTGGGAACGCCCTGATTGCTGACTCCAGGGGCGTAATTGCTACCAATTTTTACCACTCCGATTGCGATGACCTCATATTTATCGACTCTGATGTTGCCTGGGAATCTGGCGCCCTGTTGCGTCTTGTTGACCATCCTGTTGACCTAGTGGCTGGCGTTTACCCGACCAGGGCCGACCCGATTAAGTATCCGGTGGCCTATCTGGACAAGCCCCAATTATGGGCGGACCCCGCAACCGGATTGCTGGAAGTGGCCCATGTGCCCACGGGATTTATGAAGATTTCCCGCAACTGCATTACCAAGATGATTGAGGCGTATCCGCAGACGTTCCACCACGACCTGGCCAAAGACAAACAGTTTTGGCCGTTGTTTGAGTCTTATATCGACAAAGACCTGGGCTGGAAATATGGCGAGGACTTTTCGTTTTGCAAGAAATGGAAAGAAATCGGTGGCCAGGTCTGGTGCGATCCAGAGATCAAGATGGGCCACATTGGACTAAAAGTATTTGAAGGACATCTTGGAAATTGGCTAAAAAGTAGGATAATTCCATAACACAACACCGCGAGGATAAACATGGACTCCCTCAAGATTCTCAGCCCAACCTATGCGTTGTCGCTGACCACCTCCGCATCAAGCGCCCTCCAACTGGTTCCAAACACTACGACCCGCGCCTTCCGCGTTGCCCTGTTGAACACAGGCACCGGCACTGCGGCCATTACGTTTGGCACCACCAGCACAAATATGGACACACCGGCCATCGCCTCGACCGGTACTGGCGGGTCGTTTGTACTGCCACCATCGATGTTGGTTCCAATAGTCATCGACTGCGGTTCGCCAAATATTTACGTTAAGGCCATTTCTTCTGGAACAAACGTCCTGTATATGACGCTGGTGGCCACCGAATAAGGATTTGTCATGGCTAATGACACCGCAAAGACCGTAACGACTAACATCGTTCCGGTTCAGGGCATTTTTGAGCCCTTGCCGCCTTATGCCCCAATCACGCTGATTGGGCCTGCCGGAACGCCGTTTTTTGCGCCAACCAATCCCAATTTGGATGGGGTGTCAATAACCAACTCGACCATCAATTCATCGGTTATTGGCGGAGTAACGCCTGCCGCCGCAACATTTACTGACGTTGCAACCACTACTGGAACCATTACCTCGGTTCCAAGCGGGCCAACCTCAATTGTCAATCAGGCTTATGTGGACGCGGTGGCCCAGGGCTTGTCATTTAAGCAGCCTGCGGCCTACACGACCACCGGCAACATCACCCTGTCTGGTCTCAGCACCCAGGCAAACGGAGATTGGCCATCGACCCTGACTGCGGGAGACCGCATCTTGGTGCGCAACCAGACCGCCCAGGAAGAAAACGGCATTTATGTGGCCGCATCAAGCGGATGGACGCGGGCCTCAGATGCAAACACCTATGACGAATATCTGTCGGCTTATCTGTTTGTTACCTCCGGCACTATTTATTCTGGCTCTGCGTGGGTTTGTACAAACCAGCCTGGCGGAACCCTTGGGGTCACGCCGATTGTATTTATTCAGTTTTCTAACACCGCGCTTTATAACGCTGGAACAGGATTAACTCTTACCGGCTACACGTTCAGCATCACCAATACAGGGGTCACGGCGGCCTCTTACGGCTCGGCCTCCGACACCCTAACCGCGACTGTTAACGCCCAAGGCCAACTGACCTCCCTGGCGGCCAGCCCGATTGCGATTCTGAACACCCAGGTTTCGGGGTTGGGCACGATGTCCACCCAGAACGCCAACACCGTTGCAATTACGGGCGGAAACATTGACGGCACGACCATTGGCGGAACCACACCGGCGGCGGTAACCGGCACGACTGTCACGGCCAACACCCAGTTTTCTGGGGCTGGCACGGGCCTCACAGGCACCGCCTCGGCCCTATCTATTGGGGGTAATGCGGCCACTGCGACCTCCGCAACAACTGCAACTAATCTTGCGGGCGGCGCGACTGGATCGCTCCCCTATCAAACGGGGTCGGGGTCAACGACCTTCCTCGCGGCTGGAACGAATGGCTATGTGCTGACCCTTGCGGGCGGTGTCCCAACCTGGGCGGCAGAGCAGTTTCAGGGAGATGTGGTTGGCCCTGCGAGCGCAACGGATAACGCCCTGGCGCGGTATGACGGCACCTCTGGCAAACTGATCCAGAACTCCACGATTACCCTTTCGGACGCTGGTGCGCTGCAAAATGTTAACGAGATCAATTGGGACATTACGCCCACAGGTGTTGTCGGCGGCGCGGGCTCCCTGTCGTGGAATAGCGCGGACAACGCCGCGACCCTTGATTTGGTCATGGCCGGTGGCAATGTCACCCAACAGATTGGCGAGGAAACTTACTACCGAATCAAGGCATCGGGCAACATTACTGATGGCCAAGTAGTCATGTTCGCGGGGACGGTGGGCGCATCTGGTGGTTTGATTGGCGCGGCGGCCACGGGACTAACGGCAGCAACCGGCTCATACATCATGGGCATCGCCACCGAGAGCATTAACAACAATGATTGGGGATATGTCACCCATTTTGGTCTGGTGCGGAATATTGACACCACCGGCACATCGGTTGGCGAAACCTGGGCAGATGGTGACATCCTTTACTACAACCCCAGCGTCACCGGCGGCCTGACCAAGACTGTCCCTGCGGCTCCCAACGCCAAGGTTCAGGTCTGCGCGGTCGTTTATGCGGCGGCCAACGGCTCCCTTTTTGTTCGCCCAACCTTTGAACCCAGGTTCAATGACCTTGCGGATGTGTCGGTTCCGAGCCCGTCTGACGGCGATTTGGTGGTCTGGAACAACTCCAACTCCCGCTGGCAGAGTGCGGCCCAAGCGACCATCACCGCAGGCAAGGCAACCAACCTCGCAGGCGGTTCTGCGGGCCAAGTGCCTTACCAGTCGGCAACCGACACCACGGGGTTTACCAGCACGGGAACCGCTGGACAGGTTCTGACAAGCCAGGGGACAAGTGCGCCCACTTGGACAACCCCTGTTGCGGCGGTCACGGTCACCGATGACACAACGACCAACGCCACCCGTTACCCGCTTTATGCGGACGCAACATCGGGAACGCTGGCCACAACCTATGTTTCCTCGACCAAGTACCAATTCAACCCTTCAAGCGGCGACCTTTCAGCGACCTCATTTTCTGGCGCTGGAACCGGCCTGACGGGAACGGCCTCGGGGCTCTCGATTGGTGGAAACGCGGCCACGGCAACGAGCGCGACCACGGCGACCAATGTGGCGGGTGGCGCGGCCAATCAACTGGTCGTGCAATCGGGGGCAGGCGCTACTACTTTTGTGACCGCCCCAACCTCTGGAAGCACCTTTTTGGAGTGGTCTGGCTCGGCATTCCAATGGTCTGCGGCTGCGGGTGGCGTGACGATTACAGACGACACAACGACCAATGCGACCCGTTATGTGACTTTTACGGATGCGACCACGGGAACCGAACCTGGGCTGGATGTTTCCTCGACCAAACTGCAATTTAACCCAAGCAGCGGTGCGTTAACGGTCAGCGGACAACTAAGCGCAGACAACATCACGATTGATGGCAACACCATTTCCTCGACCAATACGGATGGAAACATCGAACTTGATCCGAACGGAACTGGTGCGATTAACCTTGTCGGCCCTGTTACCGCTGGAGGAACTGCGGCTTATTTGCTCAAAGGCATCACCTACCTAACCTCTGGAACTGGTGCAACTTACACAACCCCAGCAGGCGTTCGTGCGCTTTATGTTGAAGTGGTTGGGGGCGGCGGTGGTGGCGGTGGTGTAGATGGGGTTGGCGCAGGCTCTGGGGCAGCAGGGGGTGGCGGTGGTGGTGGTGGTTGTGGGGCAATATTAATTACCTCACCAGCGGCTTCTTACACATACACAATTGGTGCGGGTGGCACAGGTGGTGCGGCTGGAGCAAACAACGGTACTAATGGAGGCAACTCAACTTTTTCAGACGGAACGCTTACAGTTACTGGAGAGGGAGGGGTTTCAGGTCAAGGACTTACCGCTGCGTCTGGTTACGCTTTATACACCGAACGGTCGGGAGGTGAAGCGTCTGGTACTGGCGTGACAGTAATTGCAGGATTAAGAGGAGGTGCCCGTCAGAGAGGCGCATGGGCACAAGTCATTGGTGGTTACGGCGGCTGCTCCCCATTGTTTGGACAAGGTGGTGGAGGAGAAGGCGGTAATGTTTCAAATGGTTTTGCAGGAACTACATATGGCGCCGGTGGCGGAGGCGCGGCGGTGGATGGTGTATCAACCAACTATGCTGGCGGAGATGGCTACCAGGGTGTTATCAGAATCACGGAATATTACTAATGAAAACAGTCATTCTCAATTCTGAAGGTGTGGTTATGAATGTTGGCATGGGTGAGCCTTCTTCTGCTGCACCCGTTGGCCTGACGTATATCGTGGTTGCTGATGATGTCTGGGTTGGCCCAGGATGCAAGCAGGCAGACGACGGGTCTTTCTATGACCCTAACCCACCGGAGCAAGAAGCATGAATTTTCAATGGAAAATTTTAGAAATACAGGCCAAAGAAGACACAATTAAAGCCGCCAAATACTTTTGCGCCGTTGAACAGGACGGCTTGAGAGTCGAAACGGAGGGTTATTGGAAGTTTCGCGACCCAGAGGGCGATTTCACCCCATACCTTGAAGTCACCGAGCAAATGGTCATTGATTGGATCAATCAAGAGGCTATCCGTGATGGCAAAAATCTAATAACATCTAGGCTAGAGGAGCAATTTGCGGCTTTGCAAAACAACGTCCCAGTCGTTGCGCCTTGGTTACCGCAGATTTATATTCCAAACATATAGGTGAACCATGACCCAGCCTATTGACATCATCAGCCGCGCCCTTAAAGACATCGGGGCACTAGAGGCCGGTGAAACTCCCGCCCCTGCGGACGCCCAAGACGCGTTCGATATGCTCAACGATATGCTCGACCAGTGGTCAAACGAGCAAATGATGGTCTTTTACAAGACCGAAATCGTCTACACGCTGACATCAGGTCAAACTCAGTACACCATCGGCCCAGGTGGCCAAATTGGCGCCACGGTGACCGGCTCCATCAGCGGCACAACCCTGACGGTGACCAACATCACCCAGGGCGCGATTGCCCTTGGAATGACCATCTCTGGCTCTGGAATCACTGCGGGCACCAAGATTGTCGGGTTCGGAACCGGTGCGGGTGGCAACGTCAACTATGCGGGCACTTATACGGTGAGCGTATCCCAGACGGTGGCCAGCACGACCATTTCGGCCTATTACGAGCGCCCCCTGTCGATCAACTCCGCGTTTGTGCGGGTCAACACGACCGCCAACGGCCAGCCCATCCAGGGCGGTGGTCTGGACTATCCGGTGACCATCCTGAACCTGGAAAACTACGAACTGATTGGTCTTAAGACCATGAACGGCCCGTGGCCCCGTGCGCTTTATTACCAGCCAGGCGAGACCCTCGGAACCATCACGGTATGGCCAAACCCTTCCCAGGGCGAGATGCACATTTTTGCCGACACCATGTTCCAGCGGTTTGGCTCCCTGTACGACAACATTGTGATTCCCCAGGGCTACTACATGGCCATGCGCTGGTGCCTGGCCGAGCGGTTATGCCCCATGTATGGCAAGTCCAACCCGCAACAAATTGCGATGATTAACGCTTTTGCGAGTAACGCCAAGTCCACCATCAAGCGAACCAACATGAAACCCATTCAAGTGGCTCGGTTTGATGACAACCTGGTGGTTGGCAAGAGGGCTGACGCTGGTTGGATACTTACAGGCGGCTTTTAAACCGTTTACTAATGGAAAAGGGATAGCATGGACTTTGGATTTGTTGGTGCGGCTTACGAGGCGCCCTCGATTTACCAGGACGCCCAAGAGTGCATCAATTTCTATCCTGAGATTGATCCCACCAAGTCACCCCAAGAGCGCGGCGTCATCGCCCTGTATCCGACCCCAGGTCTGGAAACTCTGGCCATTTTTCCCAATCAGGAAGAAGTCCGCGCCCTGCGAACCCTCTCCGGTGGGACGCAACTGATGGCCGTCTGCGGTGACTTTGTTTACGTTCTTGAATCCGACCTGACCCCCAAGATTATTGGCCAACTGAACTCGGCCACTGGCCTGGTCGGCATGGTGGACAACGGTGTTAATGCCTACATTGTGGACAACGACTACCGGTACACGTGGCGCATTTCTAACCCGTCAGCGGCAATTTTTACTGGGTCAATTAGCACCACAACCCTGACCGTGACTGCGGTTCAAAGCGGCACCCTTGCAATTGGCCAGGCCATTTTTGGTAACGGTGTTGGCCAAAACACCATTATTACTGCCCTGGGCACTGGATCGGGTGGGGTTGGCACCTACACGGTCAGCAAATCCCAGACCGTTGCATCCACTTCAATTAACGCTGCGGCCTCACCGGCCATCGTGACTGCGTCCATTAGCGGCACGACCATGACGGTATCTGGCGTGACCAGCGGCACCCTGGTGATTGGCCAAACCATTGTCGGCACCGGCGTGACCGATGGGACCATTATCACGGCCTTGGGAACTGGCTCTGGTGGCGCTGGAACTTACACGGTCAGCGCCTCTCAGACGGTTTCCAGTACTACCATCTACGCGTCCAACTGGTCTGTTTTGCCGGCCACAGACGGCGCGTTCGAGGGTGGTGGAACGGTGGACATTACCGACAACTATTTCGTTTACAACAAGCCCCAGTCGCAACTGTTTGCGGCCTCCGACCTTTTAAGCCCCATTACCGACCCTCTGTCATTTGGTTCCAAAGATGGATCACCGGATGACCTTGTGGCCGTCATCGTTGACCGGCGGGAGGTTTATCTGCTGGGTGAGATGTCATCTGAGGTGTGGATTGACTCCGGCGGGGTGCCATTCCCGTTCACGCGAATCCCAGGCACCTCAACTCAGCAAGGCATTGCAGCCCGTTGGTCATGCGCTCGGATGGGCAACTCTTTTGCTTATGTGTCCCGCAACAACCGTGGTGAAGCCACCATCGTGCGGATGAACGGATATTTTCCAGAGCGGATCAGCACCCACGCCGTGGAAAATACCCTGGTCGGCCAGAACGTCTCGGACGCCCTGGCCTGGACTTACCAACTAGAGGGGCATGAGGTTTATGTAGTCACATTTCCTAGCATCGGTGACAACGGCCTGACCTGGGCGTATGACAACACCACCGGCGCCTGGCACAAGTGGCTCTACACCAACAACATGGGCGAGTACGAGCGCCACCGTGGCAACTGTTGCGCGTTTTTCAACCAAAAAGTCATGGTTGGTGACTACGAAAACGGCAAACTTTACTGGGTGCGTCAGGACTACTACACCGATGACGGCCAGATGGTTCGCCGGCTGCGCCGTGCGCCGCACCTGACTTCTGACTTGCAGCGCCAGTATTTCCACGAACTCCAGATTCAATTTCAGCCTGGTGTTGGGTTATCCACAGGCCAAGGCGAGGACCCCCAGGCCATGCTGCGCTGGTCTAGTGACGGTGGCTCGACCTGGTCCAACGAATACTGGACAACGATTGGCAAACAGGGCCGTTATGCAAACCGTGCGATTTGGCGCCGGCTGGGCTGGTCGCGTGACCGAGTGTTCGAGGTGGTGGTGACTGATCCCGTCAAGGCGGTGATTGTGTCGGCCAACCTAAAAGCGGAGGCGGGGGATAACTGATGGCCGTCCAACAAAACCAGCGGATTCCAACGAGCCCCCTGATTGACCAGACCCAACGGCCAACGCGGGCCTGGCAATTGTGGTTTTTGAACCTGTTGAACTTTTCTAGCAGCAACTCGGCCACCGCGGGTTCCGCTACGTTGCCGGCCAACCCTGCGGGATTCATCAACATTACCGTCAACGGTGAGGCCAAAAAGGTGCCCTACTATGACGTTTGAAGTAGATACCCTGTCTAAGGTTCCTACCTTAGAGGAAATCAACCGCCTCCAGTCGGCCATGGTCAAGATGCCCCAGGCCAAACTTGAGACTGAGCATTATTTCTCCGGCGGAATGTACTGCCGAAAATTGAGCCGACCGGCTGGAACCCTGATTGTTGGCAAGGCCCACAAAAAAGACCACTTTTTTATGTGCGCCAAGGGTGAAATCATTGCCTGGTCTGAAAAAGGTATGGTTACTTTGTTGCCTGGCGATATAATTGAATCCAAAGCCGGAACCAAGCGGGTGACGCTGGCGGTGAAGGACTCCGTAGGGGTCACATTCCACCGAACTGACAAGACCGATTTGGATGAGATTGAGGCCGAATTGATCGAACCAGACGAGACGGCGTTGTTTGACTCACACAATGAACTCAAAAAATTGGTAAACAGTAGCGAGGTGCAAAAATGTCTTGGGTAGCCGTTGCGGTTGTTGGATCAAGCCTGGTTTCAGGCTACATGGGGTCTAAGGCCGCCAAGTCGGCTGCCGATAGAACTGCCGGAGCAACTGAGTATGCGGCAGATGTTCAGAAAGAAATGTATGACATTTCAAGAAAGGATTTGGCTCCATATCGTAAAATTGGCTATGGCGCTTTAGAGGACATCAATAGGCTCAAGCCATATCTAACTGGCCAGTTTGGCGAAGAACAACTGGCTCAATATTTAGACCCTAGCATGGCGTTCCGCATGAAATACGGAACCCAAGCCACGGAACGGCTGGCCAACGTATCTGGCGGAGCGCTTGGTGGAAATGCTATGCGCGCCCTGCAAGACTACGGACAAAATTTAGCCGCTACTGAATACGGAAATGCTTTTAACCGGTTTCAAACCGAGCGTGGAAACATATACAACACCCTGGCAAACATTGCCGGAATGGGTCAGGGAGCAGTCAACACAGGCATCAGCGCGAGTCAACAAACCGCTCAGAACCTTGGAACTCTTGCCGTTGGCGGTGCCCAGGCTCAAGCCGCGGGAACGGTAGGCGCTGCCAATGCGTGGACAAACGCCTTGCAAGGCCCAGCGAACTACTTGCAACTGTCCGCTCTGATGGGACGAAACCCATTCGGTGGTTTTGGTGGGGCGCCAGCCGCAACAAGCATGGCTCCAACGTCAGCCATGGCGCCTCAAGCGGCTTTAACAAGTATTGCGTAAGGACTAATCATGGCCGACTTTGGAATCAAACCAGACATCGCTCTAGGCGTAAAAGGCCCGCAGCAACAGTCATTGTCTGACCTGTTGGGAACGGCCACCAAGGCCATGGAGTTTTCCCGCCTTTCCGAACTGTATCCAGAACTGATCCGAAAGACCAAGGCCGAAGCCGCTGGAGCGGAAACTACCGCGGCCAAGGGTTCGCTCGAATACAACCTTGGTTTGGCAAACACCATTGCTGCTGGCCAGACCGGCATGATTACAAACCCTTTGATTGTAAAAGCCGCAAACACACCTGATAGCCTTACATCGGATGAGCGCAAGGCACTGGTCACACTGGTTACTGACAACGCGATCCAGCAGTCTAAAAACGCCGGTATTCCTTGGGAAGGCCAAGGCCAAAAATTGGCCCAACCTTATATCACCATGGCCATGAACAACCCTGGTGGTCTCAAACAGTATTACACTGAGCGGATGTTGGCCGGTCTTGATTCCGCAACCCGTTTGTCTCGCGGAACCGGAGAAATCCAATCCGTTGCCGGCCAGCCATCATTGGTCAACCCACTGATGCCAAGGCCGGTTCAGCCTATCCCTGGGTTTGCCCCAGGCGTTCCGGTGGCCGAAGGTGGCCGCACGGACATGGGCGCAAATATGCCCGTTGCGCCACAAGGCGTTCAACCGGCTGCTCCAGCACAACCCGCGGCACCAAGGGGTGTGACGTCAGCCGATATGACTCAACGGCCAGGTGGCCCAGGGTTTGACTTGCCTTATCCGAAACCACAACCTGGTGTGGCCATGGCGGTCACAACTCAGTATCAGGCGGACGAAGCCGCCGGTAATAAATACCGAAACGGTTTGGCATCGGCTCGAATGACGGTTCCAGCCGGACTCAGAAATGTGGACGAAGTTTTGCGTGGCGCTGCCGAACTGGCCAAAGACGTTAACTTTGAAACTGGCAAACCAGCCGATATTGAGCGGGCCGTAAAAGTGTTTTTTGGTGACGCCCGTTATAAAGAACTCAGCAAAAACATTGCTAACGCCCAGATTGCTATTGCTCAGGCATCAGGCGCATCGACCGACTCCATGCGCGAACTGATCAGCAAAGCCACGGGTGACGAAACCTATCCTCCGCAAGTGCTTTTGAGCATTGCCTCACGTTTGCGCGGCGAACTCAAAGGGCTAGATTTAGAAGCCCAGGGTGCCCAGGCGTTTGCCACCAAGTTTGGTGACGCAAACCTCCCCGCCTACCGTGACGTTTGGGCGCGTAATGCTTCCGACAACCGAGTGTTTGAGGCCATGTCAATTATGGACTCTAGGATGTCTAGGGATCAACGCGAAAAGGCTCTCGACAAGATTCTCCCGATTGATGCGGCTGAACTGGAACAATTTAGAACTAGGATTCAGAACATTCGTTCTCTGTCTCAGTCTGGAACGTTGCCCAGTCAATCTAAATCGTCAAAGAAATAAATCATGGTCACTGATGACTTGCTAGACCGTCTCAAGATGGTGGAATCAAGCGGTGACCCAAGGGCAGTCAACCCTAAAACTGGTGCCATGGGCGCGTATCAATTCATGCCTGGCACGGTCAAAATGCTGGAATCTCAGGGCATCAAGTTTGACCCGTTTAATGAGTCCCAGGCAAGAAATGCGGCCAGGATTTACCTGACGCAACTTGTCGATCAAAATAAGGGTGACGTTGACGCGGCCCTGGCCCAATACGGTGGATTCAAAACCAAAGACCCATCGTCCTATGTGCAGAAAGTAAAAGGCGAACCCATGGATGACTTACTGGGATTTATTGATAAGCGGATCAAGTCCGCAGCCCCGTCCGATTCCGGAACGCTAGAGGACATCATCCAGCAGCGAATCGTGAAAGCCCAACAGGCGCCGATCCAGGCCGCTGCCGAGCAACAACGAATCCTCCAGGCTGCGGTTCCGCAAATTGATGCGTCTGGCCGTTTGATCCGAGAAGCCCCCGTCCCTGTAAAGCCCCGTCAAATCCGCGGCGTGGGAGACTTTTTTGAAGCGCCAATTGGCATGGCAGAGACGGCTCTTAACTTAGGGACTGGCGCGTTTGTGGCCCCGTTGGCTGCTGGTGAGCAATTGGTGCGGAACGTCATCGAAGGCCAGCCCAACACTAGAACGGACGTTTTTGCCAAGCGTATGGGTCAGTTTGTTTATCAGCCCCGCACCGAGTTTGGCAAAGAAAACGTAGAGCAGATTGGCAAAGCATTTGAGGCCAGCAAGCTGCCACCGGTGTTGACGCCAGAGTTTGTTGCCCTCCAGGCTGCTAAAGCACCCGTTGCCCGTGTTCCGGTCGGTGAACCAAAGCCCCGATATACCGCACAGGAAGCCGCCCAGGTCAGTCAGATTGTGAAGGGCACGGCCCCATCGTTGCAGCAGCCATTGCCTGGCATCTCGATGCAAAGCGTTGGTGCAGCCGCTCGGCGTGATCCTGTACGAATTGAAGCCACAATTGCCAGCCTGCCGGATGCAGACCAGGCCGTGGCCCGTTCCATTCCTGTTGAGCGAATCAACCCCGTTGCGCTTGAAAACCACGCCCAGGCGGTCAACCTTCCCGTGCCCGTCCGGCTGACTGCTGGCCAAGCCACCGGTGACATTGTGGCCATGAGTAAAGAGTACAACCAGCGTGGCAAAAACCCAGAATTGGCCCTGCGGTTCAAAGAGCAAAACGATGCCCTGGTTGGCAATATGGACGCGTTCCGCGACACCGTGGCGCCGGACATTTTTAGCACTGCTCCCGCAGACCTGGGCAAGATTGTCAAAGAGGGTTACAAAAACCTGGACAACGCCTTGGAGGCTGACATCACCGCCAAATATAAGCGGCTCAGAGATGCGGCCGGTGGCCAATTCCCAATTGACTCCAGAACCTTGTTGGCCAACGTAGAGAAAAAACTCAGCACAGAATTGTTGACCGACAACGCACCATCGGCCCAAATGAAAAGTTTGGTTCAGATGGCTGAGAACAACTCGATGACGTTTGAAAACTATCTGGCCCTGCGCCGCAACCTGGGCAAGGTTATTGCATCTAGCAAAGACGGCAACGAGCGAATGGCTGCTCGATTTATGCGGGACGAATTGGATGCGCTGCCACTTTCGCCTGGTGCCGCCGCCCTCAAACCTTTGGCTGATGAGGCCCGCGCCGCTGCTAAGGCCCGTTTTGACTTGATGAGACGAGACCAGGCATATGGAAGCATCATCGAAAAGGGCGTTCCAGACGAGTATGTGTTGCGAGACTTTTTGTTTGGCGCTGGCAAAGCAACTCAGGAAAACGTGCGTCAGATGGTGGCAAACCTTGGGCCGCAAGAACGCCAGGCTTTGTCTGCCGGTATTTGGCAATACTTACGCGAAAAGGCAGTGAAATCCGATGGTGACTTTAGCCAGGCCGCGTATGCAAAAGCGTTTAAAGAACTTGAGCCAAAAATGTCCATCGTCATGCCGCCAGAAATTGTTAATCAATTTCGCACCCTTGGTGATGTTGCAACCCGCGTAAAGGCTCAACCTAGCGGTTCATTCTTCAACAAGAGCGGAACCCTGGTTGGCGCGTTGGCCGAAAAGGGTGCGACTGCATTAGAACAGGGATTAAATTTTAGCGGCGTTTTTGGTGCCATTCCTGTTGGGACAATTGCACGTCAGGCTAGAGCAGCCAAAGCAGAAGCAAAACAAACGCAACAGGCATTGGAACCCTTAGCCGGAACAAAGGGCAAGAAAACTAAACTCAAAGACATCGGGAAATAATCATGGCCGTCAATCTCTCCCCAATCGGCAACGGTTTTCAATTTTTTGATAGCAACGGACTACCGCTCAACGCCGGCAAGATTTATACATACCAGGCTGGCTCTAGCACTCCGCTTGCAACCTATACGGACAACGCGGGCCTGATTGCTAACACCAACCCAATCATCCTGGGCACCGATGGCCGGCCACCGTCAGAGATATGGCTGCTGGAAGGCTACTACTACAAGTTTGTTTTAAAAACATCTGCGGACGTCACGATTCAGACCTACGACAACCTATATGGAATCATCGGTGTTGCGCCAACTCCGGCCACCCCGACCCCGTCTGGTTTAATTGCGTTGTGGTCTGGTTCCATCGGTTCTATCCCTGCGGGCTGGTATCTCTGTAACGGTTCAAACGGAACGCCTGACCTTAGAGACAGGTTTGTGGTTGGCGCTGGCTCTACTTATGCGGTGGATGCTACCGGCGGCTCTGCTGATGCTATTACCATTGCTCACACGCACACATATAGCGGCACCACGGCAAGCAGCGGAACGCACAGTCACACTACAACTTTTGAGGAATCCGGCGGCGTTCAAAGCGGAACTGACAACTTGGTAACGAGCGGCCCATATAGTGAAACAATTTCCACCTCCTCTGCTGGCGCACACACTCACACATATAGCGGAACTTCTGACTCAACTGGTACATCGGGCACCAACGCCAATCTGCCACCGTACTATGCTCTCTGCTACATCATGAAAAGTTAAATGAGAGTGTGATTATGGAATGGCAGACAGTCATCAATATTGGACTGGGTGGTGTTTTAGCGTTTGTCGGATGGTTTGCCCGTGAGATATGGGATTCGGTCAAAGAACTGCGCCGAGACCTCCATCAAATTGAGAAAGACCTTCCAGAAATCTACGTTCGCCGTGATGACCTTAGAGAGGTCAGGGCTGAGATGTCCGCACGGTTTGACAAGATAGAAAACCTGATTGGTTCGCTATATGATCGCCTCAACGAAAAGGCGGATAGATGAGCCATGTCAGACCCGTTTGTTGACGCACTCAAAGGTGGCATAAGCAAGGCCAGCGAACTCATCACCGTTGCTGATGACCTGGAAAAGGTCGTGGACCAGGTGGCCCGCTTGGGGGAAAAGGAGCGGCTGGCGCGCAGTGCATGGAGGCGCAAGAAGGCTACCGTCCAGGGTGACTATGCCTACGTTGACGCGGTCGATGAGTGGAAGCGGGTCAAAGAGGCCGTAGACGCCAAGAACGAAGTCAAGCGACACGTTATCGACAAGTGGGGCACCCAGGCGTGGAATGAGATTGAACTCATCGAGGCCCGCCAAAAAGATGACCGAGCCAGGCTTTTTACTGAAGATGGCCACGACCGCGAGGCTATGAACCGACTGAAATGGGGCTGCTTTGGTGCGGCCCTTTTAATTACGATGATTCTATGGGCCAACGGTGTCATCCATGAGATGGCCGTGGCCTTTTATGGAGAATGAGAATGACAACAGAAGAACTTGAGGTTCGCGTTTGGGCGTTTGTAGTGATGACTTTGGCCCTAATCCTGTTTGGGTCGGTGGCCATGATCCTGTACGCGGTGACGTTTGTTGAACAATCGATGGGTGAAATTGCCGAGATTGACAAACAATACTTGTCGATCCTGAAGGACATCATGCTCTTGTGCATTGGCGCCATCGGTGGAATCGCCGGACGCAAGGGCGCCTACGCTGCGGCCAACCTGTTAAAGGAGGAAAAAGATGGAAAAACTAATTAGCCTGGTCGCTAGTGCGGCCCCAGCGGTCGCAACTGCCCTCGGTGGCCCCCTGGCCGGTAAAGCGGTCTCTATGATTGCCGGTGCCCTTGGCGTTGAGGACAACGTAGACGCGGTGACCAAGGCCATTCAGGCCGACCCCAACCTGGCCTACAAACTGCGGGAACTGGACATTAAAGAACTAGAGGCCCACAACGCCAACACCGACTCGGCCCGCAAGATGAACGCGTCCATTCAGACCTCTGAACACGCCTCCAGCCTGGCCAAAAACGCCGCATACATCATCGACTTTGCGATTGTCGGCGCAACCATCTTTATGACCTGGTTCCTGTTTTTCAAAGGCGTGCCAGAGGCAAACAAAGAACTGGCCTACATGGCATTTGGCTCCCTGCTGACTTTGAGCGGAACCGTAGTGAACTTTCACCGTGGATCGAGTCAAGGGTCTAAGGACAAGGCCGAAGAAGTCAAAGCACTGAAAGGACGATGATGCAATTAACAGAACACTTTTCTCTGGACGAGATGACCCGCTCTGAGGCGGCTGCGCGCCACGGATACGACAACACCCCCAATGATGCGGAAATCGCCAACCTGACGCGTTTGTGCGAACTGCTGGAGCAAGTCAAAAAGACCCTGGGCGGCAAGCCCATCATGGTCAACTCAGGGTTCCGCAGCAAACAAGTCAACGACTCGGTGGGCTCTAAGGATTCGAGCCAGCACCGGACTGGCTGCGCGGCTGATATCCGCGTCCCAGGCATGACCCCCCGCGAGGTGGTGCAAGCCTGTATTGACGCGAATTTACCGTTTGATCAGATTATTTTGGAGTTTGACTCTTGGACGCACATCTCGGTGCCCAATGTTGACGGTGCAGACCCGCGCCGTTCCAAATTGATCATTGACCGGCAAGGGACGAGAGCGTATTCTTAAGGCGCTTCATGGTCTCCTTGTAGTGCTAAAGCCCCCAGGTCTCTCCCCTTGGCCTGGGGGTTTTTTTATCAGTAAAGCGGGGCACAGGTGACGTCTACAACGATGTCCCTGGTCATCCCTCCGACCCTGCGTTTACCGTAGACCACAATCGCCCTGGTGCGGGCGGACTCACAGTCTTTGATGGCGTTTACCACCTCCAGGCGGCTCATCGAGTAAACCTTGTCATCGGCCACCAGTTTTTGCTTTGGCATTTCTTCTTCTGGCGGCAACGGCTGGTGGGCGCAACCCGCCAGGGCTAAGATAGAAACTATCAAAAGTGCTTTGTTCATAGTCATTCCTTATAGGCTATATAAATGCCGATGGCGATGACCACCAGCATCCACAAGAAAAACTCCCCTACCGACTGGCCGTAGTTCACCATTCGGCCACCCTGATGATGATTCGCACTGGTTTTGCTTTCCCCTTCCAGTACGAACTGGCATCGATCCACAACTGCGCCTCCCGTTTGGATTTAAACGTCACCATTGGGAACGCCTTGTGGCCGTCCACCGGCCTGGGCTGACGCACCCAGACTTGTCTGGCGGTGGACTCCACGCCCCAACATCTAATAGTGCGTTGCATCAAAAAGGCACGTCCTCGTCAAGGTCAGCGAACGGATCATCCTTGGTCGGCGCTGGCCGTGGGCGTTCCTCTTGCTCCGGTTTTGGCCCTGCAAACTCTAGTTCGTTGAGCCTGGCCCGCAAGGTGGTGCCCCCCGTGCCATCTTTGCGCTTGTATTCCTCCAGGTGAGGATCACCCAGGGTTACAAACAACTGCTGGCCTTTGGTGAGGTAAGGGTGGAGTTTTTCCACGCGGGCGCCCCACATGGTGGCGGAAACCCACTGGGTCGGAACCTTGCCATCGGCACCCTTCTTGCCGTAGTTGAACGCAAGCGACAAGTCCATAACAGGGTCACCGCTGGGGGTGTAGCGGATTTCGGGGTTATTGCCCAGGCGGGCGAGTCCAATCAATTGCATTTCATTTCTCCAAATAAACGGCTTGTGTTGTGTAGAAGTCAAACAGTTTTTCCACCTCGGCCAGGAAAGTCTCGCAAGCGGCCTCGACCTCTGCGATTTCCTCTGGGGTTGGTGAGAATTTACGGATGAACAGGTCACGGCCCTCGCCCATGCGCGGGTCATAGGCAACGAACCAGACGTCTTTGCCGGTGACTGCGGCCTGAAGGGTCATCTGGGCCTTATGCTCCGCGGGGACGGTTTGCTTTTCCACCCATTTCATAAACGTGCGGGTGGTGGGGCACTTGACCTCGATGGCGCAACCATCCGAGCAAAACCCGTCAGGGCTGGCCCCGCAGAACGGGATGCGCGGGTGATCCATAAACCCAACGTCAGTCACGATAAGGCCGGTCACCGACTCAAAACGCTCTTTGGCCTCGGCTTCTTTCTCAACACCCCATGCCATCTCTGGCGTGGTGTACTTGTTGACCATCGTGTTGGTGATGCGCTCGGCCACGATTTCATAGCGAAGGTTCTCGCGCTCCGTGGACTCTTTGCCGGACTTGAGGAAATTCATTGCCGCACTAACCCTGCTGGCCGTTAACTTGCCCAGCCGGTCAGCCCACCAGTTTCCGTCTTGCTGGAACGGGTTGGCTTCACGCATCTTGGACGCCCTCCTCGCGAAGTTTTTGGTCTAGTTTTAACTTTTCCCCGTGTTCGGCTGCTATCTCACGAACCATCTCACGCTCCTCTGGCAGCAGCGCCTTCCAGACCGTGGTCAGTAATACGGGGCTTGTAGCGGCTTTGACCAGGTTCTCGACCTCATCCCTTGTCCGAATCGCACGGGCCGGTTTAGGGGCCGCTTTAGGGGCGTTGGTGGCCTTGTGGCCGTCATCGTCCTCCGGTGCTATTCCGCAAGCCGCCTGAAGGGCGTAGCGCCTCGCGTAGGTCATTGCCGAGCCATAGCCCTGGGCGTCCTGTTTGGAGGCTGGAACGTGCAGTTTGCCGCCTGACAGGGTCTCGCCGGACTCATGGATAAACAGGGTCTCGATGATGATGCCGTCCGCACACTCATGCGACTGCTGCATCAGGGCGATGCCGTGGTTATTGAGAGAGTCAATAACGGCCTCGATGCAAGCGGCTAGGTCGGCGTAGCGGGACTTGAAGTGTGGGTTGGTTGAGGTTTTCAGGGCTGGCCCGAACTCTTTTTGCGCTTTGACGAGCGCGGCTGCGACTTTCTGCATTGACTATTCTCCTAGAAAAAAATCCAACAAGCGAAAAGGTAAACAACAAACAACAGACCGGCATTGCGTTCAAACCACGATGGCGGTTTATAAAACAGGTTACGCTGATACTTATTTGTTTGCAAACGGTTCACAATCACTCCCCCTCTTGGACTAGCGTGTAACGTGCCCAGGTCATATCGCCCTGGCGTTCGGTGGTGGTGCGGATGATCCAACCCTTTTGCTTGAGCCTGAAGATGATGTCAGCCAGGCGCGTGGCGTGGTACTTGGTAATTGCGTCCCAACTGGTGATGGAGCGCTTCTTGATGAGGTGCTGGCGAACTTTCTCGACTTTCGTTTGCTTGGTCATGCTTGATCCCCTTTGATCATTAGGTGTCTGGCGATTTCTTTAGCCTGTTCGCCGGTCAGGTAAAACGTGGTTGATCCGTTGTAGGTGCCAATCGTCAGAAACACCGTGTTGGCGTCCTGGTCAACGTTGGCGTAGAGCCCCGTCTCGGGGTCAAACCGTTTGTAGAACGATTCCTCTTGCTCTTGTTGATCCAACTGCTCTTGGTGGTGAAGGTCTTGGGTGTTGTCCATGATTAGGCCGTGTAGATGATGTTGTTGATGGAACGGATTTCAAAGTCGATGGCGTGATACCGCGCCAACTGCTCGGCGGTCATGTCATCTTCAAAGATTTGTTCGAGGGAGATGCGCTCGGCAACGAGGTCATCTTTTTTGTCTATCAACTCAAGAACCTGTTGGGTTTTGGTGATGGCGCGGTTGGTGGTTTGCTGGGTCATTTCTTCTCTCCGAGTGATTGCGTGAGGTAATTGTAAACGGTCTACAAACGGTTTGCAAGGGGGCCAAAGCCCCCGCCCTTATGACAGGTCTGGCGTGTATCCAGGGTGTTCGACCACCAGCAAATTCATGGCCCCATCTGGGTTGCTGGCTGGGACAAACCGGCAATTGTCGTTGACGTCCATCGGGTCGAAACTACAACCGTCTTTGAGGAATATGAACCAGCCAGGCTCTGCGTGGCGGTGCCCATCAACGTATTCGATTTCGTCAATCGCGTGGGCCTCGATGGTGTGTTTGAGTGTTTTCATTTCTTCTCTTCGGTTAGATGCGGTTGGCGTGGCGAACTGCGAGGGCTACTGCTTTGGTGTAGTCGGTCACAAAGGTGTTGCCTTTGTTGTGCTTGACCCAAAAGCCAGCGGGGCTGGTGTAAGCCTTGATCATGCGATTGTCGCAAGTGCTGCGGCGGGCTGCGTGGTGCGTAGCGGCCTGGGCGGTGATGGTGACTTCTTGTTTGCCGCCGACCACCGTGGCGTTGGTGCCGTTGGTGTTTGTTTGCTCGATCACTTCAATCATTTCTTCTCTCCGGTTGTTTGCAATGACTACAATTTGAATTATCCAGGTTTGTAAACCGTTTGCAACTACTTTTTGGAGTTTTTTTGCATTTTTAGGGAAAACCCCTACAAATCAACAACATCCGGTTGTTGTTCGCAAGAACTAGTTTTTGCTTGCATAGCGAACGGTTTGCCGTGCTATACTGGCCATGTCGGAAGTGACACTCCGGCGTTTGGCAGAGACTTTGTAGTAGTTCTAGAACCTCCTGGTGAGGGCTTGTAGTCATCGTTTGGTCTCTGCCCGATGCTGGCCTGTCAAGCCCAAGTCCTCACCAGGGGGTTTTTCTTTGGGCGCTCCGACCGGACTCCGCCCGATAGCAACGGGCCTGAATCGGCTGCGCGGAAGAAAAGACACCCAGCATTGCACCCCGTGTTTGGGTTCCAGCCTGTCAGCGAGGGACTGGAGTAGTCAAAGGGAAAGCGGTGGGACAAGACCTTTGATGAATGAATCGCTGCGTCATGCGTTGTCTGGGAGTGCTACATTCGCAACTCTGGGACGGAGGTGGTCGGCTACCACCCCTTGGGAAAGTATTGTCAAAAGAGAAAAGATGCAGAACAAAGTCAGACCCGAAACAAAAACAACCGCGCTAGTCGAAGGCGCAACCGGACAACGATACTGCTCCAACTGCCAACAATACCGCTCGGTCATGGGCGGCCAGTGGCGCTCCTTTAACGGCGGAATGAACCGCAGATGGAAGTGCGAAGCCTGTCTCCGCAAGACCAACACCTGACTTGCAAACGGTTTAAATTGACCGTAAACTGCAAGGCATGGACATCAACCAAATCGAGGAACTGGCCCAAGGCTGCGGGATGACTCGCACCTCCGGTGACCTCATCAAGCCCATGTGGGTCGCGTCATCTGGCCAACTAAACCAGTTTGCCAGCGTGATCATCAACGACCTCAAACAAAACGCCAGCGAGTACATGATCCGCGCCATCAAGAAGGCGGTTGAGTACGAGCGGGCCGAGTGCGCCAAACTCAGTGACTATGCAGGGAATAACGAACTATCGAAGCGGATACGCGAAAGGGGAAATGATGACTGACGAGCAAATTTTTGAACTAGCCGAGAAGCATGGCGATTGGGATGACTTTGGCCGCTGGACGTTTAGGGATAGCGACAAACTGCTGGACTTTGTTGCGGCGATTAACACACCACCAAAGCGTGAATGGATTGGGCTGACGGGTGAGGAGGCGGCAGAGTGTTGGTCAACTAGCGCAGTACAGACTTGGATGCTCATCGAAGCCAAACTAAAGGAGAAGAACGCGTGACTGAATTTGACACGTTCTGGAAGGCGTACCCCAAGAAAGTCGCAAAGGGTGACGCCCGCAAAGCCTGGAGCCAGACCGAGGCCATCCGCCCTGACTTCACCACCCTGCTCGCGGCCATCGAGGCCCAGGCCAAGAGCGACCAGTGGCGCAAGAATGACGGTCAATTCATTCCATATCCCGCGACCTGGCTGCGCCAAGAGCGGTGGGACGATGAACTAAAGGTCACGTTGCCTGGTGTGGTCGATGGAAAAGAGTGGCATGAGACCTGGCCAGGAATCGTTGCTAAAGGCCGCGAACTGGGCATCCGTGAATCTGACTATGCTCACCCCCAGGAATTTAAGGCGGCGGTTCTACGGGGCGCTATGAAGGCCGCATGAACTGCGAATACTGCCTAACTCACCGTTATACGTTCGACCTGGGGTGCCCAGGGTGCAGACAGAGGCTAATTGACCATGAACCCTGCAAGATTCTCCGCAAAAATTATGCGGACAATATGGAGAAGAAGTACGGGACTGCTCCAGACATACGAACCGACCCCAACTGCGGGTGTGTGGGGCGCTGCGAACGTAGGGCTAATATCAAACCAAAAGATGAACAACAAACTGACCGCCCGCGAAAGACGGCACCTGGCCGCCGTTAAGGAACTCCCCTGCGGAGTGTGCGGAGCATCCGGCCCAAGCGATGCCCACCACATCGAGCAAGGTAGGCAATTCCTCTGTATACCGCTATGTAAGGACTGCCACCAGGGCGCGCATAACGGGATACACGGTCAACGCCGAATTTGGAACGTAATGAAAAAAACTGAACTGAGCGTTTTGAATGACACAATTGATAGGCTCACTAAATGACTGATCCATTCAAGATAGATTACGAGACTTGCATCAGTTTTTCTGGTGGACGCACTAGCGCCTATATGCTTTGGCGAGTGCTCCAGGCCAACAACGGGTTGCCGGACGGCTCGGTGGTTCTGTTCGCCAACACCGGAAAAGAAGATGAAGCGACCCTGGAGTTTGTCAGGGATTGTGGATTACATTGGAATGTGCCCATCACCTGGCTTGAATGGCAAGAAGCCGAAGAAGCAAAAGACCGATTTAAGGTGGTCACTTTTGAAACCGCCTCCAGAAATGGCGAACCATTTCAGGCTTTGATCAAAAAAAAGAACTATTTGCCCAATCCAGTGACCAGATTTTGCACCGTAGAATTAAAAATAAAACCGTTTGCAAATTATTGCCGCCATCATTTGGGCTGGGAAGATTGGGACAATATGGTTGGAATCCGGGCCGACGAGCCGCGCAGGGTGGCCAAGATTCGGGCGAACCCATCAGATGGCATGAAAGGTATAAACCGGCTGATGCCGCTGGCAGATGCTGGGATCAGCAGGGCCGACATTTCAGATTTTTGGTCAAAACAACCGTTTGACCTACGTTTGCCAAACATTAACGGAATCACATACCACGGCAACTGCGACCTTTGTTTTTTAAAAGGGGCGTCTCAAATCTTGTCATTGATTCAAGAAAAGCCAGAAAGAGCCGTTTGGTGGGCTGCTCAAGAGGGGACAATCACAAACCCAGGAATTACAAACGGTGGATATTTCAGAAAAGACCGTCCGTCCTACGCCAGCATGGCTAGATTTGCCGTTGAGCAAGTAGATATGTTCGATAAAAACGAAGAAACCATTGCCTGTTTTTGCGGGGATTAAATGAACAAACTAGTCCTACCTTGGCCCCCCAGGCCATTGTCTCCCAACGCCCGTGAGCATTGGGCCGTGGTGGCCAGCGCCAAAAAGAAGTATCGTCTGAACTGCTATATGTTGGCCAAACAGAACAAACCTGTATGGCCAGAAGAAGGCCCAATCAACCTGGACATCGAGTTTGTACCACCAAACAAGCGAGCCCATGACCTTGATAACTGTCTTGCGTCCATAAAGTCTGGCCTGGATGGTGTTGCGGAAGCCTGGGGCGTCAACGACAAGCGCTTTAGGCTCACAATCCATAAGGCTGATCGGGTCGGGGGCATGGTTAAAATTACTTGGGGGGCGGACGCCAAATGAATCAAGCAAGCAAGATTCGGTCAGCACACACACCCGCTCCCCGACAAACCGTTTATAATAACGGGATGAAAAGACGATCCAACTTAGCCAAAGACATCCTGACCGTTCTGGCCGAAGGGCCGCAGCCGTTGGGCATCATCGTTCCGCGCATCGGCGCCAAGCGCAACTCCATCAAGTCGGTTCTCTGGAAACTGCTGCGGGAAAACAAAATTCACATTTCGGGCACATCCGATGCGGTTTGCACTTTCGGCCCGAAGCGCGTGAATGTATATTGCTTATCATCACAACCCACAGAGTGACACCATGAAAGACTTTGAGGCGTTTTTGCTCGTTTTGCTGCACTCAGCAACGTGCGCTCACATTCAGCACTGGCAGACCAACAACTACGCGGAGCATAAGGCTCTGGGCAAGTATTACGAGGGTATTGTGCCCCTGGTCGATGAACTGGCCGAGTCCTACATGGGCAAACACGGCCAGGTCGGTGCGTTCGATGAGGAATACGAATTCGAGAAGAACCCCAAGAAATACTTCAAGGCACTGCAAGAATTTGTTGGCGAGTCGCGGGAGCATCTGCCGGATGACTCTGAACTGCAAAACCTGGTGGACGCGATCATGGACTTGATCAACACCACCGTTTACAAACTCGAAAATCTCTCATAAGGACTCATCATGCGTAACGTCACCATGCCCAAAGACTGCAACCACAACAAAGGCTGCAAACCCTCCAAAGCCGCCATGCCCGCCAAGAACAAGCCCATGGGCGAGAAGATGACCATGAAAGGCAAAGACAAGAACATGGGCACCAACAATTACGGCGAGATTTACCAGAAGTGACTTGCGGGACTTGCCAGTTTTACGTTGGGGACAACCGGATGGGCTACTGCCGCCGGTTCCCCGAACACGTTACAAAACAGGCTGGAATGTGGTGCGGGGAGTTTCGTTCGATTCCAATAGACGCCATAACCACCGTAATTTCTATTGCTAAAGGGGAAATGCATGATCAGACCGTTGCGGGACAAAATAGTAGTGCGGCCAATCAACCGGATAAAGAGCCACGTTCTAGAAGTGGTGATGTCGGAGAACCCGAACATCGGGGAAGTGATGGCAGTCGGCCCAGGCGAGGTAGACCGAAAAGGACGCCTGCACCCGAACCCGTGTGAGATTGGCCAGATTGTGCGATACGGCACCAGCGGCGAATATTTGACGTTTCCAACAGTAGATGTTGACGGAACCGAGATGATTGTCTTATCGTGGAAGGACGTTGTTTTTGTCGAGGAAGGCCATGCCCAAGACCACAAATAAACCCATCCCCAAGACCACTGTCGGCAAGGGCAAGAACTACAAGCCGACCGAACAGGGAGCGGGTATGACCGCAAAAGGAAGGGCTGCTTACAATGCAAAAAATAATTCAAACCTTAAGCCTCCGGCTCCAAACCCTAAAACTAAGGCTGACGCTGCTCGTAAAAAAAGTTTTTGCGCGAGAATGAACCCGATTGCTGAAAAGAGTGAAAAGGGAAGCCGTGCAAGAGCATCCATGCGATCCTGGAAGTGCCCAGGTTACTGAAATGTGGGCTGACATTCCCAATTACGAGGGCCGATACCAGGTCAGCAACACGGGCCAGGTAAGGTCGTTGGGAAGATTCCGAAAGACCAAGGGTGGCGGCAAAACGTGGATGCCAGAAAAAATTATGTCAGTCACTATCAAAAAAGATACGGGCCGCACCAAACCTTATGCAGAAATTAGGCTGCGTGATGGTGGCCCAGACACTAAATCATTTTTGGTTCACCGGCTGGTGGCCCACGCGTTTATCAAGCCGTTGGAGCCAGGCGAACAGGTTGATCATATAAACGGATGCCACCACGACAACAGGGTGGAGAATTTGCGTGTGATGCACTATTCTGATCACGGCAAAGCCCATCCGCTGATTGTGAACGGTATGTTGTCAAAAATAGGATTAGAGGCGATCAAGGCGCAACAAAGTGCGAAAGGGATGCAAGCATGAAGAAACCAGGAAGCCCAGGATTGTATGCGAACATCCACGCAAAGCGTGAGCGCATCGAGCGCCAAAAAGAATCTGGAGCCAAAAAGGTAGAGCGTATGAGGGCACCAGGTACCAAAGGGGCACCCACTGCGGAGGCTTTCCGCCAAAGTGCTAAAACTGCAAAGAAAAAATAGGGGATTCACCATGCGTAAACTCATCATTGCCCTGGCCACCATGGCCGTTGCTGGCTCCGTGTATGCCGCTTGCACCACTCACACCATCATGTCCGGTGGTAAAATGGTGACTTGCACCACCTGTTGTTACGGTGGCAACTGCAACACAACCTGTTTCTAGCCATGCTGAAGAAGTCCTCATCCAAAAAGGCGTTTGAAAAGAACGTCAAGACCGAAATCGCCGCAGGAAAGCCGCCCAAACAGGCCCAGGCGATAGCCTATTCGGTTCAGCGCGAGGCTTCAAAAAAACCGAAGGCTAAAAAATGAACTTGGCGTATGTCGCTGGATTGTTGGATGGTGAAGGTTGCATAAATTTCACCAAATGCAGGGACATAAAGATTCCAAGGGTGTGCATAACTAACACCAACTTGGAAGTGCTGGAAGATTTGAAAGCCCAATTTGGCGGGCACATTCAAAAGGCAAGTAGGCCAAACGCCTCTTGGAAACCAGCCTATCATTGGGTAATTTCCAACTCGGCCAGTGCGCGATTTTTGGAAAAAATTGAACCTTGGGTGAGGATCAAACAAGAACAGGTTTGGTTGGTATTAGCGTGGGACGCCATCAGACCTGGAACTGGAAACCGTTGGTCATTGGACGCCAAAGAGGCTTTGGACTTGATAAACAATCAGTCGAAATGGCTTAACTGGAAGGGAGTAAACCGTCCAGAAGTCAGTCCTATTGACCAAGAACTTGCGGTTGTCGGGGCAAATTAAATGCCGTTGCTGGCCGACATCTTCAGTGCGGGCAACACCGCTAAACGTAAGATGAAGGCGTTCGCCGCTGATCCTGGTGGCACGTTGGAACAGTTTGTAAACCAACTGAACTACCAGGCTGGCGAACACAACCGAGACCTCCAACTGTCTGCGGACGCATATGCCGCTCGGTTGGAGGGCCGAACACCTACTGCGGAACAGGCCGCAGCCGATGAGCGCATTCAAAACACCCTAGCGGAGGCTTATGCCGGCCCGATGGGAATGACCAAGTTTAAGGGCATCCCCCTTAATGAACTGCTTTACCCTGGCCGCGCAGCATCAAACCTAACTTCCGCGGAAAAGTCCGCCATCACCAGATTCGAGGGGGCTCTCAAAAACCCCGCGGTGCGCCGCCGAGAGGAAATGCGGATTGGTGGCCAAGACATCGTGACGCCAACACCTGGGCTGACGATGGTGCGAGAAATCCCCATCGACCCATCGAGCCTGGTTGGTAAACGCCTGGTGCCCGTAATGGGTGACTTATCCACAGTCGGCGGTGATGTCAGTCAAATTGCCGGCGTTCCCCTGTCGAGCATAGTGTCTCAGCAGGGCGGGCGCCTTTATCCAACTATTGAGCAAAACGTCCGCCAGGGCGTGGCCTGGGCCTCTGAGCCGGCTGCTGCGTCTAGCAAGACCGCCAACCTTAACAAGTTTGCCCAAAAAGGTGAGGACGTTGTTGGTGTGTTCACTGGTATGTCACCCCAGGGCATCGACTTTAGCCACCACATGGCCGAGGGCATGATCCGTCAACTGCCGGCCCTGCGGGTCAGCAAAGACGCCTACAAACAACTGAACGCCGACATTCGGAACACCTGGGTGAAAGACCCCAAAACCGGCCAAAAGCGTTATCCGTTTGCTAATTTTGCGGGCGTGGACTCGCCCAACATCGAAGAATTGATCAGCACTGGCAGCAAAGAGTTTGCGCCTGGCGCCCTGCGGACGGCCATCGTTCAGTCAATGAGCAAGGCTAAGTTTAGGGATATGGGATTCCCACGCTGGGAAGATACGGCACGGGTAATGTCAGAGCCTGGCCTAGTGCAGGGTGAGGCTGGCCGCACCATGTTTGCTGCCAAACCAACCCTAGAAACCATGACGCCTGACTTTGCACACCGTTCATATTCTGCGGGCATTCCTGGCCAATACATGGGTGGAATCGCCAGCCCAACCGGTGGCACCACTGGCGTCCCCGTGGACCTGATGTTCCCCAAGACCATTGGCCGGATGCGCCAGATGGGCAAAAAAGACCCTCAAATCATGCGGTCGTTTCAGATGAGTCACCATGGCGAGGTGTTTGATCAGGAGGCTCTGGACAAACTGATGGCGTACTTAAACCAAGCGCCCGCGCAGTAAGAAAGTCCAACTCATCGCACAACTCTGCGATAACGTCCCGAACCACTTGCACTCGTTGCGAGTCATCCATCTCGAGATAAGCCTGGCCATTGCGAACGTATCCGCAACCAGTCTTAGCATTAAACCCACAGTAGAAAACAATCTTTTTGGCCATCTTAATTCCCCTTAGATTTACCGTTTACAGTTTACCATCTTCACAACGAACCGTAAACGAATTATCATTCCACCACTGGAACTTATAGATTGAGTCAATTTATATGGCCGCACCGATTGGAAATAGCAATGCCGTCAAAGGCAAGATGTTCTATGACAGGCTGAGAAAATGCCTGGTACAAGAACCTCACCGACTTGAAAAAATCGTCAATCAACTGGTAACGCAAGCCGAACTGGGCGAAGCCTGGGCCGTCAAGGAAGTCATCGACCGCCTGGATGGAAAGGCCGTCCAGACAACCGAGATGCAGAACTCCGATGGAACCCCGCTTCTGTCTGGCATCCAGGTTATGTTTGTGAAGCCTACCGATGACTGAACTGCTCGAACCCGAAGTCCAGCAAACCATTCCGACTGCGGAATTTCCGCAGAAACTCGCTTGCCTGTTTCAGCCCAAACGCTACAAGGTTCTCTACGGTGGCCGAGGCGGAGCCAAGTCCTGGGGCGTTGCTAGGGCACTTCTGATCCTGGGAGCCAAAAGCCCAACCCGCGTTCTATGCGCCCGTGAATTCCAGGTCTCGATCAAGGACTCGGTTCACAAACTGTTGACCGACCAGATTGACGCCATGGGTCTGGGTTCGTTCTATGAGATAACCCAGACTACCATCCGTGGCAAAAACGGCACTGAATTTTTTTTCATTGGGCTGAAAAACAACATCACCAATGTCAAATCGTTTGAGGGCGTGGACATCTGCTGGGTGGAGGAAGCCCAGACGGTTTCCAAGACATCGTGGAACGTGCTGATCCCGACCATCCGTAAAGACAACTCGGAAATCTGGATCACGTTCAACCCCGAACTGGAGACCGATGACACCTATCAGCGGTTTGTGGTCAGCCCTCCGCCCAATGCCGTGGTGCAGAAAATCACCTGGCGCGACAACCCGTGGTTCCCGCAGACCCTACGAGAGGAAAAGGACGCGCTGCAAAACCGCGACCCAGAGGCGTACAACATGGTCTGGGAAGGCGTCTGCCGCCAGACTGTTGACGGTGCAGTGTTCGCTAAAGAACTGACCATGGCCGACATCAACGGCCAGATAACGCGGGTGCCCTACGACTCCAGCAAGCCAGTCCACGCGGTGTTCGACCTGGGCTGGGCCGACAATACGGCCATCTGGTTCGTGCAATTCATTGGGTTCGAGATTCGGCTCATCCGCTACCTGGAGGACAACCAGAAAACCATGTCCTACTACCTGGCAGAGATGCAGAAGTTTGGCTACGTTTACGACACCATGTGGCTCCCCCATGATGCGGAGAACACCACGCTGGCCGCTGCGGGACGGTCAATTGCCGACATCGTCAGGGCTGCGGGTTACAAAGTGCAAATCACGCCCAGGGTGCCGGTGGCTGACTCGATCAACGCGGCGCGGACTATCTTCTCCAAGTGTTATTTCGACCAAGAGAACTGTTACCAGGGGCTTCAGTGTTTGCGTCACTACCGGTATGATGTTGACCCAGATACAAAACAATTTAGCAAGACGCCCTTGCACGACATTTATTCACACGGTGCGGATGCGTTTCGTTATATTGGACTGGTGGTCAACGAGCCGAGAAGGCCAGCGCCCAAAAAGCCCGTTTACCAAACACCTGGAAATTGGATGGGGTAACAAATGGCAAAGACCAACATGGGGCCGGACGAGCGGATTCAGAAGGCCCAGGAATTCTTAAAGGCCGCAAACGATGCGGATTCCGAGAACCGCCAAGAGGCGCTTCAAGACCTTAAATTCTCATCTGGTGATCAGTGGCCAGTCGAGGTGCAGAACTCCCGCAACCTTGAAGCCCGTCCATGCCTGACAATCAACAAACTTGAGGGATTCATCCGCCAGGTCTGCAACCAGCAGCGCCAAGCGCGTCCCCGCATGAAGGCCCACTCGATGAACTCTGCGGCCAACGCAAAGGTCGCGGACATCATCACGGGCATCTTCAAACACATTGAGGTGAACTCCGATGCTGAAGCCGCCTACGACACCGCGTTTGAGTTTGCGGTTCGCATGGGTTGGGGCTATTGGCGAGTGGTCACGGACTACATTCGTGAGGATTCGTTCGACCAAGAGATTTACATTAAGCCCATCGACAACCCGTTTACTGTTTATTTTGACCCTAACTCTGTTTTGCCTGATGGTTCGGACGCTGAACGGTGCCTAGTCACCGAGGTGATCAGCAAGAAGAAATTCCGTGCCGAGTACCCTGGTGCGGACGATGGCGCTAACTTTAACGAGCGCGGCACCGGTGACTCTGACTCCGACTGGGTGACCAAAGATGACATCCGCGTGGCCGAGTATTTTTACGTTGAGCGCAAAAAGACCAAACTGCTGCTGCTCTCTGACGGAACCCAGGTGTTCCAAGACGAGGCGCCCAGTGCCGACATTCTGGAGGCCGCCGGCATTACCGTGGTGGCCGAGCGCGAGACCATGCGGAAGCAAGTCAAGTGGTGCAAACTGACCGGCCTCGAAGTGCTAGAGGAACGCACCTGGCCAGGCAAATATATCCCCATCGTTCCTGTCTACGGTCAACAACTGGTAGTTGATTCCAAGCGCGTCAAGTACGGTCTGGTTCGCCAGGCCAAAGACCCGCAGCGTATGTATAACTACTGGCGGACGGCTCTGACCGAG
>JACCDP011123439.1_pt1 | contig 33822 bp, 25 predicted proteins | sample 7445841 | NCBI WGS metagenome assembly JACCDP01 (sample SAMN15323441, study PRJNA562643) | freshwater metagenome | isolation source: river surface water | place: USA:Blue River Watershed | collected 2017-08-17 | reverse complement strand
ACAAAGAAATCCATTAACTCTTTGGGAAAGAGCTCGTGTAACAATTTACTATCTATTGTTTCGATACCTTTTTATTGCAAGTATAATATTTTAAATGCTTCTCCCCAACTTTTTAACTTGACCCGAATTAAGCGTAATACCTTTAAATCAATGGTACGTGAGGTTAAGAAGTTCAATAATCGGGTTCAAATAAAGAGGGGCAATAACCGTAGCCAACCTTCAAAATTAAGTGTAGAAAATCAACATCTGATGATGCTCATGTATTATCGAGAGTACCGAACCATATACCACATTGGGGGCACCTACGGCATAGCAGAATCGAATGTAAGTCGCACGATACGGAAAATAGAAACTATTTTAAAAAAGAGTAAATTATTTGAGTTACCTGGAAAAGAAAAGCTGAAGAAGGTGAAAGTCGAATATGAGGTTTATCTGCTTGATGCAACAGAGCATCCAATTGAGCGTCCTAAAAAAAACAGCACCTCCATTACTCGGGAAAAAAGAAAAAGCACACCATAAAAACTCAGATCATAGTTGAAAAGAAGACAGGTAAAATCATTTGTATCCATCAAGCTCGGGGCAAAACGCATGATTTTAAATTATTCAAAAGAAGTAAGTTGATGCTAAACAAAAAAATAAGTATCAAAGCGGATTCAGGTTATCAGGGTTTGGAAAAGATTCATGTTAACACGCAGTTGCCACGAAAAAGCAGTAAGCTACGTCCCTTAGCGCAAAAAAGAAGATGATAAATTTAAAATTATCAAAGACTCGTGTAGAGGTTGAACATGTAATTGGCAAAATAAAAGTGTTTAGGATAATGAGTGAAAGGTATCGAAATAGGCGTAAAAATCATGGGTTGAGGATGGGAATAATCTGCGGAATATATAATTTTGAACTATGTTGATTTATGCAAGAGGTCTATTAATAAAATGCCATTAAAAGCATTAACAAGCAATATTCCTGAAAAGCGGGATTGTTCTGTGTATGCAGCTCTATGCAATGAGTGAATTGTTTGCAACTTTATACATCCGACTTAAAAAGAACAGCCCCGGAGTAAAAAAAATCCGGAGCCGTCTTATTGTTATAGGTTTTATATTAATTGAGATAAACTTTGCATGCCAGGGATACAAATTATTGAAATGAAAGCCTTATCATCTTTTTCCAAATGTATTATTCATGTGAAATAACGAGTTTGCCGGAATAGATAATTTCTTTTTTATTACCAATTGTATAAGAATAAACGCCATTCTCTAATCCTGAAAAATTAAACGATTGCTCAAACCCATTCAAAATCCTGGTTTCAACCTGTTTTCCCAAAACATCAACTAAACGCAGCTCCAGTTGAGTATCGGCGCCTGCTGTTTTGAAAGTAACTTTACCCTGACTCGGATTCGGATAAACAGTATGCGCTGCATTTTTATTAACTTCCGGTACAGCCGCCACACCCGGTATAAGTTTTCTAATTTTATTTCCCATCTGATTAAAGTAAACAACCCCGGTAGAAGTAACAACTAAATCGTTATTAGCCGACATGGAAGATGTTAAGGCATTTACACCATTTAATTCAGGACCGTTACTTCCGTTTCCGGCAATAGTGGATATAATCCCATTGCCATCGATTTTCCGGATATATTCACCTGCTGAAAAGTAAATGTTATTTGCCTTATCTGTAGCTAAACCATAAACCGAAATATCTGCATTGATTGCAGCTCCTCCGTCACCTGAAAAACCACCGGCACCTGTTCCTGCAAATCGGGAAATGATTCCATTAGGAGAAATTTTTCTTATAATTCCCACATTAGACCCGGCCTCTGTAAAATAAACATTACCATTTCCATCTACGGTTATTGCTTCCGGGTCTTCAATCTGAGCCGCCACGGCCAGGCCACCATCACCGGTATTCCCTGCGGTACCAGTACCACATATAGTGGTTACTAATCCATTCGCATCAATTTTATGTATTTTATTATTTTCCTTATCCGAAACATACAGGCAATTATTTTTGTTGTCGTAACAAGCATTATAAATTCCATTAAATGCTGCATTTTGTACAGAGAATCCATTATTCAGATCCCCGGTATATAAGTAATTTCCACCATAGAAACTAATGCCACCCGATGCATTTATTTTTCTAATTGCTTTACCATTGCTGCCGCCAAAAAGGTTACCGTTATTGTCTTTAGTGATAAACGTGAAATCGAGAGAAGCATTTAACGCATTGCCTCCATCTCCTGCAGGAACAGTGTAGTATGACGGAACAATTCCATTCCCTGCATAATCCCAAACTAATCCTGCCGCATCAATTTTTCTTACCCTGCCTTCTTCTGAAAAAAGTATATTTTCCTGAGCATCCAGGGTAATGGATGAGAGTTTTGCAAAAGAAGCGTTTAGTGCAGGTATACCATTTCCACAATACCCTCCACTGTGATTCCCTGCTATAGTTGAAATGATATTGGATGAATTTACTTTACGCACAACCTCATTTGTTCTTTCAACAAAGTAAATATTTCCGTTGGCATCACACTTTATATCTCCGGGCTCTGCAATTTCTGCTGCAATCGCTAATCCACCGTCTCCAGAATAATTCCAATCTTTGCTATAGGCAATGGTAGAAATTATACCAGCACTATTGATTTTCAATACCCTGTTTAGATCAGTTGGAGGTGTACTATACCCACAGGTAAAATAAATATTACCTGTATTGTTGTCTATTGTTAGACCTGTAACCGAACCAATAACAGCATCTTTAGCAAGACCTCCTTCTCCACTAAATCCTGATGTTCCATTTCCGGCAATGGTGGTAATAATACCATTTACATCTATTTTGCGTATTCTATAATTAAACCAATCGCCAAAATACAGATTACCTGCATCATCTACATCCAGTGCAGCTACCCGCGAAATATCTGCATTGATAGCCAGACCTCCATCCCCTGAAAAACCCAGGTTTCCGGTTCCGGCAAAAGTGGTAATTATCCCATTCGCATCAATTTTTCTTATTTTATTATTGAATGCATCCCCTACATAAATATTGCCTTTTTTATCAATTGCTATTGAACTTGGCACTGAAAAACTGGCATTTAAGGCTGGGCCGCCATCTCCTGAAGATCCATTTTGTCCATTTCCCGCAATAGTCGTAATGACGCCATTAATATCAATTTTACGTATATATCCCTGGTTCTGTTCAGCAAAATAGATGTTACCCAACTTATCAGTACATATGGAATACGGGTCACCAATTCCTGCATTTACAGCCAGTCCACCATCTCCACTGGTAGTTCTATCACCTGTACCAGCAAATTTTGTAACAATACCCGATGTTGAAACTTTCACGATATGACTATTTCCCAAACCAACGTATGCATTTCCTTGTTGATCTAAGGCTAAAGACGTGGCTCCATATAAATAAGCTTGATTAGCGGGCCCGTTTGCGCAAAAACCATACCCACCTACCTTGTCTATTACATAAGATTGGGCTTTTACATTTAATTGGTAACAGAAAACAAGCGCACCTAGTAGTATTAATTTTCTTTTCATTGCTTTTTATGTATTTATTGGTTAAAGGTTTTTTGAATAAAATCCAACATCCTGTTTATAATATATGTATATAAAGAATAAAACCTGGAAACGAAAAATTACTTAATGTCTATCTAACTTAAATTATTTAGAGGGGGATATATAAAAGTAAGGCAAGATTTTTCTAATTGATCTCCAATCATAATAAATAGCAGACACCATACTGAACATTTTTTTCTATAAATAAATTCCAATTATTTTACAATAATTAATCGCGATAATCATTGGTGTTTGCTTTCTTTCTTTTGAACGTATAGTTATTAAAATAGCTGTAATTCGTATTATCACTTTCTTACCGATAGAGCAAACGCAAATAAATCTCGCCAATCGAATTATAGGTTAATTAATTACGTAAACTTCTTCACAAATTTATTTGTTCACCTAATTTAGTTTCTAATTCTAAAGAATGAATTTTAAATTTTTGGATCAAAGGAAAAATAAATAGGATGAAGATATAGTGCGTTTCAGGTGGTGCTTTTTATTTTTTATCTTACTTCACTCCAAACAAACTTTTATACACGCCTTTGTTTATATCATAAAAAAATTACCGAACCATTGTTACTGATTAATAAATAATACCAGGGTATTGCTGAAAACAGAGGGTTAACCCCTTTTTCTCCAGTATAAAAAGTTAAAGTAGTAAAACGATCTCCTCTATCTCCACCAATAATCAGTGAATAATAGAATTTAGACAAAGTAAGTTTATTAAGTGTTCAATCTCCGCTTTCTTCCCATGTAATGAATAAAAGCGTGCGATGCAGAATGTACCACTCTTGTATTGCAAAATAATACCTTAAACATAGCCATAGAGAATTAATACCCCCGCTCCGAGGAGCGAAATTTGGGTTCAGGACTTGCCCCGGGCTTCATACCTGTGATTCCTGTGATTTCACAAATTTTAAGATTTGCAAAAACGCATAACTATTAAATTTGTGTCGTAACAAGATATATTGATAATAGTGTAAAAAGACGTATATACTAAAGATGAAATTTTTGCGTTAGTCAATAAATCCTGTAAGAACTGGTAAACTTCCCTGGTAAGAACAGGAACAAAACAAACCCCTGATAATAGCTTAAAAGCATGTTACCTAAATTGGAAGCAGGTGATGCTACTATGTGCTTTTATTTATGATAAATGTAGCTAAAACAATGTAGAACTAAATAGCAAAGGATATGAATGTTTCGGATAAAATAGAATCGGTAGACAAAATTTCGAAGGTAGATTTTGAACGTAATTTCCTGAACCCACAAAAGCCATTGGTAATAAAAAACCTCGCTATGAATACCAAAGCTTATGAGAAATGGTCATTAAATTATTTTAAGGAAACCATGGGCCATGTGATGGTAGATGTATTTGACAATAATAATGCTAAATCTTCAGCCTCGGCATTTACCAGGCCCGATTTAAAAATGAGGTTCGATGAATACCTTAGCCACATTACTCATGACGAACAAAATAATCTGAGGATATTTTTATTCGATTTATTTAAAAAGAATCCTGAATTAAGAAAAGAATTCCCTTGTCCCGATTTATTTAAAGGACTGCTAGACAGTTTAGGTTATATGTTTTTTGGCGGAAAGAATACAACCGTAAGAATTCATTACGACATAGATATGTCGAATGTGCTGCATACCCATTTTGGAGGAAGAAAAAGAGTAGTGTTAGTTTCTCCTGAGTATTCAGATATGTTGTACAGACTACCATTAAATACCTATTCTTTAATTGACCCGGATAAGCCTGATTACAGCAAGTACCCTGCCCTGCGATTGGTGAAAGCACAGGAAGTGATATTGAATCATGGTGAAACCATATTTATGCCTTCGGGTTGGTGGCATTACATGACCTACCTCGATGAGAGTTTTTCGGTGAGCTATAGAAAAATGACATCGAGTATAAAAAACCAAACACAGGGACTTCTGAACCTGGCTGTGTATATGCCCACAGATAAAGTGCTGAATAAACTTTATGGGGAAGAATGGTTAAATAAAAAGAAACGTATGGCCGAATTCCGGGCGCTCGAAGCACTGAATCAAAGAACTTCCCGGAACTGGGCTGGCGGGTCGGCCTGAGAAAACAGATGATTAATCACCTGTTTCTGCAGAATTAGTCCTTGATTGCCTTTGAACCAGTCCTGCGGGCAAAGAACAATCCCCACCACCGAAGGTGCGTCGGAAGGTTTACCTGTGATCCTTCTGAAAAACCAGTTCATTTAATTTTTTTCTGTTAATTTCCTGACGTAGATTATAGCTTTGCCAGCTGATCACCCAATTGCGCTCATAATAGGCTCTTATTTTTTTCTCAAATAAGGCTTTCTCTTTTTCAGTAAAACGAATTTCTCTTTTCATGTAGGTGTCAACCAGATCTGGAATGCAGGCATCAGAAAGGCTTAGCAGGTAAGTTATATCGGGTCTTTTAGTGATTCCTGCATGGCTCAGGTTATAGCGCGCAATATGCACGTCCCAATTAATGAGCGTAGTAACTACCAGGCAGAGAAAAACGGTTGCGAATTGAGTGGAGATAAGCCACCAGCTGCTTTTGTGGTAACGGAGCTTAAAGAAGCAGAGAAACAAGCCAATTAAACAGAGTGCAAGAAAAACATAAACACCAATGCGCTTGTAGGTGAATTGAAATTCCTGTATGTACCAGGTGTTCCTGATCAGGGTGTTCAGGATCATGAAGGCACTTTGAAATAGCCACAGGTACACCACCAGGCGTACCTGTTTACCTTTTCCGGAGAAATTTAATTCAGACCGGAAGAACCATAGAATAAGACCGATGGCCAGAACAGTAGAAATGAATATACTTCGAACGGCCTGATGAACGAAGTCTGATAAGGTAATGCCTTCGGGCAAATGTCCGTGTATATAAATGTTTTTAATGTCGAGCAGGTTAATGAAGAGCAACATAAAATTCAGAAGTATAAAAAGTATAAGGGCAATAAAGCTTTCCTGGCTTTCGGGATTTTTTTCTGATTCAGGTGCGGTAATGTTTTTGAGAAAGCTTACCTCCCATTCCGGGAAGCAGTCAATAAGCCCCATTTTCATGAGTGAACGAAGAATAAAAATGCTCAGCACCATAAACAGAAGCCAGGGCAAACTAATAAAACTCAAGTCCAGTTGTTGCAGGTAATAGGAAAATAAGGGATTGGAATGCTGATACAATAGCAGAAATACAACAGCTATACCAAGTGCAAGGAAGAAGCTAAAGAGGTATTTGGAATTGGATTTAGTATTTCTGGAAGAAGGCTCTGTAATCTTACGGATAAGCCAGGCTGGGGGAGTGGTAATAACTGAAAAAACAGCAGTTATGAAAGAGGAGATAAATGAAAGCGAAGGACTGAGCTGCTGGGCACTGAATAATAACAAGCAAATGATAAAAGTGAAAACACTTAAGTTGCTATTGATGATAAAAACAGCACCGGCACTTATGAGTACAGCAAGCAGGTGAAGCCACCAAAGCGGTTTTCGGACGGAGCCAGGGAAAAAGTATAAGAACAGGGCAATAAACGGAATGGAAAATAACAGGTAATTAATACCTGCACCTTGTTGGTAAAATAACACGCTGGATAGGAGTGCCAGCAATACAATAAAGAAAGAATGTTTGTTCATAGTTGTAAAGTTTAGTTATACAAACCACTTTGTATTTCAAAGTGAATAGAGAAAAAAATTATACCTTCCCCTTAATTAAGGCTTCAAGAATATTCAAATGCTCTTCAAAAGCTTTAACCCCAACCCGTGTTGCACTGTAGGTAGTAAGCGTTTTCTTTCCGGAGAACTCTTTTTTAATGTGAATAAGCCCTTCTTTTTCCAGGGCATTCGCATGGCTGGCTAAATTTCCATCGGTAACCTGAAGCAGCTGTTTAATGGAGTTGAAATCCAGACTTTCATTGACCATTAAAATGCTCATGATGCCTAACCTCACTCTGTTTTCAAAGGCTTTGTTTAATTTATGGATTAAAGGCTTTTTCATGCAGCGAACGAAGGTTTAATACTCCACCTCAAGGGGCGGAATTCAGGTTCAGTGTTTACTCTGGGCTTCATACCTGTGATGTATTTCTTTCGTATTTATACCACATGATAAAACCATAAATAATATGCAATAGACCAAAACCAATGGCCCAGAAGAGTAAACCATGCCCGGGAGAAAACATGGCTAAAATTCCCAAAACTGTTTCCAGGTAACCTAAGTACCTTATTTCAGCAAGGGTATAATTGCTGGCATGAATGAGTGCCATGCCATAAAACAAAAGCATTACCGGACCAACCAATAAAGCATGGTGAAGAGGAGGAAGCAGCAGAGCCATGCACACCAGGCCTCCAGTAATTAAGGGAACCAGCATACTTAGCGCAAGCTTTTTACTGGTATGGTTGAAAAGCTGTTGACCAGTTTTTTTGGCCTTTTGATAAGAGAAATAAAAAGCGGTAATTAAAGAAGCCAATAAAACAACCACACAAACAAGAAATAGTTTAAAAATAAGTAAATAGTAATTTTCGTAGAATTGGTCAGTATAAATATGAATAAAGGGCCCTGAAGTCTGTATGAGCTTGTAACCAATAAATGCGCCGCTAAGGGCGAATACTCCTGCAAAAATGCCTGCAAATCCACTCAGGGAGAGAAAGCGGGAAGAGTCTTTCATCATTTTACGGATGTCCTGAATCGCCTCCAATGAATCGTGATGTTTTTCCATAATAAAGTACTTTGTGAGGCAAAGTTATGTAAAAAAATCATAGCTCCAACCATGAAACAGTATTTTCATGAGGCTTAAGTTTTTTTAACGCTTGTTCTGGTCAGAAGAGAAACTAATCTGCCTGTTAAAAAAGTAAACATCAATTAATAGAAGGATGGTTTTTATGTTGTAAACGCGCTACCTGCTGCAGAATATCAATTTCAGTTTTTATTGGATCGCTTAACTTAATTCCAACAATCATCACATCGTCTAATTGCTCCAGGTTACCTTTCCAGCTTTGAAATGCTTTTTCCAGTTCGTGGTGTTGAACGTATATGGGTTGGGAATGGAGTTGAACCAGCAAATCCTGTAACCTGTTCGCCCCAAATTTTTGATGACCATCTCCACCGGGTTGGTCAATAAATCCATCACTAAACAAGTACAGCATATTTCCTTTTTTAAAACTAAGGGTATGCCTGTTGTAAGATTTTTTTGTTTGCTTTCGTCCAATAGAAAGTTGATCGGCTTCGCAGGTAACAAGCCCAGCCTGGGTAACAAAGTAAAGCGGATGGTAGGCTCCGGCATAGTCTATTTTTCCTGCAGTATAATCAATCCGGCACAAAGAAATATCCATGCCATCCCTTACCTGTAACTGACCTGATGTAGATTGCAAGGTTTGTTCGGCCAGTGAATTAAGGTGGTTGAGCAGGGAAGCAGGATCGGTGGAAGAACACTCATCCAGGGTTTTGTCTAAAATAGAGCGGGCCACTAAGCTCAGTACAGCACCCGGAACCCCATGCCCGGTGCAGTCTACAACGGCCAGATAGATGTAACCGTTTTTTTTCCGGGCCCAGCAAAAATCACCACTTACAATGTCTTTGGCTTTATTAAATACAAAGGCATCTGGCAATAGTTCATGCAACAAGGCCAGGTTGTTGAGGTAAGACTCCTGAATTCGTTTAGCGTAAATAATAGAATCTGTCATGTCCTTATTCCGTATAGCCAGTTCTTCGTTTTTCAGAGCCAGTTGCAGGGTTCGTTCCTCCACTTTTTGTTCCAGTTCCTGTTTGCTTTGTTTTAGTTTACCGGTTCTTATTTTATCATACAGGTAAACAGCAAATACTACAAACAATAAGGCTGAAACATAAAAGAGCGCTGTTTGCCAGAATGCGGGTTTAACCGTAAAAAAGTAACTTACGGGTTCACTCCATACCCCACTGTTATTACGGGCCTTCACTTTAAAGGTGTATTCGCCCGGAGGCAGGTGCGTGTATATAGCTTCATGAACCTTGCTGCTGGCTTGTATCCAGCCATGATCAAAACCATCAAGGGTATATTCATACACTAATTTTTCGGGATTGCTTAAACAAACTCCGCTAAAGTTAAAGCCAATATGGTTTTGATCGTGGGCAAACTCTCCATCGGCAGGAAAAGCAGTTACCTTTTGATTTATTTTTATACCCTGCAGACTAATAACCGGGGATATTTTATTGGGCAGATCTTCACGAGGATTGAAACGTAGAGCACCCATAATGGTACCAAACCATATATTTCCCTGTAGATCTATACACGAAGCATTAGGGTTGCATTCAGAACCCAGAAAACCCTCAGCTTTTCCGTAATGAATAAATTGATTTTTTTTAGTGTCGAATTTTTCAATACCCTGGTTATTTCCCATCCAAATATTTCCTTCTTTGTCTGCCACTACGGAAAAAGGAGAAAGGGTTTTCATACCATCCTTGGAAGAAAAATTGATAAATTTTTTGCCATCATATTTATATAAGCCTCCACCATAAGCGCCAAGCCATAAGTTCCCCAGCCTGTCTGCATTCATGCTTAGAATAAACTGGTGTTTAAGTCCGTGCTGAACATTATATTGTTTAAAAGTAAGCCCATCATAACTACACAGGTCTCCGCCCAAAGCTGCTATCCACAATATGTTCCGTGTGTCTTTGTAAATGCGGTAAATGTGGTCACCACTCAATCCGTTTTCAGAGTTGTAGAGCTGGAATTGATTTTTAATAGTATTGAAACAGGCCGCTCCCGCTTTTGTTCCCAGCCAAATATTTCCATCCTTGTCTTCGGCAATGGTGTACACCGTATTATCAGGAATGCCATTGGCCGTTGTGAATCGTTCAAATACAGGGCTCCCTGATTTTTTGTAGAAGACCCCACCACCTGCAGTACCTAACCAAAGGGTGTGTCTGGAATCTTCGAAGCAGCTAAGAATGGTTTTGGCTAAGAGCCCTTCTTTCTCGGTGAAAGAAACGATTTTACGCTCACTGTTTTTTGCAGAGCTATTGCTTGCAGTTGAGGAGCCAGGAGCATTTAGCCGGCTAAGCCCTTCATTAGTACCTAACCAAATATTATTTAAATGGTCAACACAAGTGGCCCAAACTATATTGTTGGGAAGCTGGTCAGCTTCGTCATAAATCTGAAAACGCTCTCCCCTGTATAGGTTTAATCCTAAGTCGGTACCAATCCATAATGAATGTTCACGATCTTCAAAAAAAGTGTTGACATTAAAATAAGTTAAACCTTGTCGGGTACTGTATGTTTTAAATAAACCATTAGTAAGGCGGCTTTTACCTCTAAGGCCAGCATCGTAAGAAAAAACAAATGCACCATCGCCAACTGTTCCAATCCACATATTTTGTTGGCTGTCTTCATAAAAACATTTAACAGGTTTTGTAACACCCAAACTATTTTTAGAAAACAGGTATTGGTTTTTCAGGAAAAGCTCGGGTTTATTTATATCTGTGAGTTGATTTAAAGGCAGTACAGCAATACCTTTATCAGCAGAACCTATCCATAATTCATGTAGAGCATTGCAATGAATGGCCGTAAGCTGTTCACTAAATAGCCCTTCCTTTGCACTAAAAGTCAGGCACCTGGGTTCTGATGCATTACCCGGCGAAAAGGTGTAGCAGCTCAAGCCCTTGTCTGAACTCACCCAGCAATTATTGGAATGATCAAAGGTAAAATCAAACACCATGCTGCCAGACAGTCCTTTTCCGGGGCCAAATGATATGAGTTTTTTTAGGGTACTGTTATATATAAACATGCCGGCGCCCTGTGTGGCAATCCAGATATTATTCTGTTCATCGGCAAATAATTTTTGTACGGTTTGAAACCGCAACTGTTCTTCAAGATGAAGGTTTTCAAAGGCCTGGGTTTTTTGGTTGTAACGGCTTATACTACCAGCCCAGTGGCCAAACCACAGGTTGCCAGAGCGGTCTTTACAGGAAGCACTGATCCAGTCTTCTGCCAAGCCCTGACTCTTAGAGAAAGAAAGGAAGTGTGTTCCGTCATAACGGCTTAGCCCGGAAATAGTGCCGACCCATAAATTTCCATTGTTATCCTGGCAAATGGTCTGCACCTGATTCTGACTAAGTCCGTTTTCCATGTTATAGTTCAGAAAACTGGTAGTTTGTGCTATACTATGCGATAGCCGGAGAAATAAAAGAATGAAAGGGATAAGGTAACGCATGAATTATAAAGGAATGTGATGGATGTTAAGTAGTTGGTTGTATTCCTCCTCACTGATCTCGTGGTTGTTTCGGTAATAATAAATAGTGCCCCAGGTATATTTTTCTTTACGGTAGATAGTTTTATGACCATTGCTTTCTATGCTAATAATATAATTGGTTCTAAACACGTGAGTTTCCAGAACGGTTGAAATAACGGGTGTTTCGGGGTAATAGGCCGTAGCTGTGGGGAGCTTTGAAGCGGAGGTGCTTTTTTTATTGCCCTCGATGTGGGCAGTTTCTTTGATAAGCCGTAGAATTTCCTGCTGACTGAGGGCTTTATTATAATTAGTTAAGCTAAGCAACTGTTTAGCTTTTGTACGGTTAACTTCACTTGAAGCGGCAAGATCATACCTGGCTTGTAGTGTAGCGGCTATGGCCCTGGAGTTCACTTCTTCTTTTTTAAGAGAAGAGGTATTTAGTTTATTTTTTCTCGAGGTGTGTGCAGCCAGACTTAGCAATTCACCTTCAAAATTAGCTTTAATGGATTTATTCTGGCGTTCCAGTTGACGTTTTCTTTCTTTTTCAGCCGTATAATTCAATTCATCCAGCGAAATACTGATGGCTTTTTGAGGGGCTTCTTTTTTTATTTTCCGTTCTTCAAAAGAAGTAGATTCTTTTACAATCAACTCTAATGTATTATTACCGCTAAGAGTATACTTATTATGTAAATTGTTTGCACGCATGGAGGAGCTGTCGCCTGTTTGTAATTTGTGCCGGGCAAGCAATTCTTCTTCACGTTTCTGCAATTCATCGGGCGTAATATATATTCCCTTTAAGAAAAGGGACACATGTTTTTCATCATCTTTAAATCCGCTATTGCCATCGTAGACTATTTTGGTAAAGGGAAGCTGAACAAAGTGGGCATAATCTACATTAGAAGCGCCATATTCAAAGAAGTTGATGTCTATTGCATAAACCGGAAACAATTGCTTATTGGCCGGACATTGAGATCCGTAAAGTAATAAAAACATATCCGTACAACCAGGATAAGAAAAAGTGACTTTATAATCATATCCCAGGTCTACGTCAAATGAAAACCGTCCGTTTTTAGCAGATAATAGTTCCTGTAATTTTTCAGACCCCCGGTACACCTCTATTTTAGCCCCTTCTAAAACCTCTCCTTTCTTAATAGCTTTTCCGTTAAATTCAAGACTGGAGACCGTTTGGGGCATAACAGCAAAAGAACAAAGCAAAAAAATGACAAGGAAAAAATATACTTTGTGAATACCAATCCAATTAGGTATGCTCAGGGTTCTGTTCATGGGATTATAGCGTAGACGTAAGTTACTAAAAAATTTTCTTGTAGCAACAGTTTTCTATCAAACTGACAATATTATACAGAGTTATTTTTAAGAATGTCTATGTGAACAACTATAACCAAGCAGACTTAATTCCGGCAATGAAATATTTTCGCAGGAAAAAGGGAAAACAGGCAGTAAATTCCTTTTGGGCAGAAAAAGAGAGCTGGACCTTACACTGAAAATATTTTTCCGTAAAAATTGGCACAGATCCTGAGATAAGGTATCTTTGTGCTGCAATTGAAAATAACAATCCAATGAGTATTGAATTAAGTGAACAAGAGCTTACCAGAAGAGCTAAATTAGAAGAATTAACTGCAGCCGGAGTTAACCCGTATCCGGCAGAGGAATTTGAGGTAAATGCAAATGCTGCAGATATAAAGGAAAATTACGAAAGAGATAAGCTGAATTACAAAGATATTAGCCTGGCCGGAAGACTCATGATTATACGGGATATGGGGAAGGCAGCATTTGCTGAAATTCAGGATGCAAGCGGAAAAATACAGATTTACATCAAGCGGGATGAGATTTGTCCGGGAGAGGATAAACAATTATATGACCTGGTATGGAAAAAAATGATGGATCTGGGCGATATTATTGGAGTAAAGGGTTATGTATTTACAACCAAAATGGGGGAAATTTCCATACATGTTACTTCCTTTAAGCTATTGAGTAAAGCATTAAGGCCATTACCGGTGGTAAGAACCGATGAAGAAGGCAATACCTTTGATAATGTAACTGATCCCGAATTCAGATACCGTCAGCGTTATGTGGATTTAATCATTAACCCCCAGGTGCGTGATACATTCAGAAAACGTACCCAAATAATTAATTCCATGCGTACCTTTTTTAACGAAAAGGGCTACCTGGAAGTAGAAACGCCTATTTTACAAGCAATACCTGGAGGTGCTGCGGCACGCCCGTTCATTACCCACCATAATGCACTGGATATTCCATTATACCTGCGTATTGCTAACGAATTGTACCTGAAAAGGCTTATTGTAGGTGGTTTTGAGGGGGTATATGAATTTGCCAAAGACTTCAGGAATGAAGGAATGGACAGAACCCACAATCCCGAATTTACTGTAATGGAGATTTATGTGGCGTATAAAGATTACAACTGGATGATGAATTTTACAGAACAGATGCTGGAAAAAGTGTGTACTGAGGTGCACGGTAAAACCAACATACAGGTAGGTGATAAAGAGATTAATTTCCAGGCACCGTTTAAAAGAATAAGCATGTACGATGCGATAAAGGAACATACCGGTATTGATATTAGCGCAATGGATGAGCAGGAACTTAGAGCTACCTGTAAAAAACTGGGAATACATGTGGAAGAAAGCATGGGTAAAGGAAAATTAATTGATGAGCTATTTGGAGAAAAATGTGAGCAACATTATATACAACCTACTTTCATTACTGATTACCCGGTGGAGACTTCGCCACTTACCAAAAAGCACCGCTCGAAACCCGGACTCGTTGAGCGTTTTGAATTAATGGTGAATGGAAAAGAAATTGCTAATGCCTATAGCGAATTAAATGACCCTATTGACCAGCGCAATCGTTTTGAAGAGCAAATGAAGCTGATGGAAAGAGGTGACGATGAGGCGATGTTTGTTGATCAGGATTTCCTAAGGGCGCTGGAGTACGGGATGCCTCCTACAGCAGGCATGGGAATTGGAATTGACAGGCTAACCATGTTGCTTACAGATAATGCCTCTATACAGGAAGTGCTTTTCTTTCCGCAAATGAGGCCAGAAAAGAGAGAGGATTAAGAAACCGTAAACACCTTCATGTTAAAGAAAATACCTTTTTGCTGCACTATGCTTGTTTCCCTCCTGGTTTTTTGTGCCTGTCATGAGAAAACTCCGGAAGAAAGAACTACTCCATTTAGCGGGTCCAGTTTTCTTTTAGACTCCATTTTAAAGAAACCGGAAGGAATTATCAGAGGAGTTGAGCTGGGCTATAGCATGCAGCAAATTAAAAATGCGGAACAACACATTCCGGCGGAAAGCGATGAAATCTACCTGTATTATGAATACAAGCCAGATACCATCACCTTTTTTTCATTAGCCTATACCTTTGTTAACAATAGCCTGGAAGAAATAGAAGTGCAGATCATTTGCAAAAACAATGATACAGGAGTATTGTTGTTAAGCGAAATAAAAAACTATTACCAGAAAAAATTTACCGCCCCGGTAATGGATAAGGGAATTTATGTCTTTAATTGCTTCGATTCTAAAAAAAGTAATTTTAGTATCAGCCTCAGTGATAATAGCGGCATAGAAAATTCCAACATTAGCCTGCTTATTTATAAGGAAAAATAGAGCATTGGTCTATTTACTTGCCTTTTGGGAGTAATTTCTTAAATTCCTGTTAAAAATTGCCTTAATTTTGCCTTACCCTGATGAGGGCAGGGTTTAATAACGTATTTTGGAATATTAATGGAAAAGGCTTGAGCTAAATGAATATCCAAATGAAGTACATATTAACTGGATTAGGTATGCTGTTTCTTATGCCGCTGTCCTTCTTCGCCAATCATATTGTAGGCGGGGAAATTTATTACGATCAAATTGGCACAGGAACCTATAAAGTTACTTTAAAGCTTTACCGGGATTGCTCTATAAGTACCAACCCCCCTTTCGATGATCCTGCTTCGGTGATGGTATTTAATGCGAACGGTGGGTATGTAAAAACGTTGGAAATGAATTTTAATGGAGCCAGCAATGTGCCCAATACCATTAATAACCCTTGTATAAACTTACCAGATGATATTTGTGTACAGGAGGCCGTTTATCAGGAACAGATTTACCTTGCACCACGAACAGGTGGCTATTACCTGGTTTACCAACGTTGCTGCCGGAACAATACCATTGTGAACCTGATTAACCCCGGAATTGTGGGTTCAACGTATATGGAACACATACCAGGCCCGGAACAGGCGGCAGTAAACAGCAGTCCGCGTTACAATACCCGGCCAGATAAATTTATCTGCAATGGATTTGATATTCAGTACAATCATGCTGCAACAGACCCCGACGGAGATTCTTTGGTATATTCTTTCAGCAGCCCATTTACCGGATTAGATGCCTGTTGCCCTAAATTGGGAACGGGAGCCGCTCCAAATGCGTCTTCACCAGAGTGCCCGGTACCCCCCGCTACCTGCCCGGTTGTGGGTAATCCTCCTCCCTATAATACCGTTCCGTTTGTGAGTCCATATTCAGGTGCAATACCCATTAGCTCGAGTCCGGTAATTAACATCCATCCACAAACCGGATTAATATCCGGAAAACCTAATGTTAACGGACAATGGGTGGTAGGTGTTTTGGTAAAGGAATACAGAAACGGAAAACTAATAGGAGAACATTTAAGGGATTTTCAATACAACGTTACCCCCTGTGAAAAGAACTTTAGTAGTGTTATTCAGGAACAAACTCAATTTTGTTTCGGGCTTACTGTTAATTTTCAAAACTTAAGCGTTAATGGAATATCGTATCTCTGGAACTTTGGAGATCCTGCTACCCTAACTGATTTCTCAACAGCCTTTAACCCAACCTACACATACCCCGATAGTGGTAAATATGTAGTTACTTTAATTGTTAACCCCGGGGCACCCTGTGCCGATACATCAAAGCAAACGGTTACGGTTTATCCTTTATTGCAACCTACTTTATCTGTTACGCCTTACAACGCCTGTGCAGATGATAATAAATTTGATTTTAGTGCAGGCGGAAGTTTTGCCTCCTATTCTACGTTTAACTGGACTTTTGGGGTAAATGCCAGCCCGGCCGCTTCTATCTTGCAAAACCAACCCGGGGTTACATATAATGCAGCAGGAGATTACCCGGTTAAGCTGGTAGTGCAGCAGGCTACCTGTACTAAAACGATTTTAGACACCGTACAAGTTTATGAGCGCCCAAAGGCCTATTTTAACCCTTCTCCGCTTATTGGCTGCGAACCATTTCCTGTTTTCTTTAAAGATAGCAGCACACATGGCACAGCGCTTATTTACCTCTGGGATTTTGGTGATGGAACAAGCTCCACACAATCCAACCCTTTACATATTTATACCCAGACCGGGGTTTACAACGTTTCTTTAACCATTATCACCACCACAGGATGTAAGGATACCAGCACCTATAAAGCACCAGGATTAATTACCGTAAAGCCCTCCCCAAAAGCAAACTTTAATGCAGATCCACTCGAAACAGACTTTTTTAACAGCACAATAAATTTTATTGACTTAAGTAAGGATGGGATTTCTATGGTTTTTGATTTGAAAGACGGAACGGTGCTTAATCAGGTTCCTGCGCAGCATTACTATGAAAATTTTGGAAACTACGCCGTTACACAAATTGTAACGGGTAGTAATGGTTGCCCTGATACGGCTGTGGTATGGATAAAAATAAGGCCCGAACATTTAGTATGGATACCCAATGCCTTTACCCCTTTTTTAAAAGATGGGGATAACGACGTGTTCAAACCCGTATTGGTAGGGGCAACGGAATACTCCCTCTTGATTTATGACAGATGGGGAAATTTATTATTTACCTCTCATAACCTGAATGATGGTTGGGACGGCACGTTTCACAACAAAGCCTGCCCCCTGGGAGTTTATGTATATAAAATTGTATACAAGGATGAGGTAGAAATGAGATACCACACACGAACCGGAACAATAAGCCTGGTGAGGTAAAAAAACTGAATTACTTCCTGTCTTTTACCCTGTTTAATTTCAGTGCCTTTAACATCCAGTCCGGAAGTTTTTTACGGGGGTCACGTTTCCTTAGATCCAGGTACCAACCCGCTTTCTTAAGTATAGGGATTTTGTGGGTTTCTACAAACTCAATTAAAGCGCCGTCCGGATCTTCAATATAAGCAAATTGCCCTGCGGCCTCTCCCATATCAAAATCAGGATTGCTTTCTACAGTAAAGGGATGGCCTGTTTCCTGGCAGCGGGCTTTAAGGGCTTTCATGTTTTTTATATCGAAACAAAGGTGAATAAAACCTATATCGCCCCAAAAGCGGTTTTCAAAAATTTTTCTTGGACTTCTGTCCATCACCTGAATCAGCTCAATAAGGCCTGAGCCTAATAATTTGGAGAAACTGCCTTCACGGGCTTTGCTGTGCTTTAGCAATACCCTCCTGAAACGATGCTCTCCGCCGGGCAGGTCTTTAAAGTCTTCAAATTGCCCGGTTTTATCATAAATTACGGTATCAAAACCCAAAATATCTTTATAAAATTTCATGGAACGCTCCAGGTTACTCACACCAATAATAACGCCACATGGGCCTCCGGTATAAAAGCTGCTTTTTCCAAACCAGTCTTCACCCTTCACTACCTGAAGTAAATTACCGTTCAGGTCTTTCAGGAAAAAGTGCTCTGCTCCGTTGGGCGTAGTTAAGATAGCAGACAAAGCAGGGGCATGTTTCTTTTTCAGAAACTGATGGGTAAAACGAATATCGCGGCTTTTAATTTTAGTGCAGTTAAATCCCAGGTCTCCCAATTGAATTTCAAAAGCACAGGCTTCGGGTTTGCGGCTGGTATATTGCCATATTTCCAGGCCAGCCCCTCCGTTTAAACTAATAGCCAGTATGGCATGTCGTTGATGAGGTTTACCACCAGTATAGGGCAGCATAAGGTTAGCCTCAGCAGCTTCTTCAAAAATAGGGGTGTCTATGCCAAAGTGCTGACGATACCATTTAAATGTTTCGTGTACGTTTGCATTACCAATACCAACTTGTTGTATTCCTGAAATAATATAGGTCATAAGAAGTAAGGGAAAAAAATCAAAGATTGGAGAACAATGCCGTTACCTTATTCCAGTTTACTACGTTCCACCAGTTAGTAATATAATCGGCCCGTTTGTTTTGGTATTTCAGGTAGTAAGCGTGTTCCCATACATCTAAAGCTAAAAGCGGGGCACCTTTTATTTCAGCATCATTCATTAAAGGATTGTCTTGATTAGGGGTAGAGCCAATTTTAAGCTGGCGCCCTTCGGCATACAGCCATGCCCAGCCACTACCAAAGCGTTTAAGAGCGCATTCAGTAAATTGCGTTTTAAATGATTCAAAAGAGCCAAAGCTGTTGTTAAGGGCTTCCAGTATTTTTCCTTCAGGCATATTGCTGCTACCGGTTGTGGGTCGCATCAGTTCCCAAAACAAACTATGGTTGTAATGACCACCGGCATTATTTCTTACGGTTTTTTCATAAGAGGAGATGGTAACAAGCAGTCCTTCCAGCTTAAGCTGATTGTTTTTAGTTGCTAATGCTTTGTTTAAATTATCAACGTAGGCATTATGGTGTTTACCATGATGAATTTCCATGGTGGTTTTGTCAATAAAAGGCTCCAGAGCATCAGGGGAATAAGGAAGTGCAGGCAGACTAAAATTAACAGACGAAGCATTGGCTACTTCCAGTTGAGATTCGAGGGCTATTAATTGCTGACTGCCTTCGGTACCTAATACAGAACTGGTGATGGCTCCAAAAGATAAGAGGGCAGTTTGTTTTAAGAAATTACGACGGTTATTACTCATTACTAAAAAATATTAGAAAACGTTAAAACTGAATAAGCACCTGGTTTTTTTCTACGGCCACTCCTTTTTTCACCATAATTTTTTTTACCGTACCTGCCGTTGGTGCTTTCAAAATATTTTCCATTTTCATGGCTTCCAGCACAATTAATGCATCTCCTTTTTGTACTTCCATGCCTTCTTCTACTACTATTTTCAACACCAAACCCGGCATGGGCGCTTTTACATCATTCACTTTTTTATTCATGATTTTGTCAAAGCCCAGTTGGTGCAGTAATTCATCATACTTGTCTTTAACCTGTACCTGGTATTTATTACCATTTACCTTAAGCCACAACTGTTTTTCCTGAGGATCGAACTTCAGCACTTCGATGGAATAGGATTGATTGTTTTGAATGATGTGAAAAGAACCTTCTTTTATTTTTATCAGGGCCAGGCTGGCAGCTTTTCCGTTTACAAGGTAGCTGCCCTCACTTTGCGGGTCAATTTTATAATGATGTTTATTGTTAACCTGTATAGTGTACATAAATCAGTTAAAGTAATTGTTTTTGAGTAGACATAAATTCTTCAATTTCATCTGCTTCTATAGGTATTCCTGCCATAAGATCAACAGGTCCTTTCTCAGTAATAAGAATATCGTTTTCTAAACGTATTCCCAGGTTTTCTTCCCGAATGTATATACCAGGCTCGCAGGTAAAAACCATTCCTGCTTCAAAGTTACGGTAGCGGCTTCCTACATCATGCACATCAAGCCCCAGGTAATGAGAGGTGCCATGCATAAAGTATTTTTTATAAAGAGGGGCTTCGGGTTTTTGACTTTTTACTTCGGCGGCATTTAATAACCCAAGCTTTATCAGTTCTTCTTCCATTAATTTTCCTACCTCTTTATGGTATTCAGTAATATTATTGCCGGGCACCAGCATTTTGGTAGCGGCGCGCATAACTCTCAGTACAGCATTGTACACAGCTTTCTGGCGTTCGGAAAATTTACCGCTAACAGGTAAGCAACGTGTGAGGTCGGAATTATAATTAGCGTATTCGGCAGCAATATCTAACAGCAGTATATCACCTGCTTTACATTGTTTGTTGTTTTCTATATAATGCAATACGCAGGAATTAAAACCTGAAGCAATGATGGGTGTATAGGCAAAACCTGTTGAGCGGTTCTTTACAAATTCATGCAACAGCTCAGCTTCTATCTCATATTCCCACACGCCGGGTTTTACAAAAGAAAGCAACCTCCTGAATCCTTTTTCTGTAATGGAGCAAGCCTCCTGAAGCAACTCAATTTCTATTTTGGATTTTATGGCCCTGATGTTATGCATGATGGGCGCAGAACGCTCGTACTTATGCATAGGGTATTCGTTGCGGCACCACTTCATAAAGCGGGCATCACGGGTTTCCACTTCTATAACTGCCCTAACGTGTTCATTGGTGTTGAGGTAAATATGTTCTGCCTCTACCACCAACGAACGAAAGGTAGTATTAAAATCTTTTAGCCAAAGTACCTTTTTAATACCGCTTATTTCTGTCGCTTCTTCTTTGCTTAATTTGTGTCCTTCCCAAATAGCTATATGTTCATTGGTTTCTTTCAGAAATAATATTTCTTTCATTGCAGGATCCTTGGCTTCAGGAAACAGAACTAAGATGCTTTCTTCCTGATCAATACCCGATAAGTAAAATAAATCAGAGTTTTGTTTAAACTTTAGGGTACCATCGGCATTGGTTGGAAGTATGTCATTGGAGTTAAAAACGGCAATGGATTTAGGCTTGAGCTGTGCGGCAAATCGTTGACGGTTTGTAACAAATAGTTCGTTATTGATTTTTTGGTAGCGCATACAAAAATTAGAAGGTTTAAGCAATAAAGGTATAAAAACTCTTTGATTTTGCTAATAATGAGCCCTAATTTAGGCTTATCAGCCAGCCGGAGGCAGGGCTTTCACGTTTCGGGTACTGCAAAACACCCGGATAAATAACGAATTTTTTAGTAATTTTAAGAAAAATTATCAACCATAATCATTTAACCAAAACGCCTTATGTGTGGAATTGTAGCATATATTGGGAACAAGGAAGCTTATCCCATTTTAATTAAAGGGCTTCACCGACTTGAGTACAGAGGGTATGACAGCGCAGGGGTTTCCCTGATTAATAAAGCCGGTCATTTAAACGTATATAAAAAAAAGGGAAAGGTTTCTGAGCTGGAAGTACATGCACGGGAACATGATCGTTCCGGAACCATTGGAATGGGGCACACCCGCTGGGCTACGCACGGAGAACCAAATGATATTAACTCACATCCGCATTATTCCGAAAGCAAAAATTTAGTCATTATCCATAACGGTATTATTGAGAACTATGCTTCTATTAAGGAAGGGTTGAAAAAAAGAGGCCATACTTTCATGTCGCAAACCGATACAGAGGTATTGGTTCACCTGATTGAAGATATTAAAGAAAAGGATAAGGTACTTACCGGGCATGCAGTGATGGCTGCATTGAATCAGGTAATTGGTGCTTATGCCATTGTGGTAATGGACAAAAACGATCCGGATGTATTGATAGCAGCTAAGAAAGGAAGCCCTATGGTAATTGGCATTGGAGAGAACGATTATTTCATTGCTTCCGATGCATCGCCAATTGTAGAATACACTAAAAATGTAGTTTACCTGGAAGATGAGCAGGTGGCCATTATTAAACGATCAGGAGGACTGAAACTTCGTACTATAAAGGATAAAGAAATAACCCCTTATGTTCAGGAATTAGAAATAGAGCTGGAGTCAATAGAAAAAGGGGGCTATGATCACTTTATGCTGAAGGAAATTTATGAGCAGCCCAGATCGGTGAAAGATAGTATGAGGGGTAGACTAAATGCCGAGTGGGGCATAGCTCAGTTAGGGGGCATTATAGATCATGAAGCTAAATTCCGCAACGCCAAACGTATTTTAATTGTGGCCTGCGGAACTTCATGGCATGCTGGTTTAGTAGCTGAGTACCTTTTTGAAGATTTTACACGCATACCTGTTGAGGTGGAATACGCATCTGAATTCAGGTATCGCAATCCAATCATTTATGAAGATGATGTGGTTATTGCTATTTCTCAATCAGGAGAAACGGCAGATACCCTTGCTGCTATAGAACTGGCAAAAGCTAAAGGAGCCACCATTATTGGTGTGTGTAATGTGGTGGGTTCTTCCATTGCACGTGCCACCCATGCCGGTTCTTATACCCATGCCGGCCCCGAGATTGGCGTAGCCTCTACCAAAGCGTTTACGGCACAGGTAACGGTGCTGGCCTTAATGGCTTTGCAGGTAGCCCGTGTAAAAGGAACAATGCATCAGAGTCGATACAGGCAGTTACTGTATGAATTGGAAGCAATTCCGGGTAAAATAGAAGATGTGCTGAAACTCAACAAGCAAATAAGAGAAATAGCCAATATATACAAGGATTCCAAAAATGCCCTTTACTTAGGCAGGGGATATTCATTTCCGGTTGCGCTGGAAGGAGCTTTAAAATTAAAGGAGATCTCTTACATTCACGCTGAAGGTTATCCCGCAGCTGAAATGAAACACGGGCCAATTGCTTTAATTGACGAAGAAATGCCGGTGTTTGTAATTGCTACCAAAGGCCCCAATTATGAAAAAGTGGTAAGTAACATACAGGAAGTTAAAGCCAGGAAAGGTAAAATTATTGCAGTTGTTACCAGTGGTGATGAGGAAGTAAAAAACATGGCCGACCATGTCATAGAAATACCTGAAACAGAAGAATCGTTGGTTCCGCTACTTTCTGTTGTTCCATTACAACTTTTGTCTTACCATATTGCCGTCATGAGGGGATGTAACGTAGACCAACCCAGAAACCTGGCCAAAAGTGTTACGGTAGAATAATTTACTGCTAATGAAATGTTAAGAACCCGGGTTATTTCCCGGGTTTTCTGTTTTGAAGAGGGGCTTGGGCAGACCAAAATGAAAGGGTGCAGCGTCAGGAGAGATCTATTACTTCACAAGTCTCCTTGTTATCCGTGAAACCGACACTCATTGTCATTTTTTTTAACACCTGTTAATAACTTTGCTTATAAACATTTTGACGTTCTTTTACAGGCGAAGGTAAAAAAATTGAAATTTAATTTATTAAAAGGGATAGCCTCGGGATATTCATATGGAAGACGAATGGAGAACAATACAGGATAACGGAAATGCCTCAGAGGGCAGATGTACCAGCTATTTCTGCCAGAATAGCGTACAGCGCTGTGTTAGGTTCTAGTGGTAATAGGATGAAATAACATAGGAGCATTAATGCGAGGGGAAGCAGAGGATTACATGCGTAAAGTGGCAAGGGTTGCGCATATTTGGATTTGCCCTGGATTCTATAGAATAAAGAGATTAGTTGGCTGTTTTTCTGATCCAATAAACGGGCAATGGTTAACAGCAACCTGAAGAAGTAAGTGAAGTATTATATTATAGCAGACAAATAACCCGACAATAACATGAAACAAGTAATTGTATATACCCTATTATTTCTGACTCCGTTTTTTTCAGATGCCAGGGAGCTTCAGCTGATAAATTTCGAAGTAATTACCCATGCCAATAAAGTGGATTTAATTTGGTCAACAAACCATGAAAGCAACAATACCCAGTTTGTTATTGAACGTTCTGTTGATGGAAAGCGGTTCACCGAACTTTTTCATGTTCATGGCATAGGCAAGGAAAATTTTTATATGGAATATTTTGAAAGTGATTATAAACCCATTGAAGGCGTTTCGTATTACCGCTTGAAACAAACCTGTGGCTCCGGGGAAGAAGTATATTACAGCACTACATCTGTTAACTACACCAAAGGTATTGATTTGAAACTAAGTTTGGCAGGAAAGGAAAGCAGCAGTGATGAGTTTGTAAGGATTAAGGAGTTGAGAACCTTGGTTAATCAATTACATGAACAAAATACCCTGATGGTACTACAGGATAAAAATGGAGAGCACTTTTTTTCAAAAATGAAACTGTATTTGGAAGCAGATCAAATTATGGCCGATGATCAGGAAAAAAATATTCAGTCAGGAATTTACTTAGTGGTTGCATCTACCACCAACGAGATTTGCAGTTACTTTGTAAAGGTGAAATAAAAGTTGTTTTAAACAGCAGCTATGCTTTCCCGCTGAAGTTGGAGGAGCTCGTAAGCCGCAAGACAAATGCCTTCTACGGAAAACCCACATTCCTTCCATAGTTCGGGCTGTTCACCGTGTTCAATATACTTATCGGGTATACCGAGCCGTTTTACCTGTGCCTGATGACCCTGATCGGCCATGTATTCAATCACAGCAGAGCCCATTCCCCCAATAATACAACCGTCTTCAATGGTAATTATTTTTTTGTACCGGCTAAAAACTTCCTCAAGCATTGCGGTGTCAATAGGTTTGGCAAAACGCAGATCGTAATGAGCAGGCTGTATGCCTTGCTGTTCTAGTTGAAGAATGGCCTGTGCGGCAATGTTACCAATATGCCCAATACTTAATATAGCCAGTTCATTTCCGTCTTTTAGTTTGCGGCCTTTTCCAATTTCAATTTTTTGGAAAGGTGTTTTCCAATTCGGCATTACCCCATTTCCTCTCGGATACCGTATGCTGAATGGAGCATTTGTTTCAGGTAATTGGGCAGTGTACATGAGGTTTCTGAGCTCTTCCTCATTCATAGGAGCAGAGACAATCATATTGGGTATACACCGGAAATAGGCAAGGTCATAGGCTCCATGATGGGTTGGGCCATCGGCTCCGGCTAATCCACCCCTGTCAAGACAAAATACTACACGAAGGTTTTGCAAGGCTACGTCATGTATTACCTGATCGTAGGCACGTTGCATGAAAGAAGAATAGATGTTGCAGAACGGAACAAGTCCCTGAGTGGCTAATCCGGCACTGAATGTAACAGCATGCTGCTCGGCAATACCTACATCAAAAGCTCTTTCCGGCATGGCCTTCATCATAATATTTAGTGAACAGCCAGAAGGCATGGCCGGGGTAATACCCATTATTTTTTTGTTTTTTTCAGCTAACTCAACAATGGTATGCCCAAAAACATCCTGATACTTGGGAGCCTGTGGTTCCTTGGGAGTAACTTTAATAATTTCACCAGTGTCTTTATTAAAAATTCCCGGAGAGTGCCAAAGTGTTGGATTTCCTTCTTCACTGAATTGATAGCCTTTACCTTTTTGGGTAATTACATGAAGCAATTTGGGGCCGGGTATATCCTTAAGATCGGCCAATACTTTTGACAACCTTACAACATCATGACCATCTACTGGCCCAAAATACCGGAAGTTAAGCGATTCAAAGAGATTGCTTTGACGCAGTAAACTGGTCTTAATAGCACTTTGTACTTTAGAAACTATATCCTGAGCGGTAGGCCCGAATTTGCTTATTTTACCCAACAATCTCCATACTTCATCTTTTACATTGTTATAAGTATGGGAGGTGGTAATATCGGTAAGGTATTCTTTTAATGCACCAACATTAGGGTCAATACTCATACAATTATCGTTGAGTACTACCAGGAGGTTGGCATTTTCTACCCCTGCATGGTTTAACCCTTCAAAAGCAAGTCCGGCAGTTAGAGCCCCATCACCAATAACGGCAATGTGCTGTTTGTTACTTTGGTGCATATACCTGGAGGCAACAGCCATGCCAAGAGCAGCGCTGATAGAGGTTGAGGAGTGCCCTACACCGAAGGTATCATAAACACTTTCACTGCGTTTAGGAAAACCACTGAGACCCTTATACACACGATTGGTATGAAAAACCTCACGCCTTCCGGTAAGTATTTTATGACCATAGGCCTGATGGCCAACATCCCATACTAACTGATCGTGTGGTGTATTAAAAACATAGTGAAGTGCAACGGTAAGTTCAATAACACCGAGGCTGGCTCCGAAGTGACCGCCTTTTACGGAAACTAAATCAATAATATATTGACGCAGCTCCCTGCATACCTGTTCGAGTTGATCTTCAGGTAAATTTTTTAAATCGGCTGGCGAGTTTATTTTAGATAATAATTCACCAGGGATAAAACCGTTTCCTTTAACTACTTCCATTGAATAGCAAATATATAATAAAAATCCGGCTTAATAAACGACTATTTTGTATAGTTAGTATACGAACATACCTGTTTATCAAAATACAAACACCAATGAAAACACATCGGGCATCCCATGCGAAAAAACCAAAAAATTAGCTACATCAGAATATGTCAATCAAACAGAATGGCACTGAGGCAGAAAATATACGGTTTGCGGGTTAATTTTCTGAGATTTGTGTCAAGGGATTATTCCCTTCTTTATCTTCTATTTCTCTGCCTTTCCAGGACTCTTCAATGTTTTTTGTCATTTCTTCTGTTAGGGTTGTCCAGTCTGTGAACAGTTCCGGCACACTTTTGTTTTCAAGTAATTCATTCAGCGGACCTAAGCCTTCAATAAAACGAAAACGGTCATTCGGACTGGGATGGGTGTCTTCCTCGGTAGTTTCACGCTGCAGGGATTGTTGCAATTCTTCTTCAATACTTTTATTGTTTTCGGAAGGATTAATATCATATAAATTAAGAAAGGGCCGGTTCATGGCCTTAGCCATTTTTATTTCGGAACGGGCTAATTTCACAAACTCAATATTTCTGCGAATGACATGGGTAAGCCCACTTTTAAAGGCATTAGCTCCATAGGTTTGCGCTGCAACCCGATCGGCTAAAATCTCTTGTAAACGGGAAGAGCCATGGCTGATTTTTATGAAGATAAAATGATATAAACGCAGGAACCAAAAAGCGAGGTTCCACCAAACGGCCTGCCCCGATTGAAACAAGGCAATGTAGTATTTGTACATATCATTTCTAACCCTCAGTGCAACGGCTCCACCCGCAGTGTCCCTATGCGAGAAATGGCCATACTCATGGGCAATAACTGTTTTAAAATCTACCAGCCTGAAATCTTTAAGTACTCCGGCGCCAAGTATAAGAATGCGTTTTGATTTATCTTGTAATTTTTCTTTCCAGGAGCCTTTTTCATAAACGGCTAAATCTGTTTCAGGGGTTATACGTATTTCATCTATAGGCCGTGTACCCATTTGCAAAGCAACCTCCTTAGTTAATTCAAACAATTCGGGTGCCTCTTCATATTTTAATTCTCTTCCCGGATCTTCATGATTTACTTTTACCAGCAAGGAACGAATCATTCCGTAAACGCTCACCAGCGCTCCTATAACCAATAGGAGCATGAGCTTTATAGGTATTTGTCCGATATACAGGAAGAGGTAAAAAATTCCGGCTACCAGGGCCAGTAATAAAATTAAAATAACAGGGAGTGAAATATAGTAGTAGATGCCTGCAAAATTAATGAGCAGGCGGTAAACACGCCTGAGGAAGTGTGCGCGTTGATTGTTGTTGTTTTTTAACCGGCTTTCCACTGTTCGAAGGGTATAGGAAGATAACAAGCGCCCTACCACAAATAGCAGGATTAGTCCAGCCACCCAAAAGATAAGAACATACCATAGCAGTTGTTTAAAAAAATGGATACGTGCTTTAGATTGTACTCCCGAATCCAGAAATTGATTGACATTTTCTTCAGGCATACCTAAAGCAGCAGCGTATAGTTATTTTAGGGTGAGACAGTTGTATCTCGTCTTCGGCCTTAGTCCATTCTTCTTGCATAGCAGCAGCAATAGCCCCGAAATAATGCGAAGAAACCAGTTTGGGATATTTTTGTAATAGTTCTTTTGTAACACGCTTAAACGCTTCTTCATTACCGTAGTCATAATAGAGTTGTGCAGCTAAGTTCAGGTACTCCGATTCATTTGCTCCTGCAACTGTTTTTATTTCAGGAAGTAGAGAAATGGCTTCGCTTAGTAACTCAGGAGTATTGGTGTTGTTTTTTGCTGTGGCAAAATAAAAAGTGGCCGCCAAAGAATACAGTTTGGCGTAAGAGCGTTCCACAGCAAGTGCTTTTTTGCACAGCGCAATTCCTTCATTGGTTTGGCCCAAAGCGATTTTAACTGAACCTGATCGCCGCAAAGCTGCATCAAAAGAAGGAGCATTTTTGAGAACTAAAGTAAACAGGCTGTCAGCAATTGTATAGTTAGAAGAATCTAAGGCAATGGTTGCTTGTTTAAATTGGATTACAGATCCAGAGTCAATTTGCAGTAAGCGTTGCTCAATAACAGCTTCGGTAATTGGGTCCCGCTGTGCCTTAACGGTAAAAGTTAATAGAATAAACAGGAAAAGATAAATTCGAAAAGAAAAAGTAAGACCGTACATGGTTTATAATAAATGAAATAGTAATTTATAAATAATAATGACATTAAAGGGCGGCGCAAAAATAGAATAAATGAATTAAATATTTCAGGAACTTAGCCTAAGCCTGAAAAAGAATAGATGAAAGTAGAATTTGAAGAGGGTAAAATGCAGTAAATAGAAGATAAGTGGTTTACAGGAATGTTTGATTTATCAGTACCTTTGCTGTTAAATTAAGCAAAATCGCAGGTAACGTACAATATCTGATGCCCTCTTAGGTTAATGCAGTAAAGAAACAATAGCAAGTACACATATTATGATAAAGCACATTAAAGAAGGAAAAAACTTTGTAAAAGTTGTTGCCGGAGTTTTTGCAATGACGGTAGCAGTAACTTCTATGCAGGCTCAGAACCCGCATCATAAGTCAGACAGTACACAGGTGAAGTCTGTATTTAAAAAGGGAAAAACCTATATCATTACTATGAATGACGGTACAGAGTTTACCGGAGAAATTATTCATGATGATCCTCGCGAACTGCTGGTAAACACACAAGATAAGGGCCAACTCTACCTGCCCAAATACAACATTAAAACCATTCAATTGCTTAGTACCGAAAATTATTTAAACGGTGAAGCATTACAACCTAACAAGTACGGAAACTATTATTTATTCAGCTCAAACGCTTTACCTTTTAAGCGGGGAGAATTCAGGGGGCAACAGTTATTATTTTGTAGGATATAGTTTTAATTATAGTATTAATGAAAATGTTTCAGTAGGTGTGCATACCAGTATACTGGCTAAACCCCTGATGCTGGGCGTAAAAACCAGTTTTCCTTTAGGAGAAAAGAATTATATCGGAGCCGAAGGACATGCGGGATTTCTGAGTGGCTTTGGAGAAAATGTTTTTTTGGGTCATCTGGGCGTGAAATTTACTCACGGAGATGCTGATGGAAATATTTCTTTTGGGACAGGTTTTGGAAGTAGCGGTGCTTTTTTAATGAATAATACACCTGCAACCAAAAACCAGGTAGGGTATTACATTAATAGTGCCGGCGGAAAGAGATTAACCAAGGGTTTAATGGGAGTTTATGAATTGGTGACCGCTCCTAAAAACCGTTTAACACTAGCAGCCATTGGTTTAAGAACAGTGAAACGGGAAAATCAATCACTTTCGTTTGGCTTAATGAATATGTTTTCAACAGAAAACACAGGAAATAATAAACTGAACATTGTAACATTCCCTTATATTGGAGTTTGTTTTAAAATGTAAGCGAATTATTTTAGAAATGGCATTAATCTATGATCACTTTTTGAACGGATAGGCCATAGGAGCAGGTTATTTTAAAAGTATACATGCCTTTGCTGAATTGAGCTACATTCAGCGTAAACACTGGCGCTGTTAATTGTTGACTATAAATACTGTTTCCCAAAACATCGCATACTTCTAAAAAACCATCTTTAATGCCCGTGTTGATGCTTAATGAGCCGGAGGCGGGATTAGGATACACCTCAAAATCAAATTTGTTGCTTAGTTCATCAATACGCACATCTGAATTAGAGATATTAATATTGTCAATGTAAATATTATTATCATCTCCGTTGGAGTCTGAGGTAAACACAAACTTGAACAGCACATTCGTGTAAGAGCCTAGTGCAATAAGCGGGAAGCTTTCGGTTCTCCATTCAGCAAGGGCTGAAGGAATATAAGGATTGGTTGAAATAGCCGAAACGGTAGCGAGAGCAGCTCCGGTTTTTGTATAGCGGGGCATCCAGGTTTGACCGCAATTGGTGGAAGAAAAAATACGTAGTTTCTCATTGGAAGTACCCGAGCTTCTTTGGTGCGCCAGCTTAAAGGTAAATGTTGCTCCAGGGTTAGCAGTCATAATGGAGTTAATGTTGTAGGAAGGCGTATAAAAGGCATCGCTAACAGCCAAACTGTTGGTGCTATTGTCTAACATGATGCAATGGCTTCCGCTGGCAGCTGAGGTGTTGGTGTGAGTCCAGGCAGGTCCACCGGATGTATTATCTACGGTCCAGTCAGCATTTGGGAAAGTAATTGTTTCAAACCCTTCAGTATAGGGGTCTTGAACCGATGCCGTGTTGCTGATTACCCGTATCCAATCTGTTTTGGTAATAGCAGAAGTTCCGGCGCTGTTGGTAGCTGTGTAGGTAACCGAATATAAACCCGGATTAGCATAGAGTACTAAGGGCATGGAGTCGGTAGAACTTGCAGGTACACCACCAGGAAAAGACCATGACCAGGCAGTTACCTGGGTATTTCCGGTGGAGTCTTTAAATTGAATGGTATTACCTGCGCAAATATTTCTTTTATTATCGACAATCTGGAATTCGGCTTCAGGCGCACATACAATAGGGTTTACAACACCCGTAGCAACCAAATTACTATGCTTGGTGAGCAGGTTGCGGTTATTGACAGTACTGTTTTTTGTATTTTGCATACGGGAGGCTTGCCCGTTGGTAAACATGATTTTGCAGGGAGAATAATCCATATAGTTTTGAACGTTTTCAAAAATACCCGGAGTACATACATCTGATTGGTTGATGCTGCAGCTAACAAAACCTTTTGTTATGGGGGTGTCATTTACCAGGTCGTCGCCACAGGCAACACCCGGCTGGTTACTTACACCCCATATATGTTGTAAGCCAAACCAATGCCCAACTTCGTGTGTTAATACCCTGGAGTTGGCAACAGTTCCGGTTCCAATACTGCCACACATGTTATACATACATACAATAACATCGGCCTCGGGGGGTATTCCAATTCCTGGTAAAAAGGTGTAGGCAGTAGCCTGAATATTCATGCTCCGAACGATATAAATATTTAAATACTTTTCGCGGGGCCAGGAATAAATAAACTGGCCTAAATCATTGGCATCCCAATCGGTTTTGGTAGTATAATGCCTGATAATACCATTGGTGCAATTTCCCTGAGGGTCAAGAGTTGCCAGCTTAAATGCAAAACCAACGTTAGCGATGTTATTCATAAATGGAGCTACAATACTGCTGGTATCGGCGTTACGTTTCTGGAAATCGCGGTTGAGAATGCTTACCTGGTCTGCAATTTGGGCATTGGAGATATTTTCTGAGCCACCAGTATGTAAAATGTGAAATACCATAGGAATGGTATCGGTTACGGCAGTTGTTTTCATGGAGGCAGAGGGGGGTTGTAATTCTTCCGTTTTTTTAAGGGCCAACTGCAACTCTTCAAAATTGATTTTCACAGAAGGATGTTTGGCGAACCAATTATTCATGACCTCTGTTTGTCCGCAGAAATGAGTTTGTGAAGAGGCTTCTGAGTATAATCCCAATAATAACAACATGGTTGAACTAATATTGAATAGGGTAGCATGAATGCTGCGCGAAGATGTAATGGGAGTGGATTTCATGAAATCAAAGGTAGTGTGGAAGAGAAAGATAAATTTGTCAAAACCTGCTAATTTTAAAAGATCACCACAACTAAAGGTAAAACAGGGGAGCAGAATTAGGGTTAAACAATGGGCTGATGTTGTAACAGCCGGGAAGGAGGAAAACCATAGTGCTTTTTAAAAGATTTACTAAAAGCGTGAATGTCGGAAAATCCCGATAAACTGGCAGCTGTTGTTACGGGTAACTGATTCTTCTCTATCATTTCCCGGGAAAACCGTAAGCGCTGCTGTATAATGTATTGGTGTGGGCTTAGTTTAAAAACAGATTTAAATAAACGGAAAAAATGATATTCAGACATGCCAATTTCTCTTGCAATTTTTCCAACGGATACATCATCCAGAAAAAACTCATGGATAAATTCTCTGGCATAATTTAATTTCCTGAGCAATATCTTTTTGGTTTCTTGCTTAATGGCTTTTATGGACTGAAGCTGTTTGAAAACCGGAATGTGATCTGCTATAATTTTTTCTGAAAGGGTATAGTAAAAATCATTGTTCAGGTTCAGGCTTTGCTGTGGGTTTTCAAGGAAGGATGTTTCCAGTTGAAGCAGCAATGATCCTAAGTGTGTTTGAGGCGCATCATACTTGTTTTCAAGGAAGCTGGAAGAGTTAAAAAATGTATCCAGTGCCAGATCAGTGAATGAAGTATTCGGATTCAGATAACTCGATACCACTTCCGACAAAATATCCGGAGCTATGTCAATACAAATACCGGTTACCGGATTTTTACTATCTACCATTACATAACCTTCATTGTGTTTATTGGCCAATAAATACTGCCTTTTTCCTATTAAATATTTGGTGCCATTTACGGCATATAACTCCGAGCCTTCAACTACATATTTAATGGAAAAGCTTCTGAACGGAGAGGGGGAGTAAAATTCTTTCAGAACGGAATAATTAATGAGGCTGCTGTTTTTAGGCAAGCTGAATGTTTTTGATGTATTTTCATTGAAGATATGTGCCATACTACTACAATAGCAATTTAGCTGAAAAGAAGGCTGAAGTTTCTTAATTTTGTTGAATGGTTATTACAGTATTCTTGTGGTAGATCAATCAGCACAACATAAGGTGGAGGTAGAACTTTTTAGTAGTTAAGAAGAGAACAGGAGGCTTGTTCGTCATTAATAGAGGCAGAGCAAAGGGGCTTAAGGATAAAAGAGAGTTTAAGGGAACAAATTTGTAGTAAGCAATAAAAACAAAAGAGCAGGCAAACACCTGCTCTTCTGCTTTCGGTTGTTATTGGTGGAGATTAATAAGGAAGAATCAATTGTTTGGCATTTCCGTTGGCATTTACCCAGTTTAAGCGGTAGAAGGCAGGGCATCCACTGTTTGCAGGGTTTCCGCTGGCATCAACACCATAGGTAACAGTAAGGGTTTTAGTATTTACATTGTGCACACGAACTCCTTTTGTTGGGCGGCCAAAACCGCAAACAGAATTTACTTCTATTGGTGTGCTAATAGCTACTGTAAAACTTTCTCCAACTCTGTTGGTTCCCCATACTACGGTGTT
>JACCDP011362836.1_pt1 | contig 33824 bp, 27 predicted proteins | sample 7445841 | NCBI WGS metagenome assembly JACCDP01 (sample SAMN15323441, study PRJNA562643) | freshwater metagenome | isolation source: river surface water | place: USA:Blue River Watershed | collected 2017-08-17 | reverse complement strand
GGGGAGGGCATCCCCAAAGTAACGCTACAGGAGTTGGAATCTCTACTCTGGTTGGTGAAAACCTGCTAGAGCAAATTCTGACGTAGAATGTAGAATCCCCTCGCCTTTAGGCAGGGGAGTGTCAAGACAACGGTTTCCGATTCTGAATCAATATTATAGGGATTTGACACTCTCCTCGGCTTTAGCCAGGGGAGTGTCAAGGATAGGCTTTAAGTTACTGACAGGCTGTGTCTTGAGCAGTTCGCATTCCTGCAACTAACCCTTCAATAATCATACAGCGTTTAAGATTAGTGGGTGTACTACCAGTGGGTTGAGGTAGAGCTACCATCACTTTCAAAGGGGTATCAGCCACAGTTGTAGTATTTTTATTTGCTAAAGTGCCTAGATAATCAAAAGTAATAGTACCTGTTCCTGTTGCATTTGTAACTATATTACTATCACTAGTGCTTACTCGCGTATTATGGGCTGTGAGAGATGAAAGATTAGTATATAAAAAAACTTGTCTGGATTTTAGTCCTAGAGTATCTCCTAAAGGTAGCCAACCTGAATTGGCCGCAGTGCTGGAACTAGGTCTAGTTGTATTAGTAATAGTAGCAGGAGGAGTACCTTGATAAACTATATACTCAGGTATATTAGTAGCAGAATTAACACGAAAACTGACGCTATAGTTAATTTTCTGCTTTTTGGCCTCTGTTTGTGCTTGTTTAATTGCAGCTAAAACTGCATCATTTGCTTTATTTACGCGCTGTCTTTGAACGAAATTCACCCAACTAGGAGCGATAATTGCTGATAAAATACCAATTATTGCTACTACTGTCAGCATTTCTAGCAAAGAAAACCCCGCATCATTGAATTTCCTGATGGGATCAACTTTGGATTTATCAATATTACCGATCATAATCTGTTTCTCTTCCAGAATCTTTACTTGTATAGGTAGCCCCGACCTTGTACTCTCACATTGACGGTGGGAAAATAACTTTTCTTACCATCACTATAAAGAATTTGACTAGCATTAGTGCTATTACGGGCTAAAGCATTGCCACGAATAAATACTTGTGATGTCACATTGTTGGTTTTATCTATGCAAGCATAAAATCCTGTCATGTTAGTTGGTGCAACTACTGACCATTCAATTAGTTTTTTTGTACTATCAGTTGGATCTGTGACATCGGGAGGACAAGTAGCGATGGGTACGGAACTGGTACTTTGATCCACAAAATCAATCAGGACTACGGCATCATTAGTATAGCTGGCAGATGCTTTTCTCCATTTTTTCATGCCTACGGTTAATTTATCAGTGTCTAGAAAATAGTCATTAAAAGAAGCAAAACCGGCATCGGGACAATAACCACTAACATAGGTTTTCGTGTATCCTGTGCAACTTACACTACCAGTAGCAGTATTTTCTACACCATTTTTAATTTGCCATCTGCTAATACGAGCCGCTTTAGACCAGGTAGCGCTGGTAGAATTATCTAGATAATAGGCAACTAGGGAATAAATAAAAGTATCATCTTTTCCTGTCACTTGTGGGACAACACCAGTCACTAAATCTCGTTTCCAAAAAACTAATATAGGTGTTTTTGTGGTATCACTTGGATAGCGTAATTGAGATGCTATGGCGGCAATTCCATCTGCATCATAGACATAAATAGCCTGTTGTAAATCACGAGCAATATAATTAATTGCTGTTTGAATATCATCTTCAGTATTTGCTTTTGCTTGTTCTTCTTTATCTGTACTCAGAATATTAACCATCAAACCCAGTAATGGGGTGAGAATTAAAAAAGCAATTAGTAATGCTACTAATAATTCAATTAGCGTAAACCCTCTTGATTGTTCCATCAATTTAGAGTTTTTTGTTGAGGGTTTCGCTTTAAGCCTCAATATTATTTTTAGAATAAAATCCCGTGTATTCATAATGATTTTCCTTCTGTTGACCCTAGATAACCTATTCAATAAACTGTCTAAGGAAGTAGACAAGAACAAATCCAAGTACATTAAGTAATGTAAAAAAAATCTTGAAATTACTTCTTAGTCAGGAATGTATTCCTCATTTTAGGACTGAAGTCCTCACTACAAACTTTGAATTATTTAATCCATTTTACTTAACTTATTTGTATTATCTAACATGAATAAATAATACTAAATTAAGTTATGGAATCAATCTTATTCACAATCATAATTACTGTGGACAATCTTGACTTGTTAATATTCCATTGACGGTTTTCTGGGCAATACCCAGACGAGAACATAGAGCATTAAATGTAGTAGCGCTACTAGCAATATCTACTGTTCTTTCTATTAATGGTGCTTGTTTATTGCCTAGACTCTGAGTGACAGGAGATTCAACAGTTTTGATACTACTGCTACTGGCTAATACATTTTGATTCACCTCCACATCTGCCCTATATATTCTCATTGCCAAACGATAACCATTAGTTATTGCAATATCTGTACCTACTTGAATCCGTGCAGCTTGAATATAAAACTCATCAAAGGGACTGCTGGTATCTCTAGAACAACCTGTTGATCCTACTAAACAAATAGTTCCATCTTTTTCAAATAGATATAAATCCCTATCTGTATTACTAGTAAAAGAAGTTTGAGTCGGTGCGGGCATTTTTGTCAGGGTAATTAAATTATCACTGAGAGTTCTAGCCGCCGTACTAGATGAGGCGGTGAGAGAAATAATTTTTCCTGGTGCTGGAATTGACTGGGTTCTAACACCATCAATAAATGTGTTGGCTACTTGTGCAGCTTTTTCGATTCGTTTTGATTGCACCCGAATAGCAGTAGATAAAACTAAAACCGGTGAGATAGATGCTAATAAAATGGCGACGATGGCTATACCAATGAGAGATTCGATAATTGTAAAACCACAATCATCATTAGATGAACTTTTTTGATCTCGTAGGAATTTCATCATGGCTGATCACCCGCTTTTAGATATTTATGTAAATTTGATTATAAGTAGTGAGACAGAATTAATTACACAATATTAAGTACCTGAGAAAAATTAATTGCACATTGGGGAAAACAAGAGAAATCTCTGTATCTCTTGTCTGTCACCGTGGCGTAGCACCTTTCCTCAATATGAAATTTATTTTGCACAATTACTTATGATTGACAGGTGGAAGGACGTTGATCTGTACTTATGGCATAGGCAGAAGTAGCGGCAGTAGTTTTAGCACATAATAACCTGCTTACCCAAGGATCATCTCGACCAACTTCCCGGAAATATTCATCTGGCAAGTCAGGAGATGTTAGTACCAGTTTGCTGGCAAATTGGTCAGGTGACTGAGATAGCAAGCCTACATCATAACTCCATGATCTCGGACCAGGAAGATAGGCGGCGGTTCTACCAGTATTATTACTAATAGCGTATTGGTTTGTTGATGAAGTTGCGGTAAATGTACCTGTAGCATAGGCACTCTTTCTCAATTGCATAAAAGCACCGCTAATTTTGATAGTAAAGGGACTACCTGTATCTGCTGTAGTAGCTTGCCAGTTTTCTAGCAGTCTCACAAAATTCTGTAGACCACCATTATCTTCAGTGGGACGGGCTGGACTATCTCCTGTAGCTGCAATTAAGTTAAAAGTCGTAGTAGCTAATGCGGGTTGTAACCATCGTCTTGTGTCTTCTGCTCCACTACCTTTGGTATTGATGGCGGTGGTATTATCATTAGCATCTCCAGGAGTATAAAAAGGCTGTTGGATTTGCAAGATGGGACTGTTCAAAGATGTGATGTTGCCACTGTTGTCGAAACCAGGCTTTAACCAAGGCATGGATGTGCTGTTAGGTGCTGGCATGATATTGTTGCCAGGATTAGGAAAGTTAAATATGGACACATCTCCTGTTTTATTCACACCTAATACTTGCATGGGGCTGACAGGCATACCTGTATTGATGTCCCGGAGTAATGCTATTCTCCGAGGGGCAGCATTATCAAAACAGGTCGTTCCTTGTTGGTTGGCAGTACCAAAAGTTGTTGGGTCATCAAAAATATATCCTGTCTTGAGTCGGTTATTTTCGGTAATGACTGGATTACCGTTGGTATCATAAGTTAATTTAAGTCCGCCATTTTTACCAACAATTTTGTCATTTAGATAAGTATTACCACCACCATTATCACTACAAGCTGTTTGAATAGTCCATTTTGTAGGATCACTACAGTAGCTATCTACACTGACTGTAGTTGTGGTGGCGTTCTTGCCACTACCTGTGGTGATAGTAATATTGCCATTAACCACATTACTAACAGGACAAACTTCTGTTAAATATGAACCGGGTGTAGTTCGATAAATAATTGGTGTGACAAAGTTATTCAGGTATGAACTACCTTGGTAGCCAGTAGTACCAGAATCAAAATCTCTCACATTGGTAACAGTGGTAGTATCAGGCCAGTTATATTGGGTGACAAAGTTGTTATATTTGGAAAACCCAGTAGGCACAGAAGCTAGATTATTATGACTCCAATCATAATCTCCTTCTTCACGAAAACCCTCTCTAAAGTTGCCAGAAAGGATATTTATGGTATCTGATAAGACTGTAGCAGGTCGCCAGGTATCACCAGTAGTACAACTAGGTAGGCGGGGATCGCTAGTGCGACAAGCAAAGTTAGGGTTAAGGGTAGCTCGTTCATAGAATCTGTCCCAAGTACCTGCTGTGGTTTCTATGGCATCTGTAAATTCTTCTTGACTGTGGAGGTTAAAGTTACCCTTGACATATACAGGTAAATTAGTAGCTAAAATCAAGCCTTTTTCTTCATCCCGATAAACATTACTATTGTTGCGTCCTAAGCTTGAACCATTGATGAGCATAATGCCATTGGGACGACGAGTGGGATCAAGTTTGTAGTCTACGGGACTCACAAGTTTTCCTGCTTCCGTGGGAATGCTGGCCAAACCAGTAGAGGTATTAAAATCTGCACTGGCATCTGGTAAGGCATCATCACGAGTGGCATAGATAATACCACTATTGGGTAATAGATATTCTTGGGTTGGAGTTGATGACCCAATAGTTGTCATCCGTAGCTGATTGAGGTTTAGAACTGTAGTACGCACTTCTAGGGGTTGTCTGTCTATAACAGGGCGATTATAAGTTTCTGTTTGTGAGTTACTTAAATCACTACCACTATTGCGTTCAACCTCTCTAACATCTAATAATGCTGTTTCGTAAATTGTCCCATGGGGAATGACAGAGCTTGTAGGAGTAAGTTCACCACGTAAAATCTGGAGAGCGCAAATTTGAGCATCAATGGCAGATTGTTCGGAAATAGTTCGGGTAGAAGCATTGGTTTTAGCTAAAGCTCTAGCTAAAAGTCCATCATCTATTAATCTTCCGTTGGGATACTTTAATGTTGATTGATAGGCTAATATTGCGGCATAATCCGTGGCTGTTTTTGTTGGTGGTCCATAAACTATGCCATTGTTGGATAAGCCTATGCCAGTTTGCATATCTGAATCTGGTGTACGTGGAGTCGAAACGCCAGCATTCCAAGGTAATGTAGATAGGTTCTTAGCATAAATGCTATTATTAGGAACATAGTAGCTACTTATACAAGCTATCGGGCTAGGTGTTTGGGCATTATAGTTAGTAGATTTATAATGATAGACTGCGGTAGCTCGCATTTTTAGATATGGTGTGTTGGCTGCGGCATCAGTCGTGTCATTGATATCTGGCCATTTATACTTAATGGCGGCGATATTCTGACCATTAGCTCCCATGTATGCATACATCCAATATGGGGTAACGGTTCTTCCGTTCGGTGGTGTGGGTCTAGTGGTGCTGCTGGTAATTACACCAGTGGCAGGATTAAAATCTGGTGGTAACTGACCGTATGGGGCTGTACCAGGAACAGGCATGGTATCAGGCCATATTGTGGTGGGTCTGCTAGAAAAGTTAGTGGTGGTGGCAGTATCATCTTTACTTAAATAAACTCCTGCACCTGTAACTACTCGTAAACCGCCCACGGGATCGGTAATTTCTGTAGGTACTTTAGCTGCGTCCAATTCCCAGGGACCATCTCTACCAGTATCACCAACCTCTTGTAAAGTTTGCACATAAGAGCGTCTGGTGCGAGTTTTGGTTGAGCTTTTCCATGTTACCCCACTAATGTTTTGGGTATCTGTAATAGCAGGACCGACAAATTTGTTAGTGGTTGTCTTATTTGGATCCCACCATAATTCCGGGAGGTTATGACCTATCAGGACGCGATCGCCTAAATCCGACTGTGTACCGCTATTAGACTTGATAGTCTCTGGATCTGAAGCTTGGGGATTGAGAGTTGTACCACTGGTATTTAAGGTCAATTTAGTATAACTAGTTCCTGTTGTACCATCACTAGGATCTAGAGGATATATCCAGGCATTATTAGCCCGGAGTGTGTCGCCACTACCTTGTAATAAAGGAGTCGGAGGTGTATCCGTAGCTCCAAAGGCTACTTCATCAAAAGGTACTTTTCGTGTGCGTCTTCTAAAGTAACGTTCTAATTGCTGACGGCGATATTTAGTAAAATCTGCTGTTCCCGATGTTAAAGCAATACCTAAATCTGTGCTTTTTTGGGCAATACCGGTTTTAACTTCCGTAGGATCATTAGCACCAGTAGAATCTGCGGCTATTTGAGCATTAACCAAGGCATTAATGCGATTGGCATAAGCTAGATTATTGTATGCTGTTAGAGTAGAGTTTTCAGTTACAGATTTATCCCAATCCACTCTAGTCCAAGATGATGTGGAAGGACTAGCAGGTGGTGTACCATTGAATAAATCTATCTTGCTCGCTTTAGAGAGAGTGCCAGTAAATGAGCCATTAGAAATATTACCACCAACTACGATAAAGGCATTACTAGCTTTATAAAAACAGGACTTTTGACTACTAACTTGAAAGATTCTGATATTCCGGTCTATAGTGCCAGTTAATAAATTACTGTTGGCAAATATTGCCCCATTCAAATTGAAGGTAGCATTTGCATCATTAATTAAATCGTCTTTGCCTGGATTAATTTGTAAATCGTCTTCGTAAACAACAGCATTATTATTAGGTGGGATTTGGACTCTATCTTGTTGATATTCTACTGCGGCAAATCCTTTGTTACCGTTATATACTTCATAGTTAGTAGTATCTGTGGGTGTGGTGGTAATGGGGACTGTAGTGGTATAAACAAAGAAGGATTTTTTTAATTCACCATTTTGTTTTACCCATCCTGTACTACCTACTAACTGAGCGCTTGTATTAGAGGCACAGTTGGCATTTAATGTGCCTTCTGCCATGGGGGGAGTTCTGGCTTCTAATGTGTTTCTAGCCCGTGCATATCTATTATTAGTTCCTACCTGTGGCGTTCTAAAATAAATGCCATAAAGAGTATAGCTATCAAATTTACCGTTGTTGTCCGTATCTACGGGAAATCTCCAGGCTGTAACTGAGGTTTCATCATCATAGATTTTTGTGGTGGCCGTCGGTTCATCAACTGTATTATCACCATCTAAATCAACCCATATTTTCAACGGTGTTTCATCAGCAAAGGTATAACTCTCGATATTACTTTTAAAAACTGTATATAACGCTTTATCTGTCGGTGTGGCTTTGGGTAAACTAGTATCCGCAAATAATTGGTTAATTTTAGCTCTACCGCGATCAATCGCTGGGGTAGCAGCATTGAGTACGGCTTGATTAACACGCACATTACTAGCGTTCTTAGCTCGTTCAAAAGAACGTAACATAATGGCAGTAGTCAGTAATACTACTACTATTGATACCATTGCCACTGTCGGCAATATGAAACCTGCGTTAGCTGTATGCTGTTGCCGCTGACTGCGAAAAACAGCCCGTAGTAACCAGATAATTTGTCTTTTGGTATTTTTGAGAAACCTTCTGATCCATCTGGTAGAGATTGTGGTTATTATTTTTAATAGATGACCTTTTCGAGACATAACTGCCTTCCCGTCAAGTGATTTAAGTGAGTATTTTTGTTGTGATTACAAATAATCCCGATTGAGAAATTTAGGACTGAATAATGTAATTGTCAGGTCAACTACTAGGTTTTACGCTGATAGTTGCTGATAAAAGTAGTTCATAAGCCCAAACATGATTGAGCCTGATTATCTTTGGGTATTTCGGTTATAACATTGTTGATACCAGGACTATAAACTGGAAAATACTGAACTTTGTCATTGTTTTAATCATTAATACTTTTGTCGGCTAAGTATTATTAGTATATATATTTACGCAAATTTTACTGGGTAGTCAAATTGTAAAGTTTTGATCAAGAGATCATTTATCATATAATACCCAGGTTGATCAGCAAAAATATCATTAGTACCCCAAAAACAAGTTAACTAAGGCAGATAGGTAGTAAACTTTATTGATAAGCTGTTGTGCATTTAATTTGTATAAATGAGACAGGCAAGATGCCTGTGCCACAAGAGTTCAAGAATTTATGACTGAATATTATTCCTATAGCTAAATAATGATTAAAAATATACAAAAATATGAAAATGGCAAAATGTCATTTTTTATTTTTAGTTTGTTATACAATTGAGTAAATTAGCAATAATATATCGTAAGTATTCAGCTATAGCACTCGTTCATACCCAGATCCCCGACTTCTTTTATTAATTGTGTCCATAAATGATAAATTGATCACAGAAGTTGGGGATGTTTTTACCTCACCTTAATTCTTACAATATATCTTTAATTATAAATTAAGGTTATCGGAATTCTTAACTATATATTTATCATGCAGATGCACCCTAGAGATCATGATCTGCTGTCTCAATCCTGAATGTTCAAATCCGCAAAATCAAGACGGTTATACAATTTGTCAAACTTGTGGCACTCCTTTAGTGGCACTATTGAGAAATCGGTTTCGTGTCATGGACGTACTTTCTGATGAGGGAGGATTTGGGAGAACTTATTTAGCGGAAGATACTGATAAATTAAATGAGTTATGTGTAGTTAAACAATTAGCACCGAAATTTCAAGGTACTTGGTCACAAAAAAAAGCCATTCAATTATTTTCTCAAGAGGCAAAACGATTACAAGAATTGGGAGAACATCCACAAATTCCGACGTTAATAGCTTATTTTCAACAGGATAATTGTTTGTATTTAGTGCAACAATTTATTAATGGTCAAAATTTATTTAATGAGTTAAAATATCGGAAAATTTATCGAGATTGGGATATTCAAGTTATTTTATTGGATTTATTACCAATTATCAAGTTTATCCATGAACATGATGTAATTCATCGTGATATTAAACCAGAAAATATTATTCGGCGCATAAGTGATGGCAGATTAACCTTGATTGACTTTGGTTCTGCTAAACATTTAACCACAAGAATGAAAACCAAACATGGTACTTCCATTGGTTCTCATGGTTATTCACCTATTGAACAAATTCGAGACGGAAAAGCCTATCCTGCTAGTGATTTATTTAGTCTTGGTGCTACTTGTTTTCATTTATTAACGGGAATTTCTCCCTTTCAGTTATGGATGGAATATGGTTATGGTTGGGTGAGCAATTGGCAGCGTTATTTACGTAGTCCTTTGGGTAGAGAATTAACGGAAATTATGAATAAACTGCTGCAAAAAGAAAGCCAATATCGTTATCAATCTGCGGATGAGGTGATTAAGGATTTAATCAAGCAGCATAATCTTATTTTGCCAAGTGCAAATAGTAAAATATTAAAATCCACACAAAAAAATACTCCAGAACATTTACAAAAATACATTTTAGTACGCAATCTCGTTTTAGTGTCTGGGATCATTGTCTGTTTTGCTTTAGCTGAATCTGGTTATCGAGAATTTAACAAGTTAAAAAATAATTTTTCTTTTAGTTTAAGTCAACCCGGTAATATCAGAGCTATTTCGGCAAATGCTAATCAGAATTTATCGTTAGTAAATACTCTAGTTGGACATACAAGTAAGATTTTATCTGTGGTGATGAGTCCAGATGGAAAAATGATTGTTAGTGGTGGTGATTGTAATAATAGTAAATGTCATGGTAATCTGATATTATGGGATGTGATGACGGGGGTAAAAATTACCAGTTTAGATGGACATTCTCAAAATGTGAATATAGTAACTATTTCTGGTGATGGTAAAATTTTAGTTAGTGGTAGTGATGATGAAACGATTAAGGTTTGGAATTTACAAACAAATCGCCTAATTTATACTTTAACTGGTCATACTGATGCGGTATATAGTTTAGCTATAGGTGCTGATAATAAAACTTTAGTTAGTGCTAGTGATGATAAAACTATTAAAGTTTGGGATTTAACAACGGGTAAGCTAATTCGCACTTTAAGCGGTCATAAATATTGGGTGCGTGCTGTGGATATGAGTCGTGATGGTGTGACTGTAGCGAGTGGTAGTTTTGATAAAACTATTAAATTGTGGAATATTAATCAAGAAGCACCTATACGGACTTTAACGACTGGTTCACAAACAGTCATAGCTGTGGTTTTTAGTCCTGATGGTAAAATTTTAGCTAGTTCCAGCCGCGATCGCCTAAGTGCTGATCGCAAGTATCGCAGTATTAAATTATGGAATCTCCAAACTCTCAAAGAAATTCGCACTCTCATGGTAGAAGATAATAGTGTCAATACTATTGCTTTTAGTCCCGATGGTAAAATTTTAGCCAGTGCTGGCAGAAATCTTTCTGGTGAAAAAAGCTATCACACCATTAAACTCTGGAATGTGGCCACAGGTGAGGAAATGACAACATTAACAGGACATAGCAATAGTGTCACCTCTCTAGCTTTTAGTGCTGATGGCAAATTCCTGGTAAGTGGTGGTGAAGATAATTTAATTAAAATTTGGCAGGTTTCTCAATGAATTTAGTCTGGGAAAGATTGACTTTATCTTCTTTACCAATTAAAGAATATTTATCTAGCAGTTATCTACATCGGTTTCTGGTGGGGTTATTGTGTCCTTGGCGACAAAGTAGTATTTTAATGCAGTGGGCAGATATGATTGCCCTGGGTTTACTTAGCCTCATTTATGGCCTTGCACCTTTTGTTTCTAGCACTTTAACGGGTGTTTTGTTGGTAGCTGCTGTTGGTTTTTGGTTGCTGCTAACTTTATCGGATGATGTTAGCCCAGCAAATGCCACTTTTGTGACTCCTATTCATCTACTGGTGCTGCTATATTGGGTTATTGCTGTGATATCAACGGCTTTATCCCCTGTGAAAAAGGCTGCTTTAGGCGATTTACAAACTTTAACTCTTTATCTGTTGTTGTTTGCCCTTTGTGCTAGGGTGCTGAGAGTTGCCCGGTTTCGGTCTTGGTTAATTACTCTTTATTTGCATATATCCCTAATTGTCAGTGTTTATGGGATGCGACAATGGTTTTTTGGGGCTAAGGCTTTAGCAACTTGGGTTGATCCAGAATCTCCTTTAGCTAAGACTACCAGAGTTTACAGTTATTTAGGTAATCCTAATTTGCTGGCAGGATATCTTTTACCGGCTGTGGTGTTAAGTTTGGTGGCCATGGTAGCTTGGCAAGGTTGGATAAAAAAAGCCCTGGCATTAACGATGTTTATTGTCAATACTGCTACCTTAATTCTTACCTTTAGTCGGGGCGGTTGGATTGCTTTATTGGCGGGTTTGTTTAGTGTGGCGGTATTGTTGATTTATTGGTGGAGTATCAATATGCCTCCATTTTGGCGTACTTGGTCTTTACCAATGCTGCTAGGAGGTGTAGTTGGGTTATTGGTGATAGGAATGCTATTTGTTGAACCGTTCCGGTTACGGGTTCTCAGTATATTTGCTGATCGCCAGGATAGCAGTAATAATTTTCGCAAAAATGTCTGGGAAGCTGTATTTAAAATGATCCGCGATCACCCAATTACTGGTATTGGTCCTGGTCACGGTGCTTTTAATAAGGTTTATCCCCTTTACCAACGTCCTCGTTATACAGCTTTGAGTGCCTATTCTATTTTTCTAGAAACAATTGTGGAAACCGGCTTTTTAGGTTTTACCTGTTTTATCTGGTTAATAGTTGTCACCTTTAATACAGGATTTTTGCAGTTGCAAAAATTACGAGAAGCTAGGAATGTAGAGGGATTGTGGTTAATTGGGGCGATCGCTACTATGTTAGGTATACTATCCCATGGACTAGTTGATACAGTTTTCTATCGTCCTGAAGTCAATACTCTTTGGTGGTTAATGATGGCCGTAGTTGCCAGCTATTGGCAACCTTTAACTCAAAAGCATCAAGTGACGGTTGACGGTTGACGGTTGTATGGGCGAACGGCTGTTCGCCCCCACTGCTTCCTAATATCGCTTCATTGCCCTTTGCATATCTCTTTGATCGTCACGACGTTTCATACTTTCCCGTTTGTCGTGAAGTTTTTTGCCTTTACCAAGGGCAATAACTATTTTTACCCAGCCCCGTTTAAGATACATTTTTAACGGAACTAGGGTTAAACCCTCCTGTTGTACCCTACCAATCAGCTTACGCAATTCTTGTTTATGGAGTAATAATTTACGGGTTCGCCTTGGTTCATGATTAAAATATGCCCCACTAGAAGCATAGGGGGAAATATGGACATTGATTAACCATGCTTCACCGTTACGAAGCAAGGCATAGCCGTCTTGGAGATTGGCTTTTCCCGCACGAATTGATTTAACTTCAGTTCCCGTTAACTGAATTCCTGCTTCATAGGTTTCTAGTATTTCATACAAAAACCGCGCTTGCCGATTATCACAAATAACTTTGTAACCTTCACTGTGTTTATCACTCATGGAAAATCTTCTTAGTTTTAATCAATACGCCGAAAAATTTCTTTAGACTAACTTTTTTATCAACAGGACTTACGTAACTGGCATATTGGTAGGGTGCATCAGATATCAACAATTTGGTTAAGCTGTTGTGCATTTAATTTGTATAAATGAGACAGGCAAGATGCCTGTGCCACAAGAGTTTAGAAATTTATGATTGTACAATTTAGCCGCCTAACAGCTTATTTACATCATTTATGTTATCTGAGGCGGTTGGTGAGCTTGTTCACACCCTATAACAGTTTTTTTGGTGTGACACTTGCGTAAGTCCTAATCAATTGTAATCCAAAGGGATGGGTGATGGGTAATTGTTGATTTTTCTCTATCCCCTACCTATCCACGCTAATTTACGTAAAGTTTTGTTAACAATTCCTAAATATTTAAGATTTTCTTTATAAATCATGAATCATCCTGTGATTTGTAGGTAATCCTGTCATAGTATGAAACATAGAATTAGTATTATTGCCTGTGTCTCTTGATATTGCTCATAACAGTAAATTAATCGTTGAAAAAATTATAGGGGTGTATTATCCATGCCCTTGACTATTTTGATTGCGGATGATGACTTAGGCACACGTCTATCTATTAGTGATTATCTAGATTTGTCTGGGTATAATGTAATCACTGTTGATAATGGTCTAGATGCTTTAACAATGGTAGAAAAGTTCCATCCTGATTTGATGGTGACAGATATTATGATGCCACGGATGAATGGCTATGAATTGGTGCGTCGTGTCCGTCAACTATCGGCGTTTCGGTTATTACCTGTGATTTTATTAACGGCAAGAATTAAAACCCAAGAACGAATTTTAGGATATCAGTCAGGTTGTGATTTGTATTTGCCTAAGCCTTTTGAATTAGAGGAGTTAGCTGCTGCAATTCGTAATTTATTAGAGCGATCGCAAATTATCCAGTCAGAATATCGCTTTTCTCATCAGGGGGAAATAAATGTTAATAGTTATACCAAAGGAGAAAAGAGCAATATTTCCCTATCTACTCAGGTGCAAAATACTCAAATTCTCACAGAATTAACTACCAGGGAACAGGAAGTTTTAGAGTTATTAACTCATGGTTTGTCCAATGCGGAAATTGGTAATCATTTGCATCTAAGTCCACGCACGGTGGAAAAATATGTGAGTAGTTTATTGAGAAAGACTGAAACCAGCAACCGCGCTGAATTAGTTAGATTTGCAATCAAGCATAATTTGGTGGAATGATCAAGGGTTAAATATAGTCATGGAGAAAAGTTTTATAAACTTAGTATATCATTAAATATACCAAGTTTCCAAGTTTTAACTTTGAGATAACCGCTTTAGTTCTGCACTCCCTAATATTTCATGGGCTTTTGCTAACATCTGGGGAATTTTTGCAGCTTGGGGACTATTAACTAGACATTCTCGTAAATCTAATTCTGCTAACTTATCAGCCCGATTACCAGGAAACCAATGATCAGCTTGTCCTAAGAGATTGTAACGCATTTTGCCATAGTCTATCATGTCATAGGCCAAAGCCAAATTTAATAACCACAAAATCACCTGCATATTTACTTTTCCTGGTGTTTGTTCCCAAGTTGGTAAATTGGTATCCCAGGTTTTTACCCAATCTTCTCCTAAAATATTGAAAGCTTCTGACTCTAATCTAGAAATAATAGGTGGTAAAATTTCCTCTGCACTATCTAACAATTCTAAAGTTTTTAAATGTTCATCGAAATCACTTGGTTTAGATGCACCAATACTTAAAGTATGCACCTGGGGATGACTTAAACAAAATAAATCATTAAACACCATTGGGCTCAAGGGCGCACACAAATCAACTAACTTTTGTGAGGGTTGATATAATAAACCTCCTTTATTGGAGGGACTAATAATAAACACGCCCATATCTAACTTATTAGCCGCCGCAATAGCTGGCCAATTCCATTGATTAATATAGTACCAATGCAAATTTACATAATCAAATTGATTAGTATTAATTGCTTGCAAAATTATCTCTAATGGGGCATGGGTCGAAAAACCAATAAATCTGATTTTACCTTCAGATTGTAACTGTTTAGCTACTTCTAAACAACCACCTTCACGAATAGTTAAATCCCAAACTTCGGCATTATTAATTCCATGCAGACCAAATAAATCAACATAATCTAACTGAAGATATGCTAAAGATTTTTCAAAGGTTTTACGAAATTCTTGGGGGTCTGGAACAGGAGAAACTTTAGTTTGGACAATTAACTGTTCACGGGGAAACTGAGGGAGTATTTTCCCTAGCTGCATTTCTGATGTTCCATAACCTCTTGCAGTTTCGATGTGATTAATTCCTAATTCAACTGCACGACGAATGACCGCTTCTAAATTTTCTTGATTATCTAGTGGAATTTCCTCTGGTTTTACATCCTGCCATTTATATTGATATCGCATTCCCCCACAGGAGAAAACAGGCATTTGTAATTCTGTGCGTCCAAACCTATTATATAGCATAAGTCAATTGATTAAAAGTTTATTTTTTTATTATATGTCTACGTCAAATGGGAAACTGGGTCAGTAAATTTGTTACAGACGTTTCAGTGTAAAGATATTTCACAGTAAAGACGTTCCGCCGGAACGTCTCTACAACGAAAATTAAATAGTTAAAGCAGGAGTTAAAGCTCTCTAACTAGGGGTTTACCGTCAATTACTTCACCTACAAGAACTACATCAGCGCAGTTAACAAAAATGCCATTTTCTAGGACACCAGGAATATTATTCAGGGTTTTTTCTAGGTTTACAGGGTCATCAATGCTATCAAAGGTAACATCTAAAACCATATTACCCTGATCTGTAATCACTGGCCCGGCTTTTTTCACACCCATTCGTAATTCTGGCTTACCACCCAGGGCTTTAATGGCGTTGGTAACGGGGGTAAGTGCCATGGGGATGACTTCTACTGGCACAGCAAACACAGAACCAAGTTTATCTACTAATTTACCGCTATCAACGACAACTATAAATTGTGCGGCTAGGTAATCTACGACTTTTTCGCGGGTATGTGCAGCACCGCCACCTTTAATTAAGTTTTTATGAGGGTCTACTTCATCAGCCCCATCTATGGCAATATCAATATGGTCTACAGCGTCTAATGTGGTGAGGGGAACGCCATATTCTTTTGCTAAAACTTCTGATTGAAATGAGGTAGGAATACCGACAATATCTTTGAGTTCCCCAGATTTGAGGCGTTCTCCTAAATATTGAATGGTGTAAGCTGTGGTTGAACCTGTACCCAAACCAACTATTGAACCGGATTTTACTAAATTGGCGGCGGCTCTACCAACTTCTTGTTTCATCAATTTTACGGGATCTGCTGGTATGGACATTCTTTCACTCCTGAAATGTTCACGGGATCGAAAATACTATCACAGCAGACTATACTATAAAACTGGTATGGGAATAGAATCAGATGACAGTCAACTGTGAACTGTCAACCGTCAACCATCCTCAGAAAAAGAGTTTTTCACCAGCCGCTAATTATGAATCTCTGCGAAAATGCGATCGCTCATTGCTGATTCTTGATGACTTAATTGTTTTAATTTATGGGCTAAATCTGCTGTGAGTCTTTTAGCTTCTTGTTTAACATTGCTATTTATATAGTTTGTCACTTGAATAGGTTCAGCAATGTGAATATTCACATCCGTACCCCAATTTGGATAAGGTTCACTGTATTGAATAGCAACTGGTATGATTTTAACTCCCAGTCCTGGGTAGCTTGATTCAGCAGTGACGGCTAAACGAGCAATCCCCGGTTTTAAGGGGTGAACTTGACCATCATGATAGATGCCACCTTCAGGATAAATCACTAACATTTCTCCTCGGTGCATTAACTCTACTGTATGACGAAGAGTAGCGATCGCTGGATGTTGAATATTTACAGGAAAACCCCCCATTCGCATCACAAACCAGCCTTGTAACCCGTGACATTCATTACTCGTTACCATAAATCGCATATCTCTACCTGTGACATGACGACCAGCCGCATAGGGTAATATCAAAGAATCCCAACGAGAACGATGGGTAGGCGCAAAAATTACCGGACCATTTGTAGGAATATTTTCTTGTCCAGTAATTTTAATATGTCCAAAGAAAGATGGCAAAACTATGTAACGTCCTAGAAAATAGGCTACAGGCGTTAACCAAGGGGAAACCCCTGATGCACTCGTAGTTTGTGCATGAGTGACAGTAGAAGCAGAGTATGATTTGCTCATAACGGTGGCTGGTTTTTTCACAGATAAAAGATGACGCAAACTTGATTATGTCCACCGTAGATTTTCTTGGGTAGTTTGTGTTTTCCCATCTGGACAGTTTGATGTTTGTCTGTTATTTTTGCTGACGACGTTGGCTAAAAAACCAACTTTGTAATTGTTCTCGACATTCTGATTCTAGAATACCTCCTAGCACTTTTATTCGGTGATTAGATACGGGGTGATCAGGGATGTTGATAACAGTGCGAATCGCGCCAGTTTTGGTATCGTCCACTCCATAAATCAATTTTCCCAATCGCCCATGAACTATAGCACCGGCACACATCGGACAGGGTTCTAGAGTGACATATAATGTACACTGATGCAAGCGCCAGGTTTGTAAAATTTGACTAGCAGCCCGAATAGCTATAATTTCCGCGTGTGCAGTCGGATCTTGATCCCGTTCTTTCCTATTTTCACCTACGGCAATTAATTGGTTATCCATATCAACTATGACAGCCCCAACAGGAACTTCCCCAGCATCCCCCGCTAACTGCGCCAATTCCAGGGCGTGATTCATCCATTTTCGATGTGTTAAATATTCTTGGTATTCAAGCATGATAGGGAATGGGCAGGAGGCAGTGGTTCGGAAATGATAAATTACCCATTACCTATTGCCTCAAATAACAGAGGATCAAGTTGTCCGTTTGTATCTAGGTTATAGAGATCATCACAACCGCCAATATGTTGATTATTAATAAAGATTTGGGGGACACTGCGGCGGCCATTGGCGCGTTCTGTCATGTTTGCTCTTGCTGCTTCGTCGCCGTCAATTTTGTATTCTGTAAAATTGACACCTTTCCACCAGAGTAATATTTTGGCGCGGATGCAGTAGGGGCAAGTTTGCCAAGTGTATATTTCCACATTGGCTTTAATTTGCTCTGGATGACGACCTAAAAGAGAATTGAGAAAGTTTAGCATATTCGTAATTTCAGAAATTTTGTTTTAATTGAATTTTATATCAGAATTAAAGTAAAAGGGTATTACCAGTTTTGATTAAGATGTATGTGGGCATTGCCCACCCTACTTTAGTAAGCTCTATCTTTTGAATTTCCGGTCAAAAAAAGCAATAATTTTTTCCCAGGCAGAGGTAGCAGCAACAGCATCATAACGATAACCATCATCTCTCATGAAAGTGTGTTCTGCTTCATAAGAAAAAAATTGATGATGGATTTTAGCTGTTTCTAAAGCATTAATTATAGTATGCCTATCGTGTTCAGAAATATGGGGATCTTGAGTGCCAAAAATTAGCAGCATTTCTCCTTGAATTTCTTCTACTCTATGAATGGTATCCGCAATACCTTTACCTAATTTGCCGCTAGGAATACCTGTAGGATAACAACAAACAGCAGCTTCAATTTCTGCTAAAAAAGCAGTGCGAAAAGCTAAATGTCCACCAATACAAAAACCTAAACTCCCAATTTTATCACTAATAACTGAAGAATCACTTTTGAGAAAATCAATGACAGCACGGCCATCTGCATCATATTCTGAAATTAATGTCCTTCTGGCATTATCATTTCCGCGCATTCTGCCTAAATCATTGGGTTCAATTACAGAACCTATTGGTTCAATGCGGTGAAAAATTTCTGGTGCAGCAACTACATAACCAAACCCAGCTAAATAATTAACTAAGCGAATTATGGCATCACCTAATTGATAAATATCACTGTAAAAAATAATTCCTGGATATTTACCTGCTGGTTTAGGAGATGCGATATAAACCCGCATTAAACTATCCTCAACTTTGAGATCAATATTGCGTTGAATAATTTGCATTTTGCATATTTTTAGTAATGTCTTAAATTCTAATTCTCAGAATTTAATCATCATCAGTCAACTTTTATAAAAGGAATACTAACTTTCACGGTTGTTCCCTTACCGACTTCACTTTCGACAGTAATTTCACCTTTGTACAAATCTAGACATTTCTTGACAATAGATAATCCTAAACCTGTTCCAGAAATATTGCCAATGTTAGATCCTCTATGAAAAGATTCAAATAATTTAGATTGATCTTTTTCAGGAATACCAATGCCAGAATCACGAACTTCAAAGATAATTTTGTTATTATCTTTACTAATGTTCAAGTCAATAAAATTATGATGAGGAGAATACTTGATTGCATTATTAATAACATTATTCAGGATTTGCCACAATAACTTTTTATCAAATTGAAATATTGCCATTTCTGGGTCTATATTTAAAGACAAATCTATTGTATGTCGTGTATTTCTAGATTCTGTTTCTTCTTTGAGATGATGACAAAAAGCAATGATATCGGACGATTCTAGATTTAATTCTATTTTGTGAGCTTCGGCGCGATTAATCATTAATACATCATCGAGAATTTGGGTGATATGAACAATAGTATTTTGGATTGTTTTCAGGTGTTCCTGTTTTCTGTCTGGGGTTAGGCGATCGCTAAAGTTTTCTAAAATAGCTGATGATGAGGAAATAATGGCTAAAGGAGTGCGAAACTCATGGGATGCCATAGTAATAAAACGAGATTTTAACTGGTTTAATTCCTTCTCTTTTTCTAGAGCTTCTTTTAATTCTGCTGTTCTTTCGGCTACTCTTTGTTCTAAATCTTGATTTTTTTGTGTTAGTTCTCGCAGTTCTTGGTTTTGATTTTCTAAAGATCGAATTAAATTTTTTAAATGTAAATGGGTACCGACACGAGCTAATAATTCTTCTTTTTTAAATGGCTTGGTAATATAATCTACCGCCCCTAAACTCAAACCTTTAACCTTATCTACAGTATCAGTTAAAGCCGTCATAAAAATTATCGGAATTGATGCGGTGAGGTAATTAGATTTAAGTTGCTCACAAATCTCAAATCCGCTAATGTCAGGCAACATAATATCTAATAAGATTAAATCGGGAAGTATGACTGGAACTTGTTGGACGACATCTAACCCGTTCATCTCCTTTTTCACCTTGTATCCTGAGGAACTCAAGGTTAAATCAAGAAGTTTTAAATTAACAGGATTATCATCAACTATTAAAATAGTGGCGTAGTTAGGTAGAGTTTCCACAGTATTATCCTTATAAATTTTAGATTTTTACAAAATTAATATGATGAATTTTAGCGATACAATTGTTGATATTTTATCCTCCCTAGTGTGATACCCTATCATACAATATCAATAATGAAAATACAGGACAAAGATACAATGCTAATTTAAACTATAATTAAGTAACTCCCATCACGAAACTAAAAACATCAGTTATAATCTAGTACAGCACGGCGTAAATAAAACAACCATTCTCAATGACTAAAAAGCTTACGCCATATTGTTTTTGACTTCCGCCTTGCGGTACTGGCCATAATCAGCAATGCAGTTTCTTGAGTTAAAATCATATCAGATATAGAAGGAGTTGATAGTAATGGTTAAATTACTTGTTGTTGGACTTATCGTGGTTTATATCGCTGGTATGTGGAAATTTTGGAATGGATTTAGGAGAACTAATTTTAATCAAACTTTACCCAACCGGATAATTTTGACTTTACTATGGCCTGCATTGTTTTTAGTTAATCCATCCTATCGGCGAAATTTTCAAAAAGCTCTAAAAGGATCATAAGCGAGCTAGTCTCATCAAGCAAATGTCTGATGCTGATTATACAGTAGGAGTCAGAAGTCATACAAGTTCTATATGAGGCTACACAAATAAGTCTTGTAGAGACATTGCGGAGGAACGTCTCTATAATCAATAACCAAGCGCATCCTCATCTGGATAATGGCATAACTTTAGTCAACCATCCTGTATTTCCGATACCGATGAATTAAGGATAAAGATTAACTAAAAAGCTTGAATCCATTCTTTCACAAAATATTCTGTCCAAATACCGTTTTGCCAATAGGGGTCAGATTCCACCAATTGACGAACGGTGTTTTCGTCTTCAGCTTCATAAATCGCAAAAACTTGAGTTACATCTTTAGTTGGGCCAATGGTAATTAAAATACCAGATTCTTTTTGTTTTGCTAATCCTGCTAAATGGGCTTGACGATGGGGTTCACGTTTGGTTAAAACTTCTTCGCAATAGCTACCCCACATAATGTATTTTGTCATAATTTCTGATTTGATTATTGATACTTATTACAAAATATAGCAACATGACGTTTTTTCAGATAGAGATTGATGATCAAGTTTTTAATTTCACCAATATCCCTGTATACTTAATAACATTTAATAAGAATCTTAGAATCTATACAGTTGACACTCCCCGGTCTAAAGACGCGGGGATTCTACCAGACTCACCGTTAGACGACAGGTTAAAAATCTCCTCTAGCGTATGTTTCCCTATACCCTACGGTACTTAATCCTAATGGGAGGATGTTAATACTGGCGTTAATATCCCTATCTTCAACAAACCCACCATGATGACAAACAGGAGTTCTAGTCGCTTAGGACTCCTATTTGATTTTTGAACAAGCTGTAAACCCTAAACCATATATCATCAACGATTGAGTCTCAGTATATTGAGCAAGATTCAAGTAGGATTCCTATATATGAGGTAGATCCTAACCTGCTAATCACTGGCGGGAAGGTGGCTAGGTATGGATGATTGCACCAGTCCCAATGAGAAAGAAATTATATTTGTCATCTATCTTAGGATAGATTTTTATTAAAAAAAATTACGATTTTGTATAACAAATCACAGTTTAATAGTTAAATATAGAACTAATATCTCAGTTTAAAAAGATAACTCATCAAAAATATGGGTAAGCAATTTAACCGACGTAAGTTTCTGCTTTACAGTGCAGCGGGTATTGGTAGTAGCATTTTTTTAAAAGCTTGTGCTAATAACTCTCCAAATACTGCGAATAGTCCAGCAGCATCCACCAATACATCTCCCGTAGCTGGTACTGCTGGTGAAACCATCAAGATAGGTATTTTACATTCTCTCAGTGGCACAATGGCTATCAGTGAGAAAAGTGTGGTAGATGCGGAAAAATTAGCAATTAAGGAAATTAACGCTGCTGGGGGTGTTTTAGGTAAACAAATTGAAGCAGTTGTTGAAGATGGTGCTTCTAATTGGGATACCTTTAGAGAAAAAGCTACCAAATTGATTGACCAGGATCAAGTAGCTGTGGTTTTCGGGTGTTGGACTTCTGCTAGTCGCAAAAATGTGAAGCCAGTTTTCGAGAGTAAGGACCATATGCTCTGGTATCCTGTGCAGTATGAAGGTCAAGAATGTTCTAAAAACATTTTTTACACTGGTGCAGCCCCAAATCAACAAATTGAACCTTCTGTTGATTGGTTGTTAAAGAATAAAGGTAAAGAGTTCTTTTTAGTAGGTTCTGATTATGTTTTCCCCCGCACTGCTAATAACATTATTAAGGCTCAATTAGAGGCTTTAGGTGGGAAAACTGTGGGAGAAGATTACTTACCTTTGGGTAATACGGAAGTCACAGCTATTATCACCAAAATTAAGCAAGTTTTACCTAATGGTGGTGTAATTTATAATACTCTTAATGGTGATAGTAATGTTGCTTTCTTCAAACAGTTGAAAGGAGCGGGATTGACACCAGATAAGTATCCTTCCATGTCTGTCAGTATTGCGGAAGAGGAAGTTAAAGCCATTGGTGTGGAGTATCTAGAAGGACATTATGCTGCTTGGAACTATTTTCAAACAGTAGACACACCTGCGAACAAGAAATTTGTGGCGGCTTTTAAGAAAGAATACGGCAAAGACAGGGTAACAAATGACCCAATGGAAGCAGCATATATCGCCGTGTATTTATGGAAACAAGCGGTAGAAAAAGCAACTACAACTGATTTGGCGAAAGTCCGGGCTGCGGCCTATGGTCAAACTATAGATGCACCTGAAGGAAAGGTGACTGTTAATGCTAATCATCACATATCGAAAATTGTGCGGATTGGTCAGGTCAGACAAGATGGCCTATTTGACATTGTTTATGCTACCCCTACACCAGTTGAACCAGTTCCTTGGAATCAATTTGTGAAAGAGACTAAGGGATTTGCCTGTGATTGGTCAGATCCCGCAAAAGGTGGTAAATACAAGAAAGGTTAATTTAGTGGTCAGTTGTCAGAGGTTAGTTATACAACAAATTGCATCTCAATTAGGTACATATAGGCGAGCAGGATGCCCACCCCACAAAATAACTAATAGCTGACAACTGACTATTAAGAATAAATTGATAATTGCAGGGATAAAATGTTAACAGGATTCTTGGAAGCTGTATTTAATGGTGTTAGTATTGGCGCTGTTTTATTAATTGCTGCGTTAGGATTAGCTATCATATTTGGCTTAATGGGTGTCATTAATATGGCACATGGTGAGTTAATGATGTTTGGTGCTTATACAACTTTTGTGGTGCAAAATGTTTGTAAGCAATGGGGTGGGGTTTGGTTTGAAGTTTATATATTTCTGGCTTTGATTATCGCCTTTGTTTTCACTGCTGGTGTGGGATTAGTTCTAGAAAAAAGTGTAATTCGTTATCTCTATGGACGACCTTTAGAAACTCTGTTAGCAACTTGGGGCGTAAGTTTAATTTTTCAGCAGTTTGTTCGCAGTGTTAATTTATTATTAGTCATAGGGATAGTTTTGTTTTCTGTTTTGTTTTTTTGGGGTTTATGGATTTTAAATTCTCGGAATAATTTACAGAAAATTCGTAACTGGGTGGTAGGAGTTTTACTATTTTTGTCGCTAGGATTGACAATCACAATTTGTAATTTATTAAGTAAAACCTATCAGCAATCGGTAACATTACCTTGGTTTGGCGCTCAAAATGTGGATGTTACAGCCCCTAGTTGGTTACAATCTGGTGTATCTTTGGCTGGTGTACAATTACCTTATGCCCGGTTATTTATTATTGTTTTAACGATTATTTGTGTGGGAGGAATTTATCTATTTTTGCAACGTTCTCATTGGGGATTAAGAATTAGGGCTGTTACGCAAAATCGCAGTATGAGTGCTTGTTTGGGTATTCCCACTCAAAAAGTTGATGCAATTACTTTTGCCCTGGGTTCAGGATTAGCTGGTGTGGCTGGATGTGCAATTAGTTTACTCGGTTCTGTCGGACCAAATACTGGACAAAATTACATTATTGACACCTTTATGGTGGTGGTTGTCGGTGGTGTGGGTAATTTAGCTGGTACGATTTTCGCAGCTTTGGGAATTGGGACAATTAATTATTTGATTGGTTCGGGAACTTTGGCTTTGTTGTTGGTTGCGGTTAAGCCTTTGGCTGATTTATTTAGTTTTTTTGCAACTACAAGTATGGCTAAAGTGATGGTTTTTGCGTTAATTATTGTGTTTTTACAGTGGAAACCTGGCGGAATTTTTCCCCAAAAGGGTCGTCATGTTGATGTTTAAGTCATGGTTAAGAATTCAGGTGAGGTAAAAAGATCCCCGACTTCTGTGATCAATTTATCATTTATGGACACAATTAATCAAAGAAGTCGGGGATCTGGGTATGAACGAGCGCTATAGCTGAATACTTACAAGTCATGGGCAATTAACCGCAGATAAACGTGGATTTTAAAAAATGGATAAAGCAGGAATGATAAAAAGTAAAAAGGGGCGAAGTTTAATATTAGTTGAAGTTGGGGTCGTTTGTGCGATCGCTTTAATTTTGATTTTGATAATGCCGGTTTTACTTTCAGATTTTCGTCTGAATTTATTGGGACGATTTTTGTCTCTGGCTATTGTGGCTTTGGGAATTGATTTAATTTGGGGTTATGCTGGTTTATTGAGTTTGGGACATGGGATTTTCTTCGGTTTGGGTGGATATGCGATCGCTATGTACCTAAAATTGCAGGTTCCCACGGGGGAGTTACCGGATTTTATGTCCCTTTACGGTGTTATGGAACTTCCTAGATTTTGGCGGCCTTTTTATTCTTTTCCCTTTTCTATGGCTGCTGTAGTCATGATTCCGGGTTTGTTAGCAGGATTACTCGGATATTTAGTATTTCGTAATCGCATTAAGGGCGTTTATTTTTCGATTCTGACTCAAGCTGCAATTATTGTATTTTTCAATTTTTTTAATGGACAACAACAATTCTTTAATGGCACAAATGGATTGATAGATTTTACCACTTTTCCGCCTTTATCTTGGGGAGTTAATGGCAGTGGTGCTATGGTTAGTGATAGCAAAACTCAATTTGTTTTTTACGTCTTGACGGTGGTATTTTTGGCGGTTACCTATGGGCTTTGTCGCTGGTTAACTAGTGGACGTTTTGGCAGATTATTAATAGCTATTCGTGATGATGAAAGTCGGGTGAGATTTTCTGGTTACGACCCCACAGATTTTAAAGTATTAGTATTTGCAGTTTCGGGGGCAATTGCTGGTATAGCTGGGGCATTTTACACCATTCAAAGTGGTTCTGTATCCCCCAGATCCATGGATATTGGCTTTTCTATTGAAATGGTGATTTGGGTGGCTGTGGGGGGAAGAGGGACATTAATTGGGGCAGTCATTGGCACTTTATTAGTTAATTATGCCCGGACTTTTTTAAGTGAACAATTTGCGGAAATATGGCTATTTTTTCAGGGTATACTATTATTAATTATTGTCATGCTGCTTCCTGATGGGATAATGGGATGGTTAAATCAACAAAATATCTCTTTTGGGAAACGTCAGCAATTAAAACTTTCTCGAACCTATCCTAGTTTAGAAGAAGATATGGAGGTTAAACATGAACGCCAAAATCTTGGAAACTGAAAATGTCACCGTTATTTTTGACGGTTTTAAAGCATTAAATCGCCTAAACTTTAGTATGAATGTTGGTGAATTGCGCGTAGTAATTGGTGCGAATGGGGCAGGAAAAACTACTTTTCTGGATGTGATTACAGGTAAGGTTCAACCAACTATAGGAAAAGTATCATTTAAGGGTAAAAATTTACGTTCTTTAGCCGAACATCAAATTGCACGGATGGGGATTGGGCGCAAATTTCAAACTCCACGGATATATCTTAATTTAACACCTTTCGAGAATTTAGAAATCACTAGTAATCGTCATAAAAATGTCTTTTCTACCTTGTTTCGTTCTATCAATTCTGCGGAAAAAAATAGTCTTAAAGGCTTATTAGAAACAATTGGCTTAACTGCAAAAGCAAATATTCCAGCGGCTTTATTATCCCACGGAGAAAAGCAACGTTTGGAGATTGGAATGTTAGTAGCCCAATCTCCTGATTTATTACTTGTTGACGAACCAGTGGCTGGTTTAACAGATGAAGAAACCTATAATATTGGTAATTTATTATCAACATTAGCAGAAAGTCATTCAATTTTAGTCATTGAACATGATATGGAATTTGTGCGACAAATTGCTAAGAAAGTTACAGTATTACATGAGGGTTCAGTATTGTGTGAAGGTGATTTTGAGCAAGTCAGAAATGACCCCCGCGTTATCGAAGTATATTTGGGAAAACAGGAAGAGAATCATACCTCCCTTAATCCTCTCTTGTAAACGCATCACTGACTTCAAAAAAAGTTACAATTTTGTGATAAAATAATCCTAAGTTTGGGCTATTTAAGTGTTAAAATAGCAATAGTAATCTAGTAATTGGTGCTATGAGAACTACTTTTAGTTTCTAAGTCCCAAATTAGATTAGAGTTGCTAAGAATTATTCTTAATGGCTTCAATTATTCGTGAAAAACCAGGTGTGGAGAAAAATGCAAAAGCTCTTAACATATTTACTTGCTAGTTCGACTGTTGTTAGTGCCATACTAGGCACAAATTCTGGAGTCTTGGCTGAAGAAATACCAGCAAATAATCAACTCCAGACTAATACTAATTCTCAACAATTAAATATAAATAATCAACAGGATGTAATATCTCAAGTTACCTCCGTGTCTCAGTTATCTGATGTCCAACCTAATGATTGGGCATTTCAGGCATTACAATCATTGGTAGAACGCTATGGATGTGTTGCAGGTTATCCTAATAGTACCTATCGGGGTAATCGGGCGTTGTCAAGATACGAATTTGCAGCCGGATTAAATGGCTGTTTAGATCGAGTCAATGAATTAATTGCTACTGCTACGGCTGATTTAGCGGCAAAAGAAGATTTAGCAACAATCCAAAAGTTGCAAAATGAGTTTTCCGCAGAACTAGCAACCTTAAAAGGGCGTGTAGACGCTGTGGAAGCCAAAACTGCTGATTTAGAAGCTAATCAATTTTCAACTACCACAAAACTGCAAGGACAGGTTGTGGCGGCGGTGAGTGGTGTTATCTCCGGCAATACAGTCGGTACTAGTAACATTACTAGCAAGAATACCACATTAGGTGCTAGAACTAGACTGGAGCTTGTCACCAGTTTTACAGGAAAAGACACACTGTTTACCAGGCTAGAAAGTAACAATATTAACAATTTTGGTCTTAATACTACAGAAGGTAGATTGTCCTTTGCCGGTGGTGGACCTACCACCACTGTTTCCATAGGTGCGCTTTCCTATGGATTTCCCCTTAGTAAAAACACTTATGCCAACATCGTAGCCAATGATGGTATAATTCTCGACCTTGACACCCCCTTGAGTCTGTTTGATGGGAATGGTGGATCTGGTGCTGTGTCGGCATTTGGAACTAGAAACCCCATCTATGCCCAATTGGGTGGCGCAGGACTAGGTGTGAAACAAAACTTCGGTAAAAATTTAACTCTCAGTTTAGGTTACTTAGCTAGTGGACACAATACCCCTACTCCCGGAAATGGGTTGTTTAATGGTCCTTACGGCGGTTTAGCACAGTTGACAGTCAAACCAAGCGATCGCCTTTCCCTGCGTTTAACTTACATCAATTCCTATAACCGATCACTGGCTACAGGTAGTAATAACGCCACATTTACCGGTCTTGCCGCTGGTACAAACTTTTCCAGTAATTCCTACGGTGTGGAAGCATCTTTAGGTATTACGAAGCAGCTGGTTTTAGGTGGTTGGGTTGGATATACCAATAGTCAAGTTTTGACTGGTACCGGAGGAAAAGCGGAAATATGGAACTATGCTGTTACTTTAGGTTTACCAGATTTGGGTAAAAAAGGTAACTTAGCTGGTATTGTATTTGGTATGGAACCAAAGGTCACGAGTTCTACTGTTACTGGAGTTACGAAAGATCCAAATACTTCCTATCACATTGAAGGATTTTATCAATACAAGGTCAGCGATAATATCACCATTACCCCCGCTGTAATTTGGCTAACAGCCCCAAATCACGATGATCGCAGTGACAATGTAGTAATTGGTGCTTTAAGAACTACTTTCAGTTTCTAATCATAGCGTAAGTATTCAGCTATAGCACTTCCAGATCCCCGACTTCTTCCATTAATTGTGTCTATAAATGATAAATTGACCACAAAAGTCGGGGATCTTTTTACCTCCCCTGAATTCTTACAATAGCAATTAGCTGACACTCCCCGGTCTAAAGACTTACGGTGTACACATATCTCTAGATAAGGATGCTATTCGATCCTCCTAAATCTCCCTTTCCAAGGGGGATTTTCAGAAGTTTAGTCCCCTTTTCAAGTTCCGGTGTACACACAGGTTTCTTTATAAGGGTAGGGTGAAGGTGGGGTAAAATTGAGGAAAATTAAAAGAGTTAATCAGGTTAACTTTATAATGCTAAAAATTTCTGATCTTAACGTTCATTATGGTGAAAGTCATATTCTCAGAAATGTAGATTTGACCGTATTACCAGGACAAATGGTATGTTTAATTGGACGCAATGGGGTGGGAAAAACAACCATGCTAAAAACAATTATTGGCTTACTCAAACCCAGCAGTGGAATTATTAATTTTGCAGGGGAGATAATTAACAGTAAACCAACTTATGAAAGGGCGAAAATGGGTATTGGTTATGTAAGTCAGGGAAGGGAAATTATACCGCGATTAACAGTTAAAGAAAATCTGCTTTTGGGATTAGAAGCTAGACAAAAACCAGTCAAAAAACCAGAAATTCCTCCTGAAATTTTTAGTTTATTTCCGGTGTTAAAAACTATGCTTTCTCGTATGGGTGGAGATCTCAGTGGTGGACAACAGCAGCAATTAGCGATCGCTCGTGCTTTAATGGGAAAACCACAACTACTCGTACTAGACGAACCAACGGAAGGTATCCAACCCTCAATCATTTTGGAAATTGAAGCCGCAGTCCGTCAGATTATTGAAACTACAGGGATTTCTGTTTTATTGGTAGAACAACACTTGCATTTTGTCCGTCAAGCAGATTACTATTATGCCATGCAAAAAGGGGGGATTGTTGCTTCCGGTCTAACTCAGGAACTTAGTCAAGATGTGATTCAAAAGTTTTTGACGGTTTAACAATAAATTCCCTGTCTCATAGCAGAAGTCGGTTTTAACCGACTGTTTTAGATTAACTTCTCAAATTCACACCAAATTTTTCAACTAAGGCTGTCCGTACTTGATTGTGAACTGGTTCAATTTCGCTTTCTGTGAGAGTGCGATCGCTTGAGCGATAAACTAAACGAAAAGCTAAACTGCGCTGTCCTGGGGGGACGTGTTCACCACGATATTCATCAAACAATTCCACAGAACTTAACAAACTTTTACCAGCTTTATTAATGACCTTTTCTATTTCCGAAACTGTCACCTTCACCGGTGCAAAAAATGCCAAATCCCGATCACTTGCTGGATATGTAGAATAAGGACTGAACTTAGGAATTAATAGTTCATCATTATCCAAAGCATCCAACAGAGTATCTAAATCTAATTGAAAGACATAAACCGCTTCTGGTAAATCCTTTTCTCGACGCAATTGGGGGTGAAGTTGGCCAAATGTCCCTAATCTATTACCTCTAACCCATAATGAAGCTGTGCGTCCAGGATGTAAGCGAGAATCTCGATTTTCTGGCTGAAATTCTACGACTATTTGCAATTGGTTAAAGACATTTTCTAAAATACCTTTAGCTTCAAACCATCCGAGTGGTTTTTCTTTATCACCCTGTGACCATTTACCAGTAGTGATATCACCACCCATGATCCCCGCTAGGATTTCTGCTTCTTGTAAACCTTCTTCTTCACGCCAGAAAATCCGCCCGATTTCAAAACCATTTAACGCCCCATTTCCCTGTTCTAAATTGTATTGAAAAGCATCAATCAAACCAGAAATTAAATCAGTTCTTAAAGCTGAATATTCTGTAAACAAAGGATTGCTTAAAACAATTTGTTTATCTTCCCCAGGTTTAACTAAAGAATATTGCATTAATTCCGTCAAACCTTCAGCCCGTAAATAACTACGGATGCGGCGAATTAATTCCTGTTCTAAAGATAAATAACCAGCTTCGGATTTTTCTGGTAAAGTATCACAGAATTTATCATAACCATATAGACGGGCAATTTCTTCAATTAAATCTATTTCCCGTTCTAAATCTCGATAACGATAGGGAGGGACTGTTACTGTCCATAGTCCTTCCTCAACTGTAACTAATTGACATCCTAAAGCAGTGAGAATTTTTTCTACATCTTTAGCTGTTAATTCTCCTGTTTCCTGTCCTAATTCAATTGGACCGAGAACTTCATTAATTCTTTCTAAACGCAGGGTAATAGAATGGGACCAGGTGGCTGCATCAGGACGATAATCGGAAATTTCTTGTTGAACAATGACACCTGCTGCTAATTCTTGAATTAAAGATAAAGCCCGATTACAAGCTATTTCTAATTCTGCCCGATTTACTCCCCTTTCGTATCTTCCAGAAGCTTCACTTCGTAACCCCGCACTACGAGAAGAACGACGAATAGCTACAGAATCAAATAATGCAGCCTCTAAAACTAAACTTTGTGTACCTTCATGAACTTCTGTTTCTTCACCACCCATCACACCAGCTAAAGCTACCGCTTGATTATTAGTAGTAATTAATAAATTCTGGGGTGATAAATTGCGGGTATTTCCATCTAGGGTTTTTAAAGTTTCGACCGCTTGGGCAAAACGGACACCAATGGTTAAATTTTCTCCTCCACCTAGAGATTGTAAACGCTCTTTGTCAAAAGCGTGGAGGGGTTGTCCTCTTTCTAACAAAACGTAGTTGGTGATATCAACTACATTATTAATTGGTCTAACTCCCGCAGCGCGTAAACGTTGCTGCAACCATTCAGGAGAAGGGGCAATTTTGACTTGTTCAACAACCGTACCAATGTAAGCTGGACAAGCTTGGGTTTCGGAAATTTTCAAAGTGAGATTTTTTGCAGTTTTGGTATTTTCCACCACCGCAATTTGGGGAATTGATAATTTTCCACCGGTTAAAGCTGCAACTTCCCGCGCAATACCCACCATAGATAAAGCGTCAGCACGGTTAGCTGTAGCGGTGACATCTAAAATTACATCTTCTAAACCCAATAGGGGACGGACATCACTACCCACAACCATATTTTCTTCAGGGAAGATGTGAATACCGTCAATATCAGTGGGTAAACCCAATTCTTTCAAAGAACATATCATCCCGTTGGAAGGAACACCCCGCAGTTTTGCAGGTTTGATTTTTAAATCAATGTTAGGTAAATAAGTTCCTGTGGTAGCCACGGGAACATAAATATCTGCGCGGACATTAGCAGCACCACAAACGATATTTACAGTCTCAGCAGCACCAATATCTACTGTACAAACGCTTAATTTATCTGCATTGGGGTGTGATTGACGTTCTAGCACTTTTCCCACAACTACACCCGAAGCCCACGTGCGGCGGTCTTCTATATCTTCTACTTCAAACCCTGCCATTGTCAAGGTTTCCGCCAGTTCTTCTGGAGTCAGTTTGATTTCTACGAGTTCTTTTAACCAGTTGAGAGAAATACGCATGGAGTCTGCTTTGTTTGGATTTGTCTTTTGCTCTAATTTTATATATTAGGTGAAGTTGATCAAGATATTAGTTTTCAATCTGTTAATCTGCCATAACGTGCTGTCATTCTAGCATTAGCATGAGATTGATTATATAACCAAGCCCACATTTGATCACCAAAGGAAAAATGCCACCATTCTCTAGGATTGCGTTGAAATCCAGCTTTTAACATGACATCATTTAATAGTTGACGGTGACAATGATACTCTTGGTGACTATTAATATAATATTCGGGATAGGAGCGATCGGACATTTCATCAATTGGTGAACCCATATCCACAATTTCCCCAGCATCATTAACTAAAGTAATATCTACCGCCGCACCGGTACTATGGGGAGGAGGAGTTTGCATATCCAAACTTGGTACAGCCCAAATTTCATAAACTACTTGCCATATTTGTTCCCGTTGTTGGGGTGATAATTCTGTTTCTGTTAAATCTCGCTCTCGCAAAGCTTCCCCAAAACTGTAATCTACCATAAATTGTTGCACAGCTACAGGACGATAAGCATCGAATATTTGAATATACCAACCAGGATGTTGTAATTGTAAATTATTTTGGGCTTGAATTAAATTTTCAATGACACTTTGGCGCAGATAATAAGGTGAATGTACCCCATAATCAGCACCTAATTTTTGATAAGGATGAGGAGATTCCACTGCAAATAATTCTAGGGGAATTTCCACTAAAGGTTCATCACATTCAATAATAGGGATTTGGTGATATGGTCGCATTTTAGGTAATAGTTTTTAACTCTTTGTCAACGTTGATGAGATTCGATAAATTTATCGAGGATTTTAATATCATATTTAACATCTATAATTGGGGTTTTAGCCATACGGCGTTTAATGGGTATCCTCCAAACTGTTTCCTTGGTTGGTGTAACTTTACATAGTTGTCCTAAATTCATCTTTTGACCTGATGATGTCACCATAAAACAAAGACCTGGATCATTGGTGGTGGCAACAGATGGTAGAGTAAGAACAATTAATCCTGATATGATGGGAATCCATCTACTTTTCAAAAGGTGCATTTTTTTAGTGGTTAAATAAGTGTTATCAAGTATAATACAGTGAGAAGCTCTGTATGGGATAAAAATTAGGAAAATTTTTTGTATCAAGTTGCTTTTAAAGCTGGAATAGTTTAAAATTATTATAAACTAAGAGTTAAAGTAAATTCTGTGCTGGATTACATAACTGCAAATCTTCCATTGTTTACGGATTTGAATCGAAAGTTAATAGTGAAAATAGAAGATATTGATGAAGTTAATTTGGAGCAAGCAAATTTCATTATCAATGGGGAAGCTTTAAATGCTCTACAAAAACTACCAAATTCATTAGTACAAACGGTTATTACAAGTCCTCCTTATTATGGTCAACGTGACTATTGTGTAGAAGAACAAATTGGCACGGAAGAAAGTTCAGGTGAATATATCAATAAACTTATAGAGATCTTTGATGAAATCAAAAGAGTGTTAAAAGAAGATGGAACGCTTTGGATAAATGTAGGTGATAAATATATAGATGGAAATTTAGCAGGACTGCCTTGGAAATTAGCATTAGCTCTTAAAGAAAGAGGATGGATTTTAAGATCAGATATTATTTGGTATAAACCCAATGCAATGCCATCTTCTGTGAAAAATCGTCCAACAACTGATCATGAATATATGTTTTTATTTGCCAAAAGTTCAAAGTATTACTATGATGCAGATGCTATTCGTGAACCTCATGTGACTTTTTCAGAAAACAGTAAAATGCGAGGAGGACGTAATCATTTAGGTAAAAAAGGGGGAACTCCAGAACAAGGCAAAAATTCAGGTAATTCTAATTTACATCCTACATTCCGCACCCCCCAGTGTCACAATCGGTAATTTCGGATTTTTGAATACCTTTAATGATAATTTTGATACAAAATCGTCAAAATCTTAGGTAGCGATAGCGAAGCGCTGCTGCAAGCAGTTC
>JACCDP010467290.1_pt1 | contig 33877 bp, 28 predicted proteins | sample 7445841 | NCBI WGS metagenome assembly JACCDP01 (sample SAMN15323441, study PRJNA562643) | freshwater metagenome | isolation source: river surface water | place: USA:Blue River Watershed | collected 2017-08-17 | reverse complement strand
GTCTGGCACAAGATTCTCTTTATTTGCATCTATAAACGATGGGTCAAGGCAAAAGTTCATCTTGTGTTTCCAGGAAAACTGTTGATAGTTGCAATAATATTTTGTGTCAATATGACTCCCAACATTTACCGAATACAAGTATTTTTTATCAACCAAGATCGACTTGTCATGACCAAGTGTCTTCCAAGAAACAAGAATATCCCATTCTGGTACCCAACACTTTAATTTTACAGTATGTTCATCTTTTTGCACAATTTCCAGTACAACCATCGTAATTTTTTCATCACGACCCTTCATAATACATTGTGCATAGTGAAGGTCACGACGCAACTTTTTATGAACGTTGGATACATGATTCATGTGATGATAATCAATGATACGAATGCGTGAATCATCATGAAAGAGAATTTCTTTGAGAATGCGTTGGTTGACCAAATCCACGTAACGACGAATAGGACTGGTGGCATGACAATATACCTCCATTTGTAAGGCTGCATGGTATGTTTCCAGAGAGGATGCATCACAATAATACGCACTGCTTTGTGCATATTTTTCAAGGGAAAATATATTATAGGCCTTGAAGTATTTCATTTTTTCAATATCCGCATCGTGTTGTGCACGAAGAATCCCTTTTTGATGTGTGGAAAATAGCATTGCGGCCATTTTATTATAACATAACATGCACGCTTCAATCCATTTGTGGCTGTCCTTTACAATATCAGGGTCTTCTGTTTTGAAGAAATACGAGGTAAATGATTCCAAGACGTAGAGTGGTAAGGACGACGCATACACATTTTCATAATGATAGGTTTGAACATTTGCAACGGTAACAAGTTTCCAGCGATGATCCAAAATATGCTTTCCATCAAATGTAAGAATCAAGGATACACCAAGATGGTCGTTTCCAGGAAGTAGACTGCAACAACCGGTACTGATTGCTTCTGGAAACATGGGGCGTAACACAACTCCCTCATTATCATATGTCGTGGTAACCTTTTTTCGTGCATACAAATCAAGGGGGGAATCTTGCAATATATATGCACTCACATCGCTAATCGTAATCCAGATTTCCCATAAGGAAGGTCCCTTTTCCACAATACTCAATACATCATCTACATCTTTACAGCCGACTGGATCAATATGAAAGGTACACGATGGTGTTTTTTCACGCTTCAGAATTTCGTCCTGTACATTCTCGAAATCTCCACAAATCTCTTTGATTTCTTTTGGCATGACATAGGGACTATAGTGCCAAACAATCGCTTGTTTTTCTGCATCGAAATCGCCGCAATGCCCCAATGTATTGCGTATTACCCCGCGTGGGAGTTGTTGAATCGGATAATTCCATTCACTGAAATTAATTAATACAAGAAGGTTTTTGGACAAGTCTTTTTGACTACACCCAACTACAAAGTTTGGATAACACGAATCATAGGGTCGAAATAAATATAAAGGGTGACCACGAGAGGTAAGTCCATAATGTGTTTTATTTCGTAATTCCAAGACCCCCACGATTGGAATATAATTGGCACGTTCTTTTAAACACACTTTTTCACCCTTTACAATTACAATATCACCATGAAGACATGGAGCAACGTCATGAACATTCGAAAAGGATGCAATTCTCGTATGATATGCATCTTCCACATGATACATGTTTTTGTCCCATACAAGAATTCCATCCATTGTGCCAGTTTGTATTTTTATTACCAAAAAATTTTCGTCAATTTTATTAGGGTATTATGAATCCAGATGTGGAAGACACGTATATGAAAATCTTACAAGCACGTGGATTGCATACCGAAGCAAAAAAGGTAGAAGAAAAGGTACAAGAAGATCAGCTCAAAACACGCATCAAACAGTTTTATTGCACCCATACATTTATATATACACAAATGCTTGTTGGTCCAATACGCTGTAAAGTATGTATTTGTCAAAAATGTGGTCTTGTAAAATAAACTACGGTAAAATTGAGGTTTTGAAAAATCTGGTTGGAGTATAGTAAAATGAGTTTAACACTGATTATGGGACCCATGTTTGCCGGCAAATCTTCTGCCATTATTCGTATTGTCAACCGTCATCGGTGCATTCGTACGCCCATTTTACTGATTAGTCACAGTTCCGATAATCGATACGGGGCGGATGAAACGGTAACCAATCATGATTCCTTATCGATTCCTTGTAAAAAGTCCTCCATTCTCCAACCCTTTCTTGACACCGAGGATTACAAACGTGCAAAACTCATTATTATTGAAGAATCCCAGTTTTTCCCAGATTTGAAGAATTTTGTCTTGCATTCCGTGGAAGAAGATTGTAAAGAAGTATTTGTAGTCGGATTGGATGGGGATGCGGATCGTAAACCCTTTGGACAAATTCTTGATTTAGTCCCATATGCCGATAAAATCACAAAACTCAAAGCATTTTGCTCCATGTGTTGTGATGGTACAGAGGCGTTATTTAGTTTTTGTAAAGCCCGTGAATTAAAGCAGGGGCAAGTGTGTGTGGGAGGAGAAGAAATGTATACACCTTTATGTCGTAAACATTATGTCGAACGTATGAAGGCCGCTGATGCTTATAAAATATAATTTTGAGGAGTATATGTTTTCACAATATAAAATTGTGGATATTCATATTTTTCATCCAATCCAAGATTGTCTACAATTTGTAAAAATTCTTCCATATTAAGAAACTTGTTAAAATTGGATGCGATTTGTGCAAGATCCCCACGATTTTTGGTGACTTGAATGGAAGCAGTGATTGCATCTTCAAAGACATAAAATACAATGTCGGTCATGATTCTATCTTTTTTTGACATTAAATTCCAGACGATCCAAACCCACCAGACCCTCGGGAAGAAGAATCAATAGACGCTTCTGACTTGAGATATACTTCTTTAATATGACCCATATTGGGTGCAAGGATTTGAAAGAGTCGTGAACCGGCACTGATTTTAATGGGTACTTCTTTAATATACGGAAGAACTGCACCCATTAAGACACCACGATAGGAACTATCAATAATACCCATACTGTTTGCCATAGTTACCCCAGATTTCCAGATACTGCTGCGTGGTGCCAGCCAAAAATGTTGGGGAATCCATACTTCCATGAGTTCTCCGTCGTCTTGTTCATAATGGCACACTTGATACATTTTTGCACGGGTTCCTAAATCGAGCATGGTCACACCTGTATCTTGTCCAATCACAACATCCTCGGCACAAAATAAATCAACGCCGGCATTGTCATTGTTTCGTGTAAAAAGCCCATCTTTTCCTTCAAAGAGTTTTTCGTAAAAGGAACGTCCCTTTTCACTGACGTACAGTTCTAATACATAATAGGGAATTGCATCCATTTTTCCTATTCTGTATTCTTGAGAAACGTTTATATGCGTTTTAACTAGCAGCCAAACGATTGTGAAATATCAATGACTTTTTCATCCGAAATCATTGTTTTATAACGATCGAGTTTTCGTTGTTGTTGTTTGTAATATGCTTGAATGTGGGGTGCATTCCAGGGTGTAAAAAAAGAAGCATGCGAGATAATTGGTACGTGGATTGGACCGTAATACAAGAGTACCCATGGGCTATGATATGAGGGAACATTGATGGGGAGAAGGTTGGTAATATAGGAATCATCTTCTTTTTCCAATGCATCAACACAATTGTACCATACTTTGTTCCAAGGATCACATGAACCCCCATTTGCAATCATAATCCCATTGGTGGATAATAACTTTTTGCAATCTTTTAAAAATCCAACAAACTGTGTTTGAAACGATTCGTCAGGATCGACTAAATCGACCACAATGGCATCATAGGTTTTACCCTGGAGAATTGCATCTTGAATCCAAACAAAGGCATCTTCGAAGACAAGATTCACCCGTGAATCGTAATATGCACCATGATTCCAATTGGTTTTCGGTTTAAAATAATTCACCAATTCTTCGTCCCAATCCACTTGGGTAACTTTTTCAACAGTCTCTTCTTTACAAAATTCACGTAATAAACATCCTTCCGCACCACCAATAATGAGCACATTTTTGATTGGTTGTGGTGCACGACAAAGGATTTGATTTGCAATGGTTTCGTGGTAAATATATTCATCCTTCATTGTACTTTGGATTTCTCCATCAATGAAAAGTGCCTCTCCAAATTCATAGGTATCAACAATCGATACATGTTGACGTTTTGTGTGAAACGAGTATACGTGTTGACATCCAAATACATGGGTACATTTTACATCACTTGTTTCACAAAACATCTTTACTATAATTATTCATTCATGTCTTTAACTCTTTTATAAAATCATTGAAAATACCATTCGAAAAAACACTTAAAGATTTGTGTATAAAATTGATACGTTTTGGAGGCTACTTAATCAGTATATATATACATATAACAGAATGCCAGTCGGGTTTACTTTACCAAGTTCTGAATATGAAAATGTTGTGGGCATTCAATTCGGTATTTTTAGCCCAGATGAAATCGTAAAACGGTCGGTTGTTGAAATTACAACGGAAAAGACCTACGATGGGGCGGAGCCACGAATTGGGGGATTGTTTGACCCACGCATGGGTGTGCTGGAAAATGGAAAAACGTGTCGCTCGTGTGGACAAACAAACCATAATTGCCCCGGCCACTTTGGGCATTATCGTCTTGCAAGACCCGTATACTTTTATCAATTCAAAAACATGATTATGAGTGTATTAAAATGTGTGTGCATTCGTTGCTCCAAATTGCTCATTGACAAGGAAGCCCATACCAAGCTACTCAAACGCCGTGGTGAATCCCGCTGGCGTGAAGTACTCAACCTATGTGATAATGTCACACGTTGTGGTCAACATACCGAAGATGGGTGTGGTACCGTACAACCAACACGATATGTGGTCGAGCGTATTGCCACGGTTGTGGCCGAATGGGACGATGTTCGTCAAGTGTTGGACGTAGAATACATTCAACGTCTCTTCCGTCAAATCACTGATGAAGATGTCGACTTTATGGGTTTTAGCCGTCACTGGTGTCGTCCAGACTGGATGATTTGCAGTGTTCTTCCTATTCCTCCACCCCAAGTCCGTCCATCGGTCATTCAAGACAACAATCAACGGTCCGAAGATGATTTGACACACAAGCTCTTTGAAATTATTCGTACCAATCGAACCTTGCAAGATAAGATTGACAATAATACGGATCGCAAACAAATTGAGGAATACACAGAAATTCTCCAATATCACATTGCCACGCTCGTCGACAATAAGATTCCTGGGGTTCCTCCTTCGGCACAACGTGGGGGCCGTCCTCTCAAATCCCTCCAACAACGTATTGGTTCCAAGGAAGGGCGTATGCGTTACAATATTCAAGGAAAGCGTGTGGAACAATCCGCACGTACCGTCATTACGCCAGATCCCAACTTGTCGATTGCTGAAGTGGGTGTACCGATTAAAATCGCCATGAACTTGTCACGTCCTGAACGTGTCACGCAATTCACTCGTGAAAAGCTATACAAGTATGTGCAAAATGGGACGGACGTCTTTCCTGGTGCAAAGAGTATTATTCGTAAGGACGGTCGTATGATTTCCTTGAAGCATGTGAATACAAAGGAAATTCAATTGTACGATGGGGATATTGTAAATCGCCACTTGATGGATGGAGATATTCTTCTCTTTAACCGTCAACCCACATTGCATCGTATGTCGATGATGGGTCATCGTGTGCGTGTGTTGCCGTACAATACCTTTCGTTTGAACGTGTCGGTGTGCAGTGCGTACAATGCGGATTTTGATGGTGATGAAATGAATGCACATTTACCGCAATCCAGTGAAGCCATTGTGGAATTGGAAGATATTGCCGCAGTTCCCTGGCAAATTGTGCGTCCACGTGATGCCAAGCCAATTATTGATATTGTGCAAGATACCCTTGTAGGATCTTATTTGGCAACCAAGCCCAACAATTCCTTTAATCGTCGTGAATTCATGAATTTGATGATGTGGAATAAACGGTTTAGTCAATTGCCAGCCGCAATGCAAGACCCAGAGACCAACAAGACCTATTACAATGGTGCCCAAATCATTAGTAGTTTGCTCCCACCAGTCAATATTTCCACCAAGACCAAACTTGGGCCATTGGAAATTGAAGAAGGAAATCTCAAGAAGGGTCTCTTGAGTAAGCCAGCCTTCAACCAGCCAGGTTCAGGAATTGTCCACACGACCTTTAATGACTATGGTCCTATGGAAGCCGTCAAACTCATTGATAGTTTGCAAACCGTCTTGGAATCCTATTTGATTATGAAGGGATTCAGTGTGGGTGTAAGTGATTTAATTGCCGATGAAAAGACACGAAAGGATATGGAAGAAGTCATTAAACAAAAGAAGCAACAAATCGAACAAATCATTTTGCAAGTGCACATGGACTTGTTTACCAATAATACGGGGAAAACCAACCAAGAAGAGTTCGAGTCACGTATTTTCGCCATCTTAAACAAGGCTGTTGATGAAGCAGGAAAGTTGGGAGAAAATTCCTTGGCTGAAGAAAACCGTCTCATTTGCATGGTTCGTGCTGGTTCCAAGGGTTCGACCGTCAACATTGCCCAGATGATTGCGTGTGTCGGCCAACAAAACGTAGAAGGAAAACGTACCCCCTATGGTTTTACCGACCGTACCTTGCCCCATTACAAAAAGTATGATGATGGTGCAGAATCACGTGGGTTTGTCGAATCCTCCTTTGTGCGTGGTCTCAATCCCCAAGAATTCTTCTTCCATGCCATGTCTGGGCGTGAAGGGTTGATTGATACTGCCGTCAAGACCTCGGAAACAGGGTACACCCAGCGTCGACTCATCAAGGCCATGGAAGATTTGATGGTTCAACACGATGGAACGGTCCGTGATGCCAACAACAATATTGTACAATTCTATTACGGGGAAGATGGTCTCAACAGTACAAAGATTGAAATGACCGAACTCAAACTCCAAGACAAGAGTGATGGTGATTTGGCCAAGATGTATGGATTGGAAGGTATTGATCTAACTTCGATTCTTCAACCTGGTGTTCAACGTGATGGTGATAGTCAAATGCTTGCGGACTTTGTGGAACAAGGAAAGGAAGATCGTACCATGATTGTCGAGCGTGTCTTCCACGGTGCACGTACGGGTGATATTTTCGGACCTCTCAACTTGGATCGTATTATCTTTAATTTGAAGATCAAGTTCCGTCTCAACAATCAAGCTCCCACCGATTTGACCCCACGCATGATTTTGGAAGGAATTCAACAAATTATTGATCGTACGTATCCCTACAACAAGACCTGGTGTGCTCTTCTTCGTTACCACTTGTGTCCCTACAACATTTTGGTCGAAAAGCGTTTCACCAAGGAAGCGTGGGATACTCTTGTAAACATGGTCATTACCAAAGTATGGAAGGCTGGTTCTGTACCAGGAGAATTGGTAGGAATTATTGCTGCACAAAGTATTGGTGAACCAACCACCCAAATGTCCTGTATTGGGTCGACCAAGGTGACTGTTCATGGCAAAGGCTTTTCCTACGATGGTCCAATTGACAAGTTTGTGGATTCGATGATTGAAAACAACAAGGAACGTGTACTCTCCCTTGGAAACGACAGTCTTGTCTATGATCCTGAAGACAATTATTATATTGCAGGTGTAAGTAATGATGAAAAGTCTTCTTGGAATCGTATTCTTCAAGTCAGTCGTCACCCAGCCAACGGCAAACTCGTAGAAGTCAAGACCCGCAGTGGTCGTATTACCACGGCAACCTTGTCGCATAGTTTCTTGAAGCGGAGTGAAAAGGGGATTGAATCCGTCAAGGGAAGTGATCTCGTCATTGGGGATCGTATTCCTGTGGCAAAATATGTCCCCATTGTCCCCAATCCAATTCAACAAAAGGAACTTGGCAATGTAGTTGTACAATGCGACTATGAATTTGGATGGGTATGTGGTCTCTACTTGAATGACGGTCTTATCAAGGATGATAGTATTGTCTTTAGTCATTATGAACCCTATATGGAAGAACGTCTCCAAGCATTTGCCAAGACGTATAATTATCCACTCCGTGTGAATGTGATTGAGAGTGAATTTGGAACGGTCAAGAACTTTGTCATGCATTCCTCGGCTCTTCAAGAATACTTCATTCAACACTTTGGCAGCGAATTATACCGCAAGGAAATGAGTGGCGAAATCTTCCACATGAATTACGAATTCCTCCGTGGTCTACTTTCTGGATGCTTTGACAGTGCCGGCAATATTCACGGTGACCGTCAATTGATTCGTTTCACCATGACCAGCAAGGTATTGTCACAACAAATTGCCAAGCTCTGCTCCTACTTTGGATTCTTTGGTTCCTTTGGCGAAGAAGTGAATGTGGAAAAGCGTCAATACGTCTACATGATTCTCCGCAAGTATGCCAAGGAGATTTTGGAGGTTATTCGTATTCATGATGCAGAACGTGCCAAGGGTCTTCAACTCATTGTGGATTACAACAACCGTGATAATGTCCATAGCAATATGGAGCTTATTGATAAACTCCCCTTTTGTGGACGTCTTATTGCCGAAACCGCCACCATCTTGCATATGCCATCGTGCTCTCGTATTTACCGTCGTTGGCTCAAGAAGGAAAGCGTTGGCCGTGAAACCTTGCGTAAATACATTCGTCGCTTCAATCATGCACTCGAAACCAATAAAGGTATTACCCTCGAAGATCGTGCAACCGTGACGGAAAATGTAAAACTCTTGCAACAAGCCACGGAAAGTGATGTTGTATGGGACGAAATTACGGAACTCAACCTCCAGGATGATCCCAAGACCTATGTGTACGACTTTACAGTACCTGGAAATGACAGTTTTATGGTGGACGACAATATTTACGTGCACAACACGCTCAACACGTTCCACTTGGCAGGTGTAGCCGCAAAGTCGAATATGACTCGTGGTGTACCTCGTCTCAAGGAACTCTTGCAAGTGACCCATAATCCAAAGGCCACTTCACTCACCGTGTACTTGAAACCTGAATTCCGTGAAAACAAGGACCGTGTGCGTGAAGTCATTCAGGATCTTGAAATTACCTTGCTCAAGGATATTACTCTCAAGGCCGGTATTTACTATGACCCCAAGGATGAAGAAACTATTGTAGAAGAAGATCGTGAACTCATCCACTTCTTCCGTGCATTTGAAGCCCTCGAAACAAAGGAAGAAGACGATGACAATAAGTGGAACAAGTGGATGTTGCGTCTTGAATTTGATCGTGAAAAGATGTTTAATCGCAACATTACCATGGATGATGTTCATTATGTCCTCAAGGAGCGATTTGCCGATGACATTCAATTGGTCTATTCCGATTACAATAGTTCCAAACTCATTATGCGTATTCGTATTATCGACAGTGATCCTCTCCTGAATGACGATTTGAACAGTTTGAAGAAATTCCAAAACCGTATTTTGAATAATATTGTTATTCGTGGTGTACCTGGAATTCGTGCCGTCACCTTCCGCAAGAGCAAGGACATGCATGTTCTCAAGGATGGCAAGTATGAACAAATTGAACAATATGTCTTGGATACGGATGGCTCCAACTTCTTGGAAGTCATGAATCATCCGGCTGTCGATGGAAATCGTATTTACAGTACCAATGTGCATGACATTTATGAACAACTTGGTATTGAAGCCGCTCGACAAGTCTTGTATTCCGAAATGGCTGGTCTTTTCGAAGAAGCGGGTATCAACTATCGTCACTTGTGTCTGCTTGTTGACGTGATGACCCATCCAGGACGTCTCATTAGTGTCGACCGTTATGGTATCAACAAGAATGATAATGGTCCTCTTGCAAAGGCCTGTTTCGAAGAAACCGATAAGATCTTGCGAAAAGCCGCACAATTTGGTGAAATTGACCCGGTTACCGGTGTATCCGCCAATGTCATGACTGGGCAAACCATTCGTGGAGGAACAGCCTTTAGTCAAATCTTGTTGGACGAAGAAGCATTACCGGCTCTCCTTGCCAATGAACCACTCATTGAACATTACGACGAGCCCGATGATCGTCTCACGGATCGTAATATTCAAGCCGTCTTTACGGAAGATGAAAATAACATGTGTAGTCAAACTCGTTTGAGCATGAATATTAACCTCCCAGTAGGAACGGGTAATATGGAAGACGAGGATGAAATTGAAATTATTACTGTCTAGTTCCTTTCTGCATACCAATCAATCGTTTTACAAATCTGCAACAATAATGTTATAAAATTGATATATCAAATCTTTTTTATAGCAATAGATATCATCATGGAAGAAGAATTTGAATCTGTTACCCAATGTACTTGTATTGACAAGGAAATTCCAATCTTGTGTGTCGAGTGTGAATACGTGTATTGCGAGCAGTGTGAAGATATATGTGATCATTGTGCCGAATACGGTGAAGAACAAGATTCCTGTCCCAATTGTAATCCGACCATCGAAATCAGCGGAATCAATTGTTGTGAAGGATGTATCAAAGATGATTTGGAAGAAGGGTTACTCGGATATTGCAACCCTTGTAAAAAGTTTGTGTATCTTGAAGTGGAAAAAGATGAAGAAAGCACCTGTTATCAATCCCATAATCTTATCAAGGATATGAATAATGTCAAAAAAATATGGGACGAAATATATACAGAAGAAGAAACAGAAGACCTAAATAACTAACACATAATACAAGTATGGAATCGCTGGTAGACAAATCTCCTCCATGGAAGTCATGGAATTTATATGCACGCCCAATCTTTTTAAAATCAAGTCCATTCATTCAAATCAAAACGGATGGGTGGGAAGAAATTCATAATGAAACAGTGGATGCATTAAAAGAAAAGATTAATGTGTATGACAAGACGGAAATGTGGGATTTGGCAAAACGAATTACGAATCCGTATGAACTTGTCTACAGTTATAGTACACGATTACAATTACCACCCTCCACATGCATGTTTAATCCCTTGAGTCGCTCCTTTTATAAAATGGTGGAAATCCTTTTTCTTTTACAATTTTTTCAAAACCATAAGGATTCAAAGTTGCAGTCCTTGCATATATGTGAAGGGCCAGGTGGATTTATTGAAGCATTTTTATATGGTGCCCAAGATGCACGTCGCAATGTTGGGAAATGTTATGGCATGACATTGAAGAGTACGAATGTTTTTATTCCAGGGTGGCGACGAACTCAAACATTTTTAAAACGTCACAAGAATGTGTGTTTATTGTACGGAAAAGATGAAACAGGCGATGTATATGTTCCAGACAATCAAGCCCATGCAGTCGAATTTGTAAAGAATGATGGGGGGAAGGTACAATTTGCAACGGCCGATGGAGGGTTTGATTTTAGCGAAGACTTTTACGGTCAAGAAAAGAATATGTTGCGTTTATTGGTGTGTAGTGTCATTATTATGTTTCAATGTTTGGCCGAAAACGGCGATTGTGTTATTAAAGTGTTTGATATGAATGGACAAGCGTCTCGTGATTTTATTGCCTTGTGTGCATCATGCTTTCGAAAATGGACTCTGTATAAACCAGCCACCAGTCGTCCAAGCAATAGCGAGTGGTATTTTATTGGACAAGGATTTCTCCCCCTCTACACAAATCAAACCATTCTTCCAGAACTTTTTCAACTGCGTGATATTTTGGCCGAAGGAAATCATATTACCAAAATTTTGGATACAAATCCACTGAATGACCATTTATTGCAATTACAAGAAAAACATACACAAGTACAAATTGAAACATTACAACATGTACTTGGATTTTGTGAATCAAACTATGATGAATCCCAATTAAAGGCGTTATGGGATACCTATCGCAAACATTCGGTGCAATGGTGTAATGTATTTCGAATGCCAACCAACTTTAAATTATAATCGTGTCTTATACACCACCGTCTTTTGGGACATTTTTGGCGACCGGTTTAATATACTTGTCGACCATGCGTTGACCGACAATCACGGATGCTTGATGTTGTGTAAGGCTTTTATCCCCCATACGATGTAATAATCCCATCATGGTTTGAAAATTATTCAAATCAAAGTTGGCTTCAAACATTTTTAGAAATAAGGTGGGATACATTTCATGAAACGAACCGGTAAGCTGTTTAATTTCTTCTTGAGTTTTTCCGGTACGTTTTAAAAACAAGACTTCGTCAACGCATTTTTTCACATAGGCGGCTCGTTCATGGGCGTCAAATAACGTTGGGCGATTCTTTTCTTTTTCGGCTTGGGCTAATAAACTGTCTTTATTGAGTCCATTTGGATTGGGTGGTCCGTCATCCCGAGGTTGCATATTGCTAACATACAATGGGATTCGTGTTTAAATGTTTTAAACGTAAACATTAGAGAAAATATGTCGGGTTCGATTGTCGCCGTCACAACAGCACCGGCTGTAAATGATGATCCCAATAGTCTTGAATCAAAAATGGCTGTACAGGCAAAACAATTGGAAATGCAATCGGTACAGGATGCAAAATATGATCCAGTATACAAACGGGAAGGGTTTTTGGTGTACCAGGCCGATTATAATCAAATATCATGTTTATTGGGAGTAACGGCACTCTGCCTTGTAATTCTTGCGTCGTTTGTCAAGAAGCGGAAATAATGTGCTGTTGTAATAGAAGATGAATTTCTTTACCAGTGAAAGTGACACGGATAGTGATATAGAAAGTTTGCCCGGTGAAACAAATACCGTATTGATTGATAAAATTCAACATTTGTTGAATGAATTAAAGTATACATTATACAATTCCATGGTCCAAAACGATGAACATGATGCAAAAAGTTTAAAAGGAATGTATACTTATCATTCATTATTACTCATGTTAATTTCATATTTGATGGGAATGCTTGATCCTGCATACAAAGAAAATGAAAAACAATTTCCTTATATTGAAAATGAAAATGCAAAGAAAATCTTTGATGCATTAAAACAATATATACAAGAGGTTGTAAATTCAAAAAAGGACGATGATGTGATTTTAGCGTATAATACCTTGTACAATTTATCCAATGAAGATGCCTTTCATTTTGCAAAGCAGCATAATGTTCAAGATTAATCCACAATCTAAAACCAAATTGATTACCTATAAAAAGAATATGAGTAATCATTTTGAATTAATTGACGGGGGAGAGGGGAATCCCTATCATTTTTTCATTTACATGTTGGCCAATTTTCGGACATGTGACTGTCGTGGTGACGTATATTATTATTATCCCAACAAAAAAGACTGTAAATTAAGTGAAGAGGCACTTTCCTTATTACCCCCAAACTTTCATCGTCATCTTGTCAAGGAAGAGGGAAAAATTTATAAACCCTTTTTGCACGTTAAACCGTTTTTTCCGGATTGGACATTGCCCATTGACTATGACTTTTTGCGTTCCTTGTTTCAATGGCATCGAAACCCAGAAAAGATTCCTGGATTGAAAATCTACGTGTCACGAAATAAAGACGCAACGGATCGTCATGTGGTGAATGAAGATCAACTTTTGCCACTTCTCCAAAAACACAATTTTCTTGTTGTCCACATGTCGGATTTGCAAGTGAAGGACCAAATTCACCTGTTTTCGTGTGCCGATGTTATTATGAGTCCCCATGGTGCAGCCCTTACCTTTAGCATTTTTTGTCATCCCAGTGTTTCGATTATTGAATTTATGCCAAATTTACAAGAGAAGCGTCATTTTTCACACATTGCCTGGTATTTTAATTACGATTATCACAAAATCATTGCAAATGTAGTCGACCATACAAAACAGCATTTACAAGTACCGATTGAAGAAGTCGAATCCTATTTACAATATCATCCAAAGACCAAAATCTAATTATACACTTTTTGGAATATTCATAGGGTCTTGTTGGTACATGTATTGTTGTGGATATGTATTGGGATATGAAATATACGGGGTTGGATAATTCATGACGTGGGTGTACACTGGGGCAGTTGGCTGAATTGGAATGTTTGTTTGAGGTTCATTTATTTGTCGTAATGTGCGTATATTTTTATCTATTTCAAATATACGTTCTCCAAGTTCTTCATATTGTCTTTGAAATTGACGCTTTAAACAACAAAGTCCACTAACAGAAATAAGAAGAACAGCTCCGAAAAATGGAACAATTATAGGTAAAGCATCACTCATTTCTTCTAATAATTCTATAGATATTATAGGAATTATGAAGACACGGAGAAATCAAAACCGTTCCAATCATAAAACACTGCGGTGCAAACCCGGTGAAATCTTACGTGCACCCTATGTGCGACGTTATAGTCAACGTTACCGTAATAAAGGTGTATTTGTTCGTCGTGGGAATCGTACCGTCAAGTTGGATGTACCCTCTGGCAGTATTCACGTTCCTGCCCAGTGTATTAAAAATCGTGGTCTTCCAGGAAAAGGTCCACGACCCGGACAAGTTTCCATTGGAGAACTCAAGAAGGGTGATTTATCAAAACATGGATATAGTGCAAAACTTCCAGAAAAGGATCGTCATGAAGCTCTTATCAAGGCGATTCAAGAATACGGTACCTTGTCGACATACCGCAAATTAGATGCGGTTGCCAAATATTCGATGCGTACTGCCCCTGAATTCTCCCATATTTTTGGAAAAGATCGTGACTGGATTCGTCGTACCTTTCATATTAAAAAAGGAATGTTGAAAAACAAGTAAAAGCGTAAACATATGAAAAACTCATTATACAGACTCAACAGGAGGTTTCATGGAATCTGGTGTTGAAGTTGTAGCAGAGGCATCCACAGGATGGAAGATGTTTTTGTTTATAACATTGCTATTTTCCCTTGTGGTATTTGTCATATCCAATATGTCGAATATTAAGGCAATCAAGGAAAACTGGGAAAAATATCGTTGTAATCCCACAATCATACCGTTTGCATCGTGGTATGGGTATGACGCACAAGAGAATTTGAATTATTGTATGAGTAATGTATTTGCAAAAAATGCATCCGGTGTATTGGGTCCCTTTGGACAAATTTTAGCAATCATTCTTCAAATCTTAATACAATTTTCGGAAAACATTAACAGTGTCCGTATTATGATTGCAAGTTTAATGGGGGGTGTAATGAAAATGATAAATGAATTTCGTTCACGATTTATGTTTGTGATGCGACAAGTGGGGTACACGGGTCATCGTCTTCAATTATTGATGAAACGGGTGTATGCATCCATGTTTTCAATATTATACATGGGGTCCAGTACGATTACCGCAGGCCGTAACTTTGGGGACACCATCTTATTTCGATTTTTAGACACATTTTGTTTTGATCCAGACACGTTGATTCGAATTCAAGGAAAGGGGCTCATTCCAATTAAACAAGTTCAGTTGGGGGATGTTACCGAAAACAATGAAGTTGTGACGAGTGTCTACAACTTTTCCGCCCCTGGACAAGAAATGGTCGAACTCATGGGGACAAATGGACCCATCCTTGTAAGTAGTAATCACTATGTACACTATAACAATGAATGGATTATGGCAGGAAAGCATCCCAATGCAATCCAGGCGGCTCCATGGGGATCCGATATTTCACGTCCACTTGTATGTTTAGATACCAATCGCCACACGATTCAGATTGGTGGATTTGAATTTTCCGATTATGACGAAACGCCTGAAAGTGATGAACAAACTATGAAGATTGTTGAAAAAAGTTTGAATAATTGTCTGGACGACTATCCACATGGATGGCTATATCAACCTACGTTTGATCCATCGTTACGAATAAAAATGAAGGATGGGTCGTATAAACACGCTCATAAAATTCATTTAGGAGATGAATTATCCCTTGGAAATGTGGCAGGGATTGTCTACCGTCACATTCACGACTATGTCACCTATAATGATTACATTGTCAGTCCAAGTGCATTAATATGGAAGGACGATGAAAAGAAATACGTGCGTGCAGGAAAGTTCCTTCCTGTCCAATTCAGTCCAGTACCACTAGTATCCATGAATTTTGTGGTAGTATCATCGGCAACGATTGAAACAGAACATTTTATAACACGTGATTTATGTGAAGTACAAAGCCCGTTTATGGAAGAGGCTACGAGTGAAGTAATGGAAAAAAAATAGAACCCGAGGCTTGCGGTCTAGAATAGAAAATTAATATACGCAAAATATACAGGAGATGGAATGGTTTATATTTCTTATAACGGTGGCTGTGCTGGGGGGAATCACCTTTGGTGCGGCTGGACTTGCCGATATAAAAAATATTCAAAACAATTGGGAGAAACATCGTTGTGATTTACTTGTTATTTTATTATCTGTATTTTTAAAACCAGAGGATGACCCACGAACGGCGTCCCAATTTGCAACCGACAATTTTGCATTTTGTCAATCGCAATTATCTAAAGATGTGTTGCGTCTTATGATGATGCCTCTTGTAAAAGTATTGATGGGTGTTCTCAAATCGGTGCAAGGATTGGGTTCGGTCATGAATGGAACACGTACAATGCTTGCCAGTGCCGCAGGTAGCTTTCAAAAATTATTAAATCAGCGTCAAAAAACGTTTCAAGCCGTTCAAATGGCCGTTGGGTATTCGTCCTATCGCATCAATAGTATTATGAGTCGAATGGTGGCAACCATCTACAGTGTTGTCTATGCTGGAATGTCGGCGTTTATCGCCTTTCTCAACTTGAAGGATTATATTTTAAAGATTGTTATGATCATTATTGGAATTTTAATGGCAATCGTAATCTTTCTATTCTTATTTTTAGCACCAACGATTCCATTGATTATTGCAGTCATTGTTGCCCTTACGTCGATGGGGGTTGCAATGGGAGGTGCTGCGTCGGCATTTTGTATTGAGCCGATGGCCTTGGTAAAAATGGAAGATGATACTTTAAAATATTTATTTGAAATTCAGATTGGGGATCGACTTGCATCACATGATTCGACACCAAATATTGTGACGGGTATTTTGCATGCAAACAGCGAAACGATTCCTCTTGTATCCTTGTATGGTGTAAAAATGAGTGGAAGTCATCGTGTATATTATAATGACGATTGTATTTTAGCCCAAGAACATCCAGATGCAGCACCCATCAAAGATACGGTACCCTATTTGATTTGTTTAAATACAAGCACCCATCATGTTCCCATTATGAGCCAAAAAAATGTATTATGGGTCTCGGACTGGCAAGAAATGGAAAGTGAAGAAGATAAGATGTGGTATTTCATGGTAAATGATATGTTAAACAAAAAATCATACCCACTTACCACGCTTCCAACCTCCACACCGTTACATGATATACATACAAAGGTCTTTGTCAAGGATAAGGGGTGGACGCCGGCATATGAAGTACCGGTTGGGTCCTATATTCAAGACGGTCATCAATTTACCATAGTGGAAGGGATTTATTCTGGAAAATTAACATCGTATATTAAACAATTAAAACCAGGGTGGATTAGTGACGGTACATGGGTACTTCATAATACAATATGGAAGTATATGAATCATAGTGAACATCATTATGAAAAGGGAAATATAATTCACAACGGATGTATTTTTGTAACCAAAAGTGGGTCCTATGATATACTGTATGACAATCGACCGATTACCATAAGAGATTTTACTGAAGTGGGTATGGACAATATTCAAGACACCTATAAAATGATTGATATGTTATTACAATCCAAACAGGCTGCGAAAAAAGTAACCCTACAATAGAAAAATGAAAACAAACATTTTAATTGTAGGCCTCGTGCTTTTGATTATTGCCAACTTACTTTTAATGAGTGGAATGAGCAGTTCCTATTCCGAAGGATTTGCAGCATCCTTTGCGGATTCCTCTGCTTCCACAGGTAAGGGTTACAGTCCAATGGGTCCCTTTGATGGTGTTGTACTTAAGCCAGAAAATGGAATCAGTGCATGGCGTTCCACCTCTCCGAATGAACCCCTCCGTGGACCCAGTGTTGAAGTTGGTCCCGATAACTTGTTTTATTTCAAAAACAATCAATGCAAACCATCCTGTTGTGGTGCATCCTACAGTTGCGACGGTGGATGTGTTTGCACAACCCCCGAACAACGCCAATATTTAGCATCCCGTGGAGGAAACCGTACAATGGATGATGGTATTTAAGAAAGTCATTAGAACATAATTCATTTCATTCTAATAAATCTTATAATTGGTTATAAATTTATTACAATGGCATATACACGAAAAACGTTTTAGAATATCTCTTTTTTAAACAGGTAGTATTATGAATAACATTGCTCGTTCTCCGGCTCCCAATAATAAATTGTTGAGCTTTTCAAATTTTGCGAATGCTAATGCAAAAAATAATGGTGGTCTTATGAATAATATTGGAAAAAATATCTCCAACGTTTCTGCAAATGTTATAAACAGTATGAATTCAGGTGTGAGTGCTGTTACAGAAACCACTGGTGACTTTTTTGGAAATATGGAAATGATTCATTGGATTATTTTAATTGTAGGAATTGCGATTTTAGTAACCATTGGTCTCTTTTATAAACAAATTGGGGATGGTTTCCAAAGTATGATTGACAGTTTGAAAAAGTTTTTTGGAGGAAACCAAGACCCGGTTCCTATCCCTCCTCCATCGGAAACACCTCCTGTAACAGAAACACCCTTAAGTGTACAAGACACAAATATGTTAAATAACAGTTCCCTTGTGGAAAAGGTATTGCCAGGACGAAAGGAAGTCTTTAATATTAGCAGCAATCGTTACAGTTACTACGATGCAGAGCCCTTGTGTAAAGCATTGGGTGCCGAAGTTGCTACCTTTGAACAAGTCAAAGATGCCTTTGAAAAGGGTGCTGATTGGTGTAATTATGGATGGGTAAAGGGACAAATGGCCGTATACCCAACCCAAGAATCCACATGGCAACAATTACAAGATGGTCCTGAAGATCAACGCAATGCATGTGGTCGTCCAGGCATTAACGGTGGTTACTTTGACAATCCTGAACTTCATTTTGGGGTCAATTGTTACGGTGTAAAACCTGTACAAAAGGATCATGATGCCCAAGAAATAGCCAAACGTGAAGGACAACCGTTAACTCCAGGAGCTCTTGAATTCGAAAAACTGGTTGCAAAATACCGTGGGGAAGTCAATAGTATTGGGTTATTACCGTTTAATTCCAATTCATGGGCAAGTAAGTAAAACCCTTATGAATCAATAAAATCATATTGTTTGGTGGACGGTTCGGTTGGCGTTGTTTCATCTTCATCATTTTCTTCTTGCATTTCATAAAACGGTTGATGTGCTTTGGAAGCATGTAAGTCTATATGGTTCCAAAGAAAGTTGAGTAAGTCAAGTTCTTGGGCTTGTCCCACCGGACTCTGGTCCAAAAATTCAGTCTTGCACCATTGTTGACAAAAGATACTGATTTCATCACTGGGAAACGCACTGCAAAACCATACATAATCTTCTTGATATCCGTGGTTATTTCCATTTTTATAATGGATATGATATTCACGATGGTATTTTTGTTGAATTAAAGAGACTTTTTTATGAGACCAAATCCAGCTTGTAAAATGTTTTACAAGGGTGGGATAGTCATGATTGATGTGATAACCACGATTCTTTACAAACGGAATGAGTCCTTCACGCACAAAACGGGCAAAATATCCTTTTGGATAACGTTCAAACCAGTGACCTCGCATATTTTCAACTTCTTTTTCCAGAAGGATATTATAAATGGATTTTCGAAACATTTTGCGACAATGTATAAATAATATACGTACTTATATTTTATTTATACAATATGTGTTTAACCCATTTATAATGGTGGCTTTGGGAGTTCGGGGCCCCCTGCAGTAAATTTCAAATTTTGGGACACTTTTGTGGAAGCTTCCTTGTATTGTTTTATGAATTTAATAATCTTTGGAGTTTCATCTTCGCTGGCATGATTCATGGCATAATATTTGGGAAGGATCGTTTCGAGCATTTGGATGGACAATGACGGCGGGGTTTTTTCTTCGGCCACATGAATACTTCCACCGGTAATTTGAATACGGGCATTCATCATTTTCTTTTGGTTTAAATAACTCACAATTTCATGTTCGTATCCATCTCGTAACTTTCGTGCATTGCTTGCTTGTTGGGTATGACTTTTTGTCAGATTGTTGTAATGTACCCACGAACGTACATTTTTTTGAAACAATTGTTGCTGATTCACGATTGCACCAGCATCTTGGGGCGGGGGGTTCATAATAGACTTCTGTTCTAGTAGGAAATTTTCTTCTAGTGGGATTAAACGCTTGCACCAAGAATTTGTATTCCGCTATGTTTGGGTATATTCACAAACACAATGTAAAACGTATAGGACACAAAAATAATTAAAATCACAAATAAAATACTAAATAAAAGGACATAGGGAAAGAGGCGTTGGAAAATGTGACTGATAATGGGGTCCAAAATAAATACTTGGAGCCATTTCTGGTTTTCTTCAGTTTGTAAATATTTAGTGACTTTTTGTAATGCCTTTTCAAGAAATCCTTGTTTTAAAAATCCCACATTGGACGCTTTTGTTGTAACACTGCTTGTATCATCCATCGATTCTTATTTAGAAATGGGGTTTAAAGATGCAGAACAATACGCAATAGAAAATGGTGACCTATACATTTGAAAAGGGGTATAAAAAATTCCAACGGGATGGAGTAAATTATTTTTCATTCCGTCTTGCGAGTAATGGATTTAAACCAATTATTTTCAAGACACAATTTCAATACAATGGCAGTAATTATCCAACGATTCTTCCATACAATACACAAATCAAAGAAGAAAAAAAGAATGAAATTGTTGTTTTTGTAAAAGATTGGATTGAACAATGTAAATCGTCCTTTGTAAAGCCACCGGTTCTTGAGGAATGTCTCGAAAACTCCTTTCATGAAGAAGGCATGTTTGAAGTCAATGATTATAGTCGTGAAGACTTATGTGATTTTACTTGGGAATTGTATGAAATTTGTATTGGGTCCAATAAAAAGGTAATTTTTCGATGGAATCTGGTATCGTCTGAAACCCGACCTACGGCAATTGAACTGGACGATTCAACACAACCCGAATTGCAAGAACCCGAAAAGGTTTTTACAATCCCAAATCCGGCATCCTATTCCGCCCAAACCCCAGAAGAACTTACCGACATTCCTCTTTCAGACCTATCACCTTTCCGGTTAGATGCAAATTTTGAAAAGCAACGAGAAAAGTACCGAAAACGGATTCGTGATGCCAGAATCAAGGCCAAACTCGCACGGTATCGTGCCGAACGCCTATGTGCAATCTACGAGGAAAAGTTTGGATATTGGCCGAGTGAAGACGAAGATGAGGCACAAACCGAGGTGGATAGTGATAATTCCTACTGAAAAAATTAACGCAAAATCCAAAAAATTATAGACTAACACTATTACAGAAGCAGATGAATCCTACCTATGTTATAGTTGCCATCCTTGTATTACTCATCGTATACTACATGGACCCAACATTCTTCGGACTCTTTGGAAAACGTTCTGGTTTCCAAGATATGCCAAAGCTTGATTGTGGTGATGAAGAATTCCGCAAGGCCAACCCTGATTTATGCCCAGAAGAAGCTTTCGAAGATAAGGACAAGGATAAGCTAACCAGTACAGGTGAAATGAGTCCCGGTCAAATGCAAGTTGACGGTCCTTCTCAAGTTGCTGATCAACAACAACCCCATGTTGCCGAAGGTTTTGAAGATGGTCCTGCCAACTTTGGATCTGCCCAAAGCCCTATGGGATGCTACCCTCGTGATCAATTAACCCCTGCAGAACTCTTACCAAAGGAATCCTCCAATGTCTGGTCTCAACAAAACCCAATGGGACCTGGTTCTCTCAAGGGAAAGAACTTCTTGAGTGCTGGTGCCCTCATTGGTGTCAACACTGTGGGTCAATCTCTCCGTAACGCCTCTTGGGACTTGCGTAGTACCCCACCCAACCCTCAAGTTGCCGTTTCGATCTTCAATAATTCCACCATTGAACCCGATGTCAATCGTCGTCCATTGGAAATTGGTTAAACAGCCCATGTTTGAATTTATTTTCAAAGAATTTCATTTATAGATTTTGTAAATGCGTAAATGTATATTCTCAAACATATCTCTTCAAAGTAAGATGTATTCGGACGCAACGATTGTGTCATCGTATTATAAAATTCCGAGTAAAAAGTCGCACGAATTTTATGTCGAACCCGTAAAACGATTTTTGGGTCATATACATAATCCCATTGTATTTTTTACGACCGAAGATTTGGTGGAAGAATTACAGTCGTATCGCAATAACTTGCCCATTCATTTTATCATTCTACCCTTACATGAATTTGTTGCTTTTCAACGGTACGGATATGATTTTTGGAAGAAGCAGTGTGCCATGGATATCGAAAAATATCATACTCCAGAATTGTGTGCCCTGTGGTATGAAAAACGTTTTTTTGTAAAACGAGCCATTGAACAAAACCCCTTTCAAAGCAATTATTTTATTTGGTGTGATGCTGGATGTGCACGAACAGATAAATGGATTCCGTATTTGAAAACTTTTGGACAAAATACAAGTGCCTTTTCCCAAACGCATTTACAATTTCAGCATATTTATCCCATACATACTTGTTTTGGAACAACCATTCAAGCATACGCTGCAAATACAAAAAATGAAGCGATTGAAACAAACAACCCCTACCCATTATTTTTATTCATGTTTCCGCATATGAGTATTGCAGGAGCAATTATTGGAGGTACACCGTCTTCATGGGAATGGTTTTACGATGCGTATGACTGGATGGTGTTTCAATATGTTCATCATAAGATTTGTGTCAATATGGACCAAAATATTATGCATAGTCTTGCATGTAACTTTCCAGATAAGATTGAATGTATTAACTTTGAAAAACAAACCTTTGCACTCCAATGTCCAGACCGCTGGTTTTTCTTTTTAATGTATTATTCTACCCATTTGTTGGAATGAATTGGGTTTCTATATTATAATCATTTTCCAACTCGTCATTATCCAAATCATCGGTCGATTTATTAATGGCTACGGATGATGTTTCTTTATCCCGTTTTTCATTGTAAATGAATTGGTAAAATCGTTTGGAAAGAAGATCTAATTTATTAATTAAATTCAATTGACTGCCTAAAAATACAAAGCCCATCATCATTTCACCGCTATATTCGGGTGTTGTATAGGGAATGAATTTCGAAAAGGATGGAACAGGGAAGAAGAGCGGCACCATTTTAATCATATAACGTATGAAATATACCATTATAACCAAGCATAAACATTGTAATACAGTTTGCCATAAAACCGTTTTTGTTTCTTCATTTTCGTCGTATCGTGGAAAGATATAATCAAGTGTCACACCTCCAAAGAATGCTGAAAACATGTACAAGAGGCCATATTGCACACTTTCCAAAACGTGAAAGAATCGTGTAAAACCCTTCATGGTGCTTCTCTAACCTACTGTAGAGATAGTATAATGAAAATTCCCGGGGAAGATACAATGAATTCTTTATCAGGGTATATACGAAACGTCTTTGGTGGTTCTGGTTATGATATGATTGAAGTAAAATCCACTGTAGATGGACGTAGTTATAAAGTACGTAAGCTCCCGGATTCTCAAGAGGCTGCAAATCTATTAGCAAAATTACGTATACGATTACAAACTCTCATGGATATTCTTGAACAAAAATTTCCTTCCAAACCGCAGGTCATACGTCTCAAGAAGAATTTTGTTCCAGACCCACGTCGATTTTTAGAAAGTACCCCTGATGCAAAACACACATCGTATAGTGTCAACAAGGGAGAATCCGTTCATTTTTGTCTCCGTCAACGAAATGGAAATGAACAATTGGTCGATGAAAATGTAATGACCTTTGTGGCCTTGCATGAAATGGCACACATGGCAACAGAATCCATTGGTCATGATGCAGATTTTTGGAATAATTTTGCATGGCTGTTGGCACGTGCTGAAGAAAATAATTTATATAAATACACGGATTTCAAAGCTCATCCAGTTTTATATTGCGGTGTTACAATTACGGATAGTCCCAAATATGATCCCGCCAAAGATAATGAAAAGAAGGATGCAAATGATTTTACAGTTGGAAAAATGTTTTCGTTTTAGTGTATGACTACCTCAATGAGAAAATCTTGTGTTTGGACTTGATACAAAGACAAAACACAAGGTAGGTATGGCAAGTTTCCGTGAACAATTACGTGAATTACAACGTCCCCAGCCATTTACAAAGGACGATTGTGAAGAAGAACAATTGTTGAGTAACGGTATATCGTCCGGTACAACGCCAATTGTTGTAAACATTATAAAGGACTTTACGAATTATAGTTTTGAAAGAGTGACATTAACTCATATTTGTCCTTATTTCAATGTGGATGATATATTACGAACCATTTATATTGTAAAAAATAATAATCCAAAGTATCATCCAGACTATGTATTTTTGGGAGTTCGTAAAAAGGATGAACCCTTAAACAAGGATACCATCTATTTATCCGCATCACGAATTTGGTTGGATGAAAGCAAAAAGGATGACCAGGTCATCAAGTTATACAATCCTGCACATGTAATTCGAAATGGGATTATTCAATACGACTTTGTGGATGTGGATGGTCAACAACGGGATGTATTTTTCAACAATCGCAATCGTGTAATTTTGGAAGATATATCCGATTTCCAAGATTGTGTCTTTGATTTATATACCTTGCACGATCTACTCGTTGGGTTTGACAATATACAACCCCTTACATTTTATGGAACCATTTTTCCCTATTTTCCCAATGTAACCATGAACCAAATCCAACCCAGTGACGATAATATTTCTGCTTTGAATCATGCAATTATATACTTTAAAAAACGATATAATCAAATTAAATATGTAAATCGTTTATTATGCAATCCTCGTTATATAAAAAACTTTGAAGTAAAGGGGATTAAACAACTCATGTTTGGATGGAATCATATTCAGGAAGATTTTGAAGGGTGTGATATTTTATTTTTTGATACCATGGTGAATGAAGTCCGTCCATTTAGTCGATTAATTCCCATGTACGGAAATCCAATTAGTAAACTCTATAAACCGGATGAACTCGCTCCTCCATTTATTTCCAATACAGAATTATTAAAGACATGGGTCAAGGAAAAAAGTCCAGACCAATTCAATAATTTCTTTTTTATAAAGGTATTGCTGGAAAAAAGCGATGATGGAAACCATATGTTTGGAACCTTGCGTGTATTTGATGATGGTACGGGCGATTTTGTGATGATGCCCCCCAAGAATATTGCCGAGTTTAAACCAGATACGGTTCCAGAAGTATTGGATGAAGACAATGTATTTGTGAAAATGTTGGAAGGTCTTCCCTTTCAATTAGACGAGGCCTCTTTAAAACGTGCATCGTTATCGTTACAACTAAATGTAGGAAATGAATTTCCCATTATTACCGAAGAAAAGTTGCGAAAGCGTCTTCCTTTATTACAAACCTTTTTTCAAGAAATTCAGCCTCCTGTAAATGAAAAACCTTTGCTCATGTTGCGGTATAAAATGGTAAGTAATTTTGTCTTGGAAGATACCATCCATTCCTTTATTACATTGATTGATAATCGTGAAAAGTCTGCAGGAAAGGTTATGAATGTGAGTGACCTGTCACAAAAGATTTCTGAAAATTTTGGAATATCAATTTCTGATGCCAAAGAAAAGATTACCAAGTGGGTGACAAATAAAGACAATATTATGATTACTTCCACAGAACAAAAAGAATATATGCATAGCGTAAACGGTGGTACGGATATTACATTGTATGCATCTCACCCAACGTATCGTGTCAATATTTATAATTTACAAGGTGCCTCACATTTACGTCGGATTGTAACACTTCTTTCCTTGTTATTTTTAATGGACGACGAAGTTTCCACCAATAAATATGCAAAGGACGCATATATTACCGAAGATTATGTTCGCTATGAACGTGAAGTAATTCCTACCGCAGAAGATGTGGTTTCAGGGGTACCGTCTTTGCATGTTGTAACCGAGAATGTAAGCGACGAAAGCTCGAGTGATGAAAATGTACTGGATATGGAGGAACTTGGTTCGAATAGCGATAGTGAAGATGAAAGTAGTAGCAGTTCAAATGAAGAACAATCGTTACGAAATGCACCAATCTTGAAGGCACCGGTCGAAGAGAAGCCTGCCGAAGCTGAAGAACCATTGATGGATTTTTCAAATTTTGAAGAAGAGTCCAACAGTTCAGATGAAGAGGAAACCCAAGAAGAGAAACCGGTCGAAGAGAAACCGGTCGAAGAGGAGAAGGAAGAATTAATGGATTTTGCAAATTTTGAAGAAGACTCAAATAATCAAAGTGGTGGTGCCAAAGAAAAAACAAAGACTGGATTTCTCACAAAATTAAAAAAGAAGCCAGTAAAAAAGGAAGAAAGTAATAGTGATTCCAATAGTAATAATAGCAATTCCAATGATGAAAAACCAGCAATGAAAACCATAGCCCCTGTCATAGTACCTCCCAAAACAGGAATTCATTTAGAAACCACCGATGCGGGAAAAACAATTGTATCAACGAAAGAATATTATATTGGACTCTTACGTGAAAAGGATAAGGCGTTATTTCCATCCGATTATACTGGAAAATGTCAGGCTCCCCAATTTAAACAACCCTTAACCATGGACAAGGCTCAATGGGAATACAATTATTATACATATGCCGATGAACGTTCCAAATATTATGACCCAAGTTTGGCATTTATTATTTACGGTACACCAGAAACTGAAGCTCAAATTAATTATGTAAAAAACAATGCCATCCCAAAAGAAAAGGTCGTTACATCGCTGCGATACGGGTCAGACCCTCATAATCCCAACTACTATTTCTGTCCAAAGTATTATTGTATTCGTGACCGTATTTTTATTCCAGTTCTTCATTTTGAAAGTGACACGTTTCCCTATGAAAATAAACTACGACGAAAAGAAAAGAATCAATGCCCATTTTGTAATGGAAAGTTAATTCAAAAGAAGGATTCTCCACAAATGGGAGAAACCGTATTATTTCGTGGCACTCATTTGAACAAAGAAATGTTGTATGTCAGTTTTCACCCAAGTAAAGATTATAAATACAGTTTACCATGTTGTTACTCAAAGCGTGATGATGATTTATTATTCGAAGACCCTCGTTTTGCGGAAATGAAGGCGATTACGGAAGGCTTATCCACAAAACAAGTCAAAAAGAAGAAGAAGGAAAGTGTTGTCGACTATAATTTACTCGAAACCAAAATTAAAAATGCGTATATTTTGGGGTCTGAACGGTATCCATTGGATATTCCTACAAGTGAAGATGATAAAAAGGCAAAGATTGGGATTTGCAATAAAGGATTGGACAATTATTTTGGACAAGATTCAACCACGCTTGCGATTCGTACTACAATTCGTCAAGAACTCAATCCAACGGCCGAAGGATTTTTCCGTGTAGGGGTACCCAATGGAATTGAAGAAGTCAATGATAGTTTTCTTTCATCGTTAATGCCCCTGTTTAATAAGCAAACTGTTGCTTCGTTAAAGGAATATATTATCAAGAAAATTACACCTCGTGTATTTATGAGCTTGAACTTTGGAAATCTTGTATTGGAATTCTATACCCCAGAAACAAAAATGAGCGACAAGGAAGTCAAGGAACGTGCACGTGACCCATCTTTAAAATTGTACTTTGATGATGATAATGTGGAAAGTGCCATTGAAACCAATGTTACCAGTACCGTCAATATGGAATTAAAACGTTTATTTATTGCGTATGACAATTTCATCAATTATATACGCAGCACCGATATAAAGAAGGAGTACCGCCATTTTGTACACGCCCTTGCAGAGCCCAACTTATTATTTGAAGAGGGTCCAGGAATCACAATCATTGAATTGCAATATAAGGGAGACCCTTTTAGTCCAGACACAAAGATTGATGTAAAATGTCCAATTTTAGGATACGATTCGTTGCGGTATAGCAAAAATAATGTTGCATTTATTACGCATTATAAGGGTGTATTGAATAATGAATACCGTGATATATGGGAACCCCTTATTTACGTAAAACAAATTTCAATTCCAGGAAAACTTGAAAAGTCGCAAAAGGGTATTTACAGTTTATCGCCACGAACTCTTGTAGACAGTTTACCCACGGTCAAAGAGCGTGTCCGTGAGTTTAAAACGCAATGCAGTAGCTTGTACCGTGGATTTTACACAATTCAACGAGACATTTCCTATAAATTAATTCATCCATACAGTTATGTAAAGGAGAAACTACAACCCAAATTTCGGATTGGGCGTATTTTACGTGATTTATACAATCATATTATTGGTGTAACCGTGGAAATCCGAAAATCCGAAGTAATTATTCCTGTAGTGGATGATGGTACAATTGACACCAACAATATTGTATCGTTTGGATATAGTTCAATTGGAAAATTGGCAAGTGCAAATCTGTATTATGAAGTGTACCAAAGCATTGGACCACTCTTTCGTTCAAATAGTCCATATTACGAGATTACATCTTTTTACAAGGACAAATATACCAACAAAGTCTATGAAGTACGTCTTGGACCTAATTTGCGAATTCCTTGTGGTGATTTCCGTGAGCCGATTGAAGGTCTCACGATACCAATTGAAGTGCCTGGAAATCGTGCTGACTATATGATTGAAGATGAAACGGTCTTTCAAGAAGAAGAATTCCGTACAAAAAATATTATGGAAAAGGAGCAACTCGAAGAATTATATGAACATTTGCGTCTCATTTTTTCCCAGTGGATGAAGCGAAGCGGTCCTCATGTGGAACAATTAATAGAGGCAATTCTTAATGAAAAGAATCAAACCTACTTCCAAAAACGCGAAAAGTTAAAGGTTATTTTTTCTCCGTTTATTGTTACATGGTTGTATAAAGATTCGAGTGTTGTGCAACCGATTTCATATTTAATTCGTAAGGACTGTTTGAGTATTAAAGACCCCCAAAAGTGTGGTGGTATTTGTAAATGGAAGAGTGATGAAAACTCTTGTTTACTCCATATTCCAAACATGTCGCATCAAGAAGATATTTACAAGGCACCAATCGAAAATGTATTCATATTACGTCTCATGGATGAAATTATCCGTGCACATACAAAACGCCAGGAAATCTTCCAGCAACGAATTAGTCGTATTCTTATGCCAAAAACCAACATGTATATTGACCAAGAATGGATTCTTCCTGACGGTGTCCCATCGTATTCGAAATTATTGGGATCCGAAAAAGCAGTGGAAGAAAAGAATCGACCTCTCTTTTTTGAGGAATTTTCACGGATGAATGGGGAAACAACGGAAGAAGATGTTGAAATAAAACCTATTCAGGAATCATACAAGAAATATTTTTCAGAAATCTACATGGATGAATTGGGAATTTATGGTGTACCACAATTCCGTAAAGCAGGAAATGTAAAGGATATCCTGTATTATTTAGGATTATTGGATAAAATTAAAACAAAATATAGTGAAGAACAAATTCAAGAATTCTTTCCAATGAAGAATCATATTTTCCCACAAATGGGGTTGAATATAATTAGTGAAATGTTGCAATGTATGGTTGTTCAAATATATGACGAAAATATTGAAATGGGAGTTGTTGATGATGTATATAAGGAACGTGTTCTTTGTATTTTTCCCAATTATAATGAGAATGAAGCCGGTGTATTATTGAAGAAAAATACATTTGAAAAGTATTTTACACCTTCATATTTCAGTAATACAATGCGAAAACAATTCAATGATCATCCTGTCGATCGAATTGTTTTGGAAAAGCCCAAACCTATTGTACAAAGTGCATTCCCTGTAGTGGTTGCACCGACAAAAGAGGAAGAAGAGAAAAAGTTGCGTGAGCAAAAATATGCTGAATTCTTTCGAAAGCAAAAGGCAAAGGAACAAGAAAAACCAGTGGCGGTTGCAGAAGTACCCAAACCAGTGGCAGCTCTCGCTCCCTTACCTCCAATTGCAACACCAAAGCCGAAATCATTGTCAAAACGAATTTCAGAATTAACAAAGGAACCAGTGACCCCCGTGACCCCCGTGACAAAGCCAAAAACAATCGCAGAATTGTCAAAAGCGGTAATTGCAAAAGCAACGGCCGAAACACCCAAACCCGTCGCAGCCCCACCGCCGCCAATTCCAAAACCGGTTGAGCCATTAAAAATAAAAACACCCTCCATCTTTCAGAAATTAAAAGAAGAAAAGAAAAAGGAACAATCGTCACTTGTACCTGAAGTATCCGAGGAAGCACCCAAAACACCGGTGGCAGATCAAGCAAGTCTCGACCCAGCAAAGTTTGTCAAGATTGATATAAAACCGGATGGGTGGTGCTTGTATAGTGCTCTCTTGCGTGGAAAACGATATCTCGAGAATCCAAATATATCGCTCGATGAATTACGTGACAATTCAAAGGAAAAAGTTCATCGTGATATCGACGAAAGTCTACAATTTATCCGCACGATTCTCATTCCTATGATTCAAGATACAGAACATCCTGCAGAATTGCATCAATCGATTCGTCGACAGATTGAAGATGAACAAATCAAAAATATGAAGCGTGATACACCCATCAAAAAGTTTAAAGAGTTTGTGCGAAAGTTGATGGAAACCACCGATGAAACCAATCCCTATGCCGGTCCACGTATTTGGGGTACAACCGATATTCAAGGAAACGCCTTTGCACTTCATTACAATATTTTGGTCAATGCATACATTCTAAAAGAAGGAAAGTATCAAATTCAATATTCTTCCGCACCATTACACACTGTTCTTCCCACCAAGAAAATCCATTTACTCTACAATGGCATTGATCATTTTGATTTGTTGATACCAAAACAAGTCGCAGACGAGAATTCAAATTCCTCCAATGATTCAGACTCTTCAGATAACTCCTCCAACAATTCGAATAATTCATCCAATAATAATTCGAATGCAAAAACGGTAGCCTCTGTACCCGCAACTCCATATTATGAAAAACAAGACAATAATTCCAATTTACGAACCCCACGTCCAACACGACGACTCCGTTTTAAGAATGAAGAGGGTGGTCCGATTGCCAATGTACGTACCTTTACTGTGAATAAACGAATGAAACCTGGGCAACAACCCGCAAAAACTCGTATTCAAATCAACCCCAAAAATATTGAAGCCCTTCAATCAGGGAAACTCAAACCAAGCCAACTCAAAGAAAAGTTGTATAAAGAACGTGAAGCCAAGGGTTTACTCACCCCTCGTGAACTACAAAAAAAAGAAAAGGATAAGTCTCTCATGGACGACATTTTCGCAAAACTCGCATCTGGTGAATATGTGATTAGTGCGAATGGGATACCGGTACCGGCAAAATAATCGGATCTTTGCTCTGTGCTTCCACCGCACGTAACCGACATGCCAACATGCGCTGTACTTCCTCTTCCATCATATTGCACTGAATGCGTATATAACTCGGATTGTCTGGATGCAAGACAATTAAATACAAACCGGTTACGGTAAGTCCATAATACGTTTGTAAAAACCATCGATAAATATTTAACTGAAGACTATAATGCCAATAATTGGTATGGGGTAAGTGGTCAAGGGGATGATATCCACTTTCCCAATCATTGGTGGATTTAATTTCCTTGGACCGTTTCCAGTCATAAATTTCAAAGTTGTTGGTTCCCTTTACCTTGTAAATCATATCAATCGAACCTGCCAATTTATATTTTTCGGAAAAGACTTCCCATTCGGTACGATATGGTTCGAGGGTCTTGGAATATTTCTTCCAAAACTTTTCGAAATACTTCCATTCACTGGTATCATAATTTTTGGGATCAATTTCCTCCGGTGCATTGTTTAAATATTGCTCAATGGCCAAGTGCATCAGCGTACCTGCCCCGCTAGCTTCATTCTTGGAATCATCCCACACTTTTTTAATTTCCTCTGGCGTTTTTCCGTACAATTTGTTGCTTGGCCATTTGGGAGATCGCATCATTTTTTCAATCGTCTTGTCGGCATCAAAATGGGGAAAGAAGGCATGGATAAATCCAGTGCAGGAAATCCACCCATTGGTATCTCCATCAATGTAATATCGGTGTGATGGTTCATCGAATTCAATTCGCAAGTCACGCTCGTGACGATTGATACGAGCAAGGCTTTGCCAAGGTAACGGATTTTTTGGCATTGTATATATTTCAAAGAAAAATACTTACAATGTCAATTTTATAGACAAACTGAAACGCAAATTATACACGAAATCCACCTGCCAATTTCATTATAATTAAACCATACTTGTTTTGACCGGCAATGGAACCATCTGCTTTAATTGCTGCTCCCCATTCATTTTCTGACTTTTCCGTCTTGTAATAAATCAGAATCTTGTCTTTTGCACGAACACCATCCACAATCTTCTTAAAATCCCCATCGTGGGTGAGACGATAATTGATTGCATAGGTTAAGATCTTGTCTTTGAGACCATTCCACACTGCATCGTCAATCTTGATTTTGCGTTCCTTTACCCAGGTATTTCGGTTTGTATTCTTGACTTTCTTATATTCATCTTCCATGAGATTAAACATTTCATCTTCACTGTATTTTTTATCGGCTTCTTTACTTGCCTTGATTTTTGCAAATTCTTGATGAATGAGACCGTTAATACTAAAGATGGACTGTGCAAGTCCTGGTTGGTTGGATGCATACTTCATCTTCATGCCATTATAAAAGTGGAGAATGGAAGGATAGAGAATGGTCGAATTGCCTGGATCTGGAATGGCAAATGGTGCACTGGGACACAACCATCGTGCCGCCCCCTTTAATCCAATCTTCAGACTATCCGATAAGGGTGCATCTTCTTTGAAGGGATAAATCCGTGCCTTTTCAAATTTCTGGGTAATGGGGGGTAAGTTGGGGGCGTCTTCGAATACAGCGGCTCCTGGTACGACCCGTTCTACGGGTGCAACGGTTGCAGCCGGTTCAAAGGCAATCTTTTCTTCTTCATCTTCGTAACGAAGTCCTGGTGCAACGGCTTGTGTAGGCATTTCCGCTTCCACGGGTGCTACAGCTGGCATATCCATGGGGTACATATTTTCGACACCAGCCTTTCGTACACGACGAAACATGTACCAGCGATTCAAGAAACTGAATTCCTTTTGAATATCGCTCATGACATATTTTTCTTCGTTTCCTTTGTAATTATATTCAAAGAGAGCTGTACTTGTATTTAACTTTTTGAATTTCATTGCCTTCATTTCTTCCTTTGACAATAATTCAATCCCAATTTGTTTGAGGCGTTCTACCAAATAATGGAAACTGACCAAGTATTCACGGTGGAACTTTCCAATACTGCTCACAAAGACATCAATGGGAATTCCAAACATTTCTTCATCGGTTGAAGGGTATGAATCATAGTCATAGAGCTTTTTAATACTCCACAAGACGGTATTGGTATCACTTCCACTTACACCATCGCCTTGTTTGACGGACTGAAGTTTATTAAACACAGATTCGCCATCAAAGTTTGCTCCGAAAAAGTATCCGCCCACTTTCAAGGTTTCATCCAAGTTCTTCAAGAATCCCTCAAACTTGTCTTTGGTTTCGAAAAAGTAGTGGAGGGCAAACATACACGAAATCCCATCAACCCCCTTCTGGAATTTATTTTGATACAGTTGTACATAGGGCATGGGAGGACTTTCGGATGGCAAGGAACCAAACAAGGTACGTAATATGTCACGGTTTTCATTGTCTGCACCGGCACTGCCATCTATAATTGGTTGGGTACTATCACCCACCACGAATACCATGGGGGTAACGGCGTCACGACCATACTGAATAATATTATTGACATAGCGACGATATGCACCATCATT
>JACCDP010737801.1_pt1 | contig 33914 bp, 31 predicted proteins | sample 7445841 | NCBI WGS metagenome assembly JACCDP01 (sample SAMN15323441, study PRJNA562643) | freshwater metagenome | isolation source: river surface water | place: USA:Blue River Watershed | collected 2017-08-17 | reverse complement strand
GGAGCTCGCGCCCAGGATGTGCATCGCGAAGATGCCGGCGTCCTTGGACGGACCCATCTGCAGCGTCAGCGGCGCGTAGAGCGTCCAGACGGCGGCCGGCGCGCCACCGGGCATGAAGAAGCTCGCCACCAGCATGATGGCTGCCGGAATCATCAGCCAGAAGCTGAAGTTGTTCATCCGCGCGAACGCCATGTCGCTGGCGCCAATCTGCAGCGGGATCATCCAGTTCGCGAAGCCGACGAAGGCCGGCATGATCGCGCCGAACACCATGATCAGGCCGTGCATGGTGGTGAACTGATTGAACAGTTCGGGGTTGAAGAACTGCAGGCCCGGCTGGAAGAGCTCGGCGCGAATACACAGCGCCAGCACGCCGCCAATCATCAGCATCGTGAACGCGAACAGCAGGTACAGCGTGCCGATGTCCTTGTGGTTGGTCGCGAAGACCCAGCGCCGCCAGCCGGTGGGTGCGTGGTGATCGTGGTGGTCGTCGTGCGCATGGCCCTCGTGGCCGCCATGAACGCCGTGGGGGGGGAGAACTGCACTCATGTGATTTCCTCTGCTTCGGCGTCCGGGGTTACTTGCGGGCCGCGACGACGTCGGACGGCTGCACGGTCTGGCCCGTCTTGTTGGACCAGCTGTTCTTCGTGTACGTGATGACCGCGGCGATCTCGGTGTCGCTCAGCTGCTTCCACGACGGCATGCCCTTGTCCATGCGGCCGTTCAGCAGCACGGCGATCTGCTGCTGCTTGTCCTCGTCGAGCACGACGGGCGAATGGTCCAGCGGCTTGATCGGGCCGGCGCCGGAGCCGTCCGCCTTGTGGCAGGACGCACAGTTGGCCGCGTACACCTTCTCGCCGCGGGCGATCAGTGCGCCCTGCTCCCAGATCTTGCTCGGGTCGTCGGCCTTCGCCGCAGCTTCCTTGTACTTGGCATCCACCCACTTGGTGTAGTCCTCGGCGGACACGACCTTCACATGGATGGGCATGTAGGCGTGTTCCTTGCCGCACAGCTCGGCGCACTGGCCGTAGTAGTCGCCGATCTTCTCGGCGCGGAACCAGGTGTCGCGCACGAAGCCGGGGATGGCGTCCTGCTTGACGCCGAAGGCCGGGATCATCCACGCGTGGATGACGTCATTGGCCGTCGTGATGATGCGGATCTTGCGGTCCACCGGCACCACCAGCGGGTTGTCGACCTTCAGCAGGTAGTCGTCCACCGGTTCGGGCTTGCCCGAGTTGGATGCCTCGCGTTGCGCGGTGTCCAGCGTGGCCAGGAAGCCGATGCCCTCGCCCTCGCCCTTCAGATAGTCATAACCCCACTTCCACTGGTAGCCAGTGGCCTTGATGGTCACGTCGGCATTCGTCGTGTCCTTCATCGCCACCACCACCTTGGTGGCCGGCAGTGCCATGCCGATGACGATCAGGAAAGGCACGACCGTCCAGGCGATCTCGACGGCCACGCTCTCGTGGAAATTGGCCGACACCGCGCCCTTGGATTTGCGGTGCTTGAAGATCGAATAGAACATCACGCCGAACACCGCCACGAAGATGACGAGGCAGACGATGAGCATGAAGTTGTGCAACCACATCTGGTCGCGCGCGATGTTGGTCACCGGCTCGTGCAGATTGAGCTGATTGACGCCCGGGCCGCCCTTCAGGTCGTTCACCGCGAAGGCCGATCCGGCTGCCAAGGTTGCTGCCGCTGCGCCTGCCCACCGGGCCCAGCCGCGTGAGACGCTATGCACTCGTGCGTTCATCATCGTCATGGTTGTCACTTGGTTCTTTGAAGAGCAGGACTTGCCATCCGCCGGACCGGCTGGACGTGGGCGATGCGTGATCCGTGGACCGAGGCGACTCGCCGTGCACCCTTTTGGCGAAGGAAAGTTTAGCCCAGGGGCCCTTCGCAACCGGGGGGTAGAGCCCCCCCGGGAATCACCTAGAAAGAGCCGCCAAAGCGGCTTTTGCGCAAGCTGGCACGCAGGGTTTCAACGGAGACCTCTGTCTGCGCGGCGACCTGGATTCGTGGCGGCGCCTTGAAGGCGTGACCGAAGACCAACTCCACCGTCAAGGCCAGACGGCCGTCTGCGCCTCGCAACGCCTCGAGCCGTGACGCCAGATCGGCGCGCCAGCGACGCCCGCGCAGGCCGGCAAAACGATCGGGCGCGACGTTGCCACCCAACGCGCGCAGATCGGCAATCAGGCGGTCCGCATCGCCCCAGGTCAGACGCAGGCGCTCCTGGTCCATCACCGGGTCGGCGAAGCCGGCCTTCAAGACCAGATCACCAATGTCGTGCATGTCCCACCAATCCGGTGCCGGCCGTCCCCAGCCTTCCCGTGCGTACAACGGACGCAGCTCGACGAAGCTGTCAGGCCCGAGCGCGGAGAACATGACGAAGCCGCCCACCGCCAGGCTGGCCTGCCAGGCGCCCAGCACTCCGGGAAGATCGGCACAGCCCTGCAACGCCATGTTCGACCACAACAACTCCACCGCGGGGCTGGCGGGCAGCACATCGACGCGCCCACTGGTGCCGCCGCGCAGCTTCTGCCACCAACCCGGCAGCCGGGCCGCCGCAGCACGCTCCCCCAACACCGGGTCGGCCTCGTGCCACAGCAGCTCTGCCCGTGGATAGGCCTGGCGCAACACGTCAGCGCTGGCGCCCAGTGCGGGCGAGGCATCGAGCACGCGGGCGGGTTGCAGCTTGATCAGCGGCAGCCGCTCGGCCATGCGGCGCGCCACCTCGCCATGAAGCCAGGGGGCCTCGGCCGCCCGTGCCAGGCGCCGCGACTGACGCCGCAACGCGGCGGCATCGAGGTCTTGAGGCCGGAGCCCCTTGTTTGAATTGGGGGCAGTGGCCGGCTCGCTCATGGGCCAGTCAGTATATTGAGCCGATGCCCGACCGACCGCTGGCCGCCCCAAAGCCCGCACTCGTGGCGCGTGTGCTGCAGCACTGCGCGGGCCAGTGCGCGGTGTGCCACGCCTGGAGCCACCAGACGATCTGCGAGCCCTGCCTGCAGCGCTATGCGCGCCCCCAGCCACGCTGCTGGACCTGCGCCGCCCGCCTGCCGCCGGCCCTGGTCGACCGCCCCCGCGCACAGTGCGGCTGCTGTGTGGTCGCCCCACCGCCGCTGGACCGCAGCGTGGCCGCGCTGGACTACGCATTTCCATGGGACGGGCTGCTGCAGCACTTCAAGTACCACGAGGCGCTGGAGCTGCGCGACAGCCTGCTCGAGCGGCTGAACTCGGCACTGACGGCCGCCGAGGTCGACGCGCCGGACTGGCTGCTGGCCGTGCCGCTGTCGGCCCAGCGCCTGCGCGAGCGCGGCTACAACCAGGCGCACGAGCTGGCCCGCGCGCTGGCGCGGCGGCGCGACCTGCGCAGCGACCCAGCCCTGCTGCTGCGCGTGCGGCACAACGAGCGACAGGCCGGCCTGCGGCTCGAAGCGCGCGCCGCCAATGTGCGCGGCGTGTTCGCCGTCGACCCGCTGCGGCTGCCGGAGTTGCGCGGCACGAACGTCGCGCTGCTGGACGACGTGATGACCAGCGGTGCCACGCTGTTCGAGCTGGCGCGCCTGCTGCGGCAGGCCGGCGTGGCGTCGGTCCAGGCCTGGGTGGTCGCGCGAACGCCCGAGCCCGGCGATCAGTGAGGCCCTCGGCCAGGCTCGCTTCGAGGGCACGCCGATGCGGCGGCGGGATACTCCGGCCCTCATGTTCCACATCGTCCTCGTCCACCCCGAAATCCCGCCCAACACCGGCAACGTCATCCGGCTCGCGGCCAACACCGGTTGTGCGCTGCACCTCATCGAGCCGCTGGGCTTCTCGATGGAAGACCGGCTGCTGCAGCGCGCCGGCCTCGACTATCACGAGTACGCCCGCGTGCAGCGGCACACGGACTGGGCCGCCTTCTTGGCCGCCGAGCAGCCCGATCCCGCTCGCATGTTCGCGTTCACGACGCGCGGCAGCCGGCCCTTCGGCGAGGTGGCCTGGCAGCCGGGCGACTGGTTCGTCTTCGGCAGCGAAACCGCCGGCCTGCCGCCCGTGCTGCGCGATGGTTTCCCGAACGAACAGCGCGTGCGCCTGCCCATGCGCGAAGGCCAGCGCAGCCTCAACCTCAGCAACAGCGTCGCGGTGGCGGTCTTCGAAGCCTGGCGGCAGAACGGCTACGCAGGCGGCCGCTGACCGCCCGGGCGCCGCAACTACTCTGCGCGGGCGTCGCGGCTCATCAGCCGGTCGATCGCCTCGGCCACCTGCAGGCGCCCCTCCAGCAAGGCCACCATGCTTTCGGTGATGGGCATCTCCACACCGGCTGCGCGCGCCCGCGCCAGCACCGTCGGCGCGCTGTAGACGCCTTCGGCCACATGGCCCAGCTGCGCCAGGATCTGCGGCAACGCCAGCCCTTGGGCCAGCAGCAGGCCCACGCGGCGGTTGCGCGACAGGTCGCCCGTCGCCGTCAACACCAGGTCGCCCAGGCCGGACAGGCCCATGAAGGTCTCGACGCGCGCGCCCAGCGCCACGCCCAGCCGCAGCATCTCGGCCAAGCCGCGGGTGATGAGAGCGGCTCGCGCGTTCAGGCCAGGCGCATCGGGCGACGACCCCGACAGGCCGTCGCAAATGCCCACGGCAATGGCCATGACGTTCTTGACCGCCCCACCGACCTCGACGCCCACCGGGTCGGCCGAGGTATAGACCCGCAAACGCTCGCCATGAAAGGCCTCGACGGCAGCTTGCGAGAGCGCCGCGTCTTCACTCGCCGCCACCAACGCGGTCGGCCGGCCCGCCGCCACTTCCTGCGCGAAGCTGGGGCCTGACAGCACACCCACACGCATCGCCGGCTGAAGCTCGCGGGCGATCTCGTGGCCCAGCCGCCCCGTGCCCGCCTCGAAGCCCTTGCACAGCCACAACACGCGCTGTGTCGAGGGCAGCGCGGCCAGCGTCTCACGCAGGCCGGACATCGGCGTCGCGACGATGGTGAGGCCCTCGGCCGCGTGCGCCACCGCGGCGTCACGATCGGCCGTCAGCCCCAGGGTTGCCGGCAGTTCGCTGTCGGGCAGGTAGGCGTCATTGCGGCGCGTCGCACGCATCTGCGCAACCGCGCTGGCGTCGCGCCCCCACAGGCTCACGTCATGCCCGGCCCGCGCCGCCTGCACGGCCAACGCCGTTCCCCAGGCCCCGGCCCCGAGCACACTGATCTTCATCGTCGTCATGCGTAGAAGTGTCCCCCAAGAAAAAAGAGTCGCTGCATGCGACTCTTTTTCGCCGGAGGCAAAAACGCCCCGCACACGGCGGGGCGCTGCCAGCTCGGAGGCCGCGATCAGTTGACGGCGCTGCCGCCCTGTGCCGCGCGCTGGGCCTGCTGAGCCTCGAACATGGCCTGGAAGTTCACTTCGGTCAGCAGCACGGGCGGGAAGCCGGCGCGGGTGCAGACGTCCGACACGATGGCGCGCAGGTAGGGGTAGACCATCTGCGGGCAGACGATGCCCAGGATGCCCTCGATCTGCTCCTGCGGCACGTTGCGGATCTCGAAGATGCCGGCTTGCTTGGCCTCGACGAGGAACAGCGTCTTGTCGCCGACCTTGGTGTTGACGGTGGCCGTCACGCAGACCTCGAAGATGGCGTCCGTGACGTTCTCGGCCGACAGCGTCAGGTTGATGTCGACCTGGGGCTGCTGCTGCTCCAGCAGGATGTGCGGCGCATTGGGCTGTTCCAGCGACAGATCCTTCAGGTACATGCGCTGGATCTGGAACACGGGGGCCGCGCCTTCGGCGGCAGCTTGGATCTCGTCGGCCATGGGACTCTTTCTAGCGAAGCGTCAAACAAAAGCCCGCAGGCGGCGCGCTGCGGGCGGTAGAAGAATTATCCGCGACGCCTCGTGACACGCCGCCCGGGGGCTTGCCCGGACTTGAAATCAGGCGTGACAGCCCAGGGGTGCGTCAGGCGGCCTGCAGCAGCGGCATCAGGCCGCCGCGCTGATCCAGCGCGATGAGGTCGTCGCAGCCGCCCACATGGGTGTCACCGATGAAGATCTGCGGCACCGTGCGGCGGCCGGTCTTGTCCATCATGGCCTGGCGCTCCTCGGGGTCGAGGTCGATGCGGACTTCCTCGATTTGCTCGACACCCCGCTGCTTGAGCAGCGACTTGGCCCGGATGCAGAACGGGCAGACCTGGGTCGTGTACATCTTCACATGGGCCATGGCCGGCTTCCTCACACGGTTTCAGCGCAGACGGCTCACGCCGTCTTCTCGACCGGCAGATTGGCTTCGCGCCAGGCCTTCAGGCCGCCTGCCAGCACCTGGGCCTTTTCGTAGCCCAGCTTGCGCAGCATGCCTGCAGCGCGGCCGGCGCGTGCGCCGGTCGGGCACACCACCACGAGCGGCAGGGCCTTGTTGGTGGGCAGTTGCTTGTGGCCCTCGATCTGACCCAACGGAATGTTGCGCGCCCCGACCGCATGGCCCTTGGCGAACTCTTCCGGCTCGCTGACGTCGATGAGCACGCCCTTCTCGCGATTGATCAGCTGCACGGCCGCCGCCGGGCCGACCGCGGCCCCCTGCGCCCCGGACACAAGCGCCGGCCAAAGCAGCATGCCGCCCGACACGAGGGCGGCGACGATCAAATACCAGTTCTGGAGCAGGAAGTTCAAGCAAGCATCCCGTGTAATTCAACGAAGCCGGTGATTATCGCCGCAGCCGATAATCCGCCGCCTTCCACCACCTGCGCGCTGCAAGCCCATGTACAAGCTCGTCCTCATCCGCCACGGCGAATCGACCTGGAACCTGGAAAACCGCTTCACCGGCTGGACCGACGTGGATCTGACGCCCACCGGGGTCGAGCAGGCCAAGAGCGCCGGCCGGCTGCTGAAGGAAGCAGGCTATGACTTCGACATCGCCTACACGTCGGTGCTCAAGCGCGCCGTCTGGACGCTGTGGCACGCGCTGGACCAGATGGACCGCACCTGGCTGCCCGTGCGCCACGCCTGGCGCCTGAACGAGCGCCACTACGGCGGCCTGCAGGGCCTGAACAAGGCCGACATGGCCAAGCAGTACGGCGACGAGCAGGTGCTGATCTGGCGCCGCAGCTACGACACGCCGCCGCCGGCACTGGAAGCCACCGACCCGCGCAGCGAGCGCAGCGACGTGCGCTACGCCAAGCTGGACCCCAAGGACATTCCGCTGACCGAATGCCTGAAGGACACCGTAGCCCGTGTGCTGCCGTTCTGGAACGACACCATTGCACCGGCCATCCAGAGCGGCCAGCGCGTGCTGATCGCCGCCCACGGCAACAGCATCCGCGCGCTGGTGAAGTACCTGGACAACATCGCTGACGACGCCATCGTCGGCGTCAACATTCCCAACGGCATCCCGTTGGTCTACGAGCTCGACGCGAACCTCAAGCCCATCAAGAGCTACTACCTCGGCGACGCCGAAGCCGCCGCCAAGGCCGCCGCCGCCGTGGCCAATCAGGGCAAGGCCTGATCCGCCGCTGACAGCACCTCGTCGACGCCGGGCCACTCCCCCGGCCCGCGTCGCATCAGCGTTACGTTAGGCCCCCACGGCGCCCAGCGCTCGGCGTTTGCCGTGCCCCAGACGCTCAGCAGCCGTGCGCCAACGCCAGCCGCGAGGTGCCCACGCCCGGTGTCGTTGGCCCCCACGACCGCCGCCTCGCGCAGCAGCGCGCTGTAGACGCCCAGGCCCACCCCCTCGAGGCGGATCGCCTCCGGGTACAGCCGCTGCGCACCCGCCACCTCCGCCGGGCCCGGCACGATGACGACCTGGCGGCCCGCCGCATGCAGCCGCTGCACAAACGCTGGAAACGCTGGCCAGCTGCGGTCGAGAAACTCCACCTTGCCGTTCGCAAACGGGCAGATCAGCACGTAGCGCCCCGGCGCCACGCTGCGGTCCGCCAACAGCGCCAGCGCCTGCGCGCGCTGGGCTGCCGTCACCTGCATGCCGATGCGCGACGGCGGCGGTGGCGCCTCGATGCCCAGGAAGTCGCAGGCCAGCGCCCAGTATTCGAGCAGCGCGTGCTGCCGATTTCGCAGGGGATGCGCTCGCTGCAGCAGCCAGGAACGCCCCTCGTCGGCAACGCCTTCCGCGCGCAGCCCGGCCAGGCGTGCGTCCAGGGCGGCCGAGAACGCGTAGGGCAACAACAGCATGTTGGACCGGCGGTCAAAACCGTCATCGGCCGCGCGCAACCGGCGGCGCAGCGCGCGCAGCTGCCGAACCCGCTCCATCGCTGTGCCAGGGCGCACATGCACCGGCCAGCCCTCGGCCTCCAGCAGTGCAGGCGCCCAGCCCTTGCCGACCAGCTCCAGGCGGTAGCCATGCTGCTCAAGCAGCCGCAGCGCGGGCAGCGCCACCACGGTGTCGCCCACGAAATTGCGAAGGCGAACGATTAGGGATTGACGATCTCGAAAGGCTTCTATCATTTGCAGTTCTTTGCAAAGTGGCGCGGGATTCTGCCCGCATCGTGCGCAGCCTCATGTCCAAAGTCACCCTGATCTCCGCCACCGAAGTGATCGCGTCCCACGACGCTGCACTGACGCAAGCCCCTCGGCTCGTCGAGGCCAGCGACATCCGGGGCTGGATTGCCGTCAACCACTTCCACAACCGCTGCCTGTGGGCCCAGGAGGACCTGGCCCGGCGCACCCAGGCCCCGGCTGCGGAGATCGTGGCGAACAAGCGCGCCATCGATCGCCACAACCAGGCGCGCAACGACGCGATCGAGCGCATCGACGAATTCCTGCTGGCCGCGCTGAGCCTTGTGGACCCGACCACCCTGGGCTGCGCCCTGCCCCGCGCCATCGCAGCACCCGCCGCACGGCTGAGCAGTGAGACGGCCGGCTCCATGCTCGACCGCATGTCCATCCTGAGCCTGAAGATCGCCGCGATGCGCGAGCAGACGCTGCGCGCGGACGTGGGCGATGACCACCGCCACTGCTGCGGCGAACGCCTGCTGCGCCTGACCCACCAGCGCGCCGACCTCGGCGCCTGCTTCGACGAGCTGCTGGCCGACGCCCGCGCCGGCCGCGCCTATTTCAAGGTCTACCGCCAGTTCAAGATGTACAACGACCCGCGCCTGAACCCGGCGCTGGTGGCGGAGGCACAGTGATCCCGCCCCGCTTCGCCGCCAACCTCGACTGGCTGTACGCGGAGCACGCCTATCTCGACCGCGCCGCGGCCGCCCGCGCCGACGGCTTCGCCGCCGTGGAGCTGCAGCAGCCCCATCTGCACGACGCGACTGCACTGACCCATGCGCTGGCCGGGCTGCGCGTCGCCCTCATCAACGCACCGGCTGGCGACTGGGCCACCGGCGAGCGCGGCTTCGCCGCGCTGCCGGGGCGCGAGGCGCAGTTCCGCGATGCGACGCTGCGCGGCCTGGACCTCGCCACCCGGCTGGGCGCGGGACGCATGCATTTGATGTCCGGCCTGGCGGAAGACACACCCGAGGCACGCGCCTGCTGGCTGGCCAACCTCGCGTGGGCGGCGGCGCAATCGCCGCTGCCGCTGCTCGTCGAACCCATCAACCGACGCGACATGCCGGGCTATTTCTTGCATGGCCAGCAGCAGGCGCTCGCCCTGCTGGCGGCGCTGGGCTCACCGCGCGTGCAACTGCAGCTGGACCTCTATCACTGCCGCGTGACGGAAGGCGAATCGCGGCCCCACCTGGCCCGCGCGCTGGATCTGGGCGTGCTCGGCCATGTGCAGGTCGCCGGTGTGGCCGGCCGGCATGAGCCGGACGCGCGCGAATACAGCGCCGAACTCGCACTGCTGGCCGAGCAAGGCTGGCCGGGCTTCGTCGGGCTGGAGTACCGCCCGCGCGGCGGCACCTCGGCCGGCCTGGCCTGGCTGGGTGCAGCCGCCGGTCAGAGCCTGAACACCTGAACCGCCTGCACCAGGCTGTGCGCCTGGCCCTGCAGGCTGGATGCTGCAGCGGCGATTTCCTCCACCATGGCGGCGTTCTGCTGTGTGGAGCCGTCGATCTGCGACACGGCCGCCGACACCTGCGACACGCCCTCGGCCTGCTCCGTGCAGGCCAGGCTGATGTCGCCGACCAGCGCGCTGACCCGACGGATCGCGGCCACCACCTCGTTCATCGTCGAGCCGGCATTGCTGACCAGTGCCGTTCCCGCTTCCACCTGATCGACGCTGGCGGCAATGAGCTGCTTGATCTCGCGGGCTGCCTCGGCGCTGCGCGAGGCCAGCAGTCGAACCTCGCCGGCCACGACGGCGAAGCCCCGCCCCTGCTCGCCGGCACGCGCGGCTTCAACGGCTGCATTGAGCGCGAGGATGTTGGTCTGGAACGCGATGCCGTCGATGACGCCGATGATGTCGGCGATGCGGCGCGAGCTGCCATGGATGTCGTTCATGGTCTTCACCACATCGGCCACCACGGCGCCGCCCCGGGTCGCCACCTCGGCGGCCGAGATCGCGAGCCGGTTGGCCTCGCCGGCAGAGTGCGCAGTGTTGCCCACCGTGCCGTTGAGCTCGTCCATCACGCTGGCGGCGCCCTGCACGCTCGACGCCGTCTGCTCCGTGCGCTGGCTCAGGTCCTGGTTGCCCGCCGCCACTTCCTGGCAGGAGTGCTGGATGCTGTCGGACGAATCACGCACCTGCGAGATGGCCTGCTGCAGGCTCAGGCGCATCTGCTCGAGCGAGCGCAGCATGGCCGAGATCTCGTCCTGCCCCTGCGCCTCCACCTGCACGGTCAGGTCGCCCGCCGCGATGGCGCGCACCCACTGCGAGGCCTGAGCCACCGGGCCGGTGACGGAGCGCGTCAACACCCAGGCGCCCACCGTGCCCACGACCAACGCCAGCGCGCCGAGCAACGCGATGCGCCACTGGGCAGCCTCGGTGGCGCTGTCCACGCCCTTGGCCATGCCATCCAGCACCTGCTGTTGCTGCTGCCAGTAGGTCTTCATCTGCTCGAGATAGACCTCGGACAGCGGACGGAATTCCTTTTCCAGCAGCTGGGCCACCTGGGCCTCGTCGCCCGCCTTCTTCAGCGACGCGATGTTGTTGCGCGCGGCGATGTAGCGCTCGCGTGCCTCGGTGAGCTGCTTGACGAGCTTCTTCTCGTCGTCGGACTTCGGCAGACCATCCAGCGCCTTGACGATCTCGTTGCCACGCGCCGTCGAGATCTTCACGTCGTTGGCGAAGTAGTCCGCCAGGCTGGCATCGCTGCTCTTGGCGATGGCGGTGTAGCGCTTCACGCCCACGAGCGTCAGCATGTACCACTCGCTGACGAGCCGCTCCTTCTGCAGCGGCGTCGCCATCATTTCGCGGGTGTCGGCCGCGGCGCGGCCGAGGCTGAAGCAGCCGATCGCCATCATCAGCGCGAGCAGCAGCAGCACGACACCAAAGCCGGCGGCAAGCCGTGTGGACAGCTTCAACGCGTTCAATCTCATGGGGATACCTCTGATTTCAGAAACAGGCTTCCCATGTTTGCAGCTATCGCCTGCGGGCTCCAGCGGAAAACCGCAACCAGCCCACAATTTTTCCCGCTTATGGTGCGGAGCGGCCCGCGGCCTTCACCCCAGGTGACGGGCAATGTCGGCACGCGCACGCTCGGCCAATGCGCGCCGCTCCTGGCCCGCACTGTCCAGCGGGGGCAGGACTTGCACCGCGACGGCCAGTTGCCGCGCGCAGGCGATGGCCCACAGGCTTTGCACCAGCGTCGTCTCGCCGATGAAGCGCGCCGCCGTGCTGAAGCGCTCCCCCGGCTCATGCCAGCGCAGCACGACGGGCAACAGCGGCGCGTCGGTGGCCACGGCAGCCTGCATCAGGTTGGCGTGAAAGGGCAACAGCGCCGGGCCCGCGCCGGTGGTGCCCTCCGGGAATACGGCCACGCAGTCACCGGCTTGCAGCGCCGCCGCCGCCTGGTGCACGACGCGCAGGGCGTCCCGCTTGCTGGCGCGTTCGATGAACAAGGTGCCGACACCCGCCACCAACGCCCCCACCAGCGGCCAGTGCCGCACGTCCGACTTGGACACGAAGCGTGCCTGCGGCAGCACGGCGTGAACGGCGGCGATGTCCAGCCAGGACACATGATTGGCCACCAGCAAATGGCCGGCGGGCGACGGCGTTCCGCCCTCGTGCTGCAACGCGATGCCCAGGATGGCCAGCGTCTTGCGCGACCACCACTGCACGAGCCGGTACCGCTCGTCGGCCGGCAGCCTCGCGAAGCCGCGCTTGACGATCCACAGCCCGTGCAGCACATGCGGAACGAGCCGCGCGAGGCGAAAGACGCCTCTCATGAGCCGCCCCGCCGGGCCCGCCGCCGAGCCGTCATTCGGTGCTGTAGGCCACGTGGCCGGCCACCAACGTGAAGCGCACGCGCGCCGGCAGCTCGAAGCCGGTGCGGTCGAACGCGAACGGCGTGTGCTTGCCCTGGCTGGCCAGCTTGTCGGCCGACACGGCCCAGGTCGCGCCCGCGTCGAACACGCAGACGTCGGCGACGCCACCTTCCACCAGCCGGCCCGCGCTGGCCGCCAGCGAGCCCAAGGCCTGGCCCAGCACCCGCACCGGCTCGGCGGTGACGACGGCCAACGCTCGCTGCAGCGGCAGATCGCTGTCGCGGGCCCAGCGCAGCGCCAGGCTCAGCAGCAGCTCCAGCCCCGTTGCGCCCGGCGTGGCCTCGGCAAACGGCACGGCCTTTTCGTCGCTGGTGACCGGCATGTGGTCGGACACGAGCGCGTCGATCGTGCCGTCGGCCAGGCCGGCACGCAGCGCGTCGCGGTCGCGCCCCTGGCGCAGCGGCGGCGTCAGGCGCATGGCGGAGTCGAAGTAGCCGATGTCCACGTCACTCAGGTGCAGCGAGTTGATGGACACATCGGCCGTCACCGGCAGGCCGTCGCGCTTGGCCGCGCGCACAAGCTCCACGCCGGCCGCGCTGGACAGCCGGCACAGGTGCAGGCGAGCGCCGGTGGCGCGCACCAGCTCGAAGAGGGTGTGCAGCGCAATCGTCTCGGCGCTGACCGGCACGCCGGACAGCCCCAGCCGCGTCGCGACGGACCCGCTGGCCGCCACGCCGCCGCCCAGCCAGGCGTCCTGCGGGCGCAACCAGACGGTGTAGCCGTAAGTCGCCGCGTACTGCAGCGCACGGCTGAGCACGACGGTGTCCTTGATCGCCACCTCAGCCTGCGAGAAGCCGATGCAGCCGGCCTCGGTCAGCTCGGCCATCTCCGTCAGCGCACTGCCGGCCAGTTGGCGCGTCAGCGCCCCCAGCGGGAACAGCCGGCAGCGGCTGAGCTTGCGCGCACGGAACTTCAGCATCTCGACCAGGCCGGGCTCGTCCAGCACCGGGTCGGTATCGGGTGGGCAGACCAGGCTGGTCACGCCGCCTGCGGCCGCGGCCGCCAATTCGCTTTCGAGCAAGCCCTCGTGCTCGTGGCCGGGCTCGCGCAGGCGCGCGCACAGGTCGACCAGGCCGGGCGCGACGATGAGGCCGCTGGCGTCGATGGTGCGCTCGGCCTCGACGTCGCCGACGTCGCCCAGGTGCACGATGCGGCCGTTGGCGATGGCGACGTCGCCGATGCGGTCGAGGTTGGAGGCCGGGTCGATGAGGCGACCGCCTTTGATCAGGATCTTCACTTGCAGCACTCCCGTGCAAAACCAGTCAAGGCGCGCGCAGCGTCGCCGTCCATCCGGCAACTCCCGCCGATCCGGCTTGGCCGGGCGGCCGGGAGTGCCCCCTTGAGGGGGTGGCGCGAAGCGCCGCGAGGGTGGGCCGTCCTCATGCTTCGTTCCCTGCGAGGATGGCCATGACAGCCATTCGGACAGCGATGCCGAATGTCACTTGAGGAAGGATCACGCTGCTCTTGCCGTCGGCCACTTCCGACGCTATCTCCACGCCACGGTTGATGGGCCCCGGGTGCATGACGATGGCGTCGGGCTTGGCCAGCGCCAGCTTCTCCGGCGTCAGGCCGAAGTGCTTGAAGAACTCGCCGCTGCTGGGCAGCATGCCGCCGTTCATGCGCTCGTTCTGCAGGCGCAGCATGATGATGACGTCGGCGTCCTTCACGCCCTCGGCCATGTCGTGGCAGACCCGCACACCCATGTCGCGCAGATCGCCAGGCACCAGCGTCTTGGGGCCCACGGCGCGGATCTCCGGCACGCCGAGGATGTTCAGCGCATGGATGTCCGAGCGGGCCACGCGCGAATGCACGATGTCGCCGACGATGGCGACCGTGAGGTTGCGGAAGTCCTGCTTGAAGTGCCGGATCGTGTACATGTCCAGCAGGCCTTGCGTCGGGTGCGCATGCCGGCCGTCGCCCGCGTTGACCACATGCACATGCGGCGCGCAGTGCTGGGCGATCAGGTGGGGTGCACCGCTCTCGCTGTGCCGCACGACGAACATGTCAGCGTGCATGGCGCTCAGGTTGGCCACCGTGTCCAGCAGCGTCTCGCCCTTGGCGGTGGAGCTGCGCGCGATGTCGAGGTTGATGACATCGGCGGACAGGCGTTTGGCAGCGATCTCGAAGGTGGTGCGGGTGCGCGTGCTGTTCTCGAAGAACAGGTTGAACACCGACTTGCCGCGCAGCAGCGGCACCTTCTTGACCTCGCGGTCGTTGACCGACAGGAAGCTGCCGGCGGTGTCCAGGATCTGCTCGACGACGGCGCGCGGCAAGCCTTCGATGGACAGCAGGTGGATCAGCTCGCCGTGCTTGTTCAGCTGGGGGTTTCGTTTGCTCAACATCACTTCACCTCGAAGCTGAAGCGGCCGTCGTCGCTGCGCGCGAGGCGCAGGCTCTGGTCCGCGTTGAGGCTGACGCGCGCGGCCGAGAAGGCCGGCTCGATCGGGAGCTCGCGCCCGCCACGATCCACCAACACGGCCAGCTGCACGCGGTGCGGGCGTCCGTAGTCGAACAACTCGTTGATGACGGCCCGCGTCGTGCGGCCGGTGTAGAGCACATCGTCGATGAGCAGGATGTCGCGGCCGTTGACGTCGAACGGCAGCGTGGTGTGGTCCGCCTTGGCCAGCCCGCGCGAGCCGAAATCGTCGCGGTGCATGGCGCTGGAGATGGTGCCGGCAGCCAGCCCCAGGTCGGCCGCCAGCCGCTCGGCGAGCCAGGCGCCGCCGCTCCAGATGCCCACCAGGGCGGTGTCCGGCGTCAGCAGGCGCTGCACGCCGCGTTTGAGCTCAAGGTACAGACCTTCAGCATCGAGCAGCAATTCACTCATGGGGATGTTCTCGGAAAAACTGTTCAAGGATCAGCGCGGCGGCGGCAGCGTCCACGTCGTGGGCGCCCTCGGCTTCGGCCTCCACGCTGGTGTAGCGCTCGTCGACTTCGAAGACCGGCAGGTGATGGCGGCCGGCGAGGCGGCGGCCGAAGTTCTGCGCCTTGGCCGTCATCTCGTGCGGCGCGCCGTCCGGGTGGCGCGGCACGCCAACGACGAGGGCGTCGGGCTGCCAGGTGCGGACCAGCGCCGCGATGGCCTCGAAATCGCCACTGCGTATCGTCCCTCTCGGCTCGGCCGCGCCGAGCAGCCGCGTGCCGCTGGCCACGCCGATGCGGCGCGTGCCGAAATCAAAAGCGAGAAAGGATTGAAGCGTCGGCGCGGCAGCGTCGCGCTTCATCAGGCGTGCCCCGCGTCGGCACTGAGCATGCGCGGGTCGATGCCCAGCAGGCCCAGGGCCTTCTCGTAGCGCTGCTCCACCGGCGTGTCGAAGATGACCTCCGGCGCAGCGTCCACCGTCAGCCAGCCGTTGCGGCCGATCTCTTCTTCGAGCTGGCCGGCGGCCCAGCCGCTGTAGCCCAGCGTGACGAGCAGCTTCTTCGGGCCGGCGCCGTTGGACAGCGCCTCCAGCACGTCGCGGCTGGTGGTCATCTCCAGGCCGCCCGGCACGGCCAGCGTCGCGTTGTAGTGCCCGCCCTCGTCGTCCAGCGGCTCGTGCAGCACGAAGCCCCGGTCCGTCTGCACCGGGCCACCGTAGTAGACCGGCGTCTCGGCCAGCGGGTCGGCTGGCGGGCTGAGCTCGACCTTCTCGAACAGCGTGCCCAGCGTCAGCGAGGTCGGCTTGTTGACCACCAAGCCCAGCGCGCCGTTGTCGTTGTGCTCGCAGAGGTAGATCACCGTACCGGCGAAAGCCTCGTCGGCCATGCCCGGCATGGCGATGAGGAACTGGTTGGTCAGGACAATCCGGTCGGCGGGCATGGCGGCCATTTTATTCTGTGGGTATGAAGCCTCATCTTGACCGAGCCTTGGTCTGGTTCCGGCGCGATCTGCGCGCCGACGACCAGGCTGCGCTCCACCACGCCCTGCGGGGTGCCCGGCAGGTGTTCTGCGCCTTCGTGCTGGACCGCGACATCCTCGACGCGTTGCCCCGCACGGACCGTCGCGTGGCCTTCATCCTGCAGGCCCTGCAGGTGCTGGACGAGGAGTTGCGGCGCCTGGGCGGCGCGCTGATCGTGCGTCACGGGCGGGCGGCCGATGAGATCCCCCGGCTGGCCGCCGAACTCGGCGCACAGGCCGTGTTCGCGAACCATGACGACGAACCGCAGGCACTCCTGCGCGATGCCGACGTCGCACGGCAACTCGCGCCACTGGGCGCGGCGCTGCACACCTTCAAGGACCATGTCGTCTTCGAGCGCCGGGAGGTGATGACGGCCGCAGGCGGCGCCTACGGCGTGTTCACGCCCTACAAGAACGCTTGGCTGCGCAAGGTCGACGAGTTCTACCTGAGCAGTTACCCGGTCGAGCGCCACGCCGGCGCGCTTGCGGCGTCTGCGCTGGCGCGGGGCGTCCCTGCACTCGGCGAGATCGGTTTCGCGCCTGTGGCCCTCACACCGCACCTGGGCCAAGGGAGCCGCGGCGCCGATGTCTTGCTTGACGACTTCCTGGACCGCATCGACGAGTACGACCGCCGGCGCGACTTCCCCGCCGTCAAGGGCCCCAGCTACCTGAGCGTGCATCTGCGTTTCGGGACGGTGTCCGTGCGCCGCCTGGCGCGCCTGGCGCATCAGCGCATGCAAGCCGGCGACCACGGCGCCGAGGTGTGGCTGTCAGAGCTGATCTGGCGCGACTTCTATCACCAGGTCATGCACCACCACCCCCACGCGATGACGTCGGCCTTCCGGCCCGAATACGACGCGATCGCCTGGGAGACCGGGCCGCAGGCCGACGCGCTGTTCGGCGCCTGGTGCGAGGGCCGCACCGGCTTCCCGCTGGTGGACGCCGCCATGCGCCAGCTCAACGAGACCGGCTACATGCATAACCGCCTGCGCATGGTGACAGCCAGCTTCCTGACCAAGGACCTCGGCCTGGACTGGCGGCGTGGCGAAGCCTATTTCGCCCGGCAGTTGCTGGACTTCGATCTGGCGGCCAACAACGGCGGCTGGCAATGGGCCAGCAGCAGCGGCTGCGACGCCCAACCCTATTTCCGCATCTTCAACCCGACCAGCCAGAGCGAGAAGTTCGACGGCGAGGGCCGCTTCATCCGGCGCTACTGCCCCGAGCTGGCGGCGCTGGACGCCAAGGCCATCCACGCCCCTTGGGAGCGCGCGCCGCTGGCGATGTCAGGGGTGGACTACCCGCGCCCCATCGTCGACCACGCCATCGCCCGTGAGCGCACGCTGGCGCGCTATGCCGTCGTGAAGAGCCGTGCCGTGGCCACGCGCTGACGTTCGGCCGAACCGGCCGAAACGGGTCAGAACAGCTCGATGTCGCTGAGCTGCGTGGCTTCCTGGATCACGCCGCTGGCCACCAGCGCCGCGTAGTTGTGCACTTGATTGCGGCCGTTGCCCTTGGCGTGATAGACGGCCTTGTCGGCCCGCTCGAACGCCGCAGCGGGTGAGTCACCGGCCCGCACTTCTGTGAAGCCGATGCTCACCGTGATGCGCCCGACCTGCGGGAACGCATAACGCTCGGTGTTCAGGCGCAGCCGCTCGAACGCCTCACCGGCATGGATCTCTTCGTCGCAGCGCATCAGCACGACGAACTCCTCACCACCAAAGCGGTAGAGCAGATCGTGGAAGCGGAACGAGCCGCGCATCAGTCGCGACAGCAACAGCAGCACCTCATCGCCTATCAGGTGGCCGAAGCGGTCGTTGACCGACTTGAAGTGGTCGATGTCGATGACGCCCAGCACGTAGTGCGGTGTCGCCGCTTCGTGCCGGCGATCCTCCGCGTCATGCTTGCCATCGTGCTGCGCCGGCGTGTCCGACAGCACCTTCAGGAAGCTCTCGTCGAAGGTCTTGCGGTTCAGCAGCCCCGTGAGCGTGTCGCGCTCCGAGTAGTCGAGCAGCCCCTGGAAGTTGTGATAGATCCGCAGCACGCTGCTGACCATGCGCTGGGCACTGGTGCCCAGCCGCTTTGCTGCGAGCACCTCGATGACGCCGATGACGTCACGGTCCGTCGCAATCGGGAACAGGTAGAGCCACTGCCCGTCCTGGACCACCTGCGTCACCGTGCGGCTGCGCATCGCCTCCAGCCGCAGCGGGTGGTCGGTCACCGGCGGCAAGGCCTCCGGCTTGGCCCACAGCGGGTCCGCCGAGGCCACCGCATCACCCGCACGCAGATGGGCGCGCGTCAACCAACGCTCCTTGCCGGGCTCACCCACCGTGCGATAGATGGCGACCGTCTCGGGCTCGAGCAGATCGCGCAAGGCCATCACCAACGTGACGTCCATGACGTCACGGTCACGGAAGCCCGTCAGCTCGGCAAGGTGGTCGACAACCTGGGACATGCCGTCAGACTACCACCGCTGACTGCGTGTATTGCCTGATCAAGCCCAGCAAGTGCTCCTCGTCATACGGTTTTCCGAGGTAATGGTCCACACCAAGCTGCGATGCGTAATCACGATGCTTCTGCGCGATGCGCGACGTGATCATGATGACCGGCAGGTCGGCCAGACGCGAATCTGCCCGCATGTTGCGCACCAGGTCGAAGCCGTCCATGCGCGGCATCTCGATGTCGGAGAGCACGACGGCCGGCAGTTCGTCGACCGCGAGCTTCTCCATCGCATCCAGGCCGTCCTTGGCCAGCAGCACACGGAAGCCCACGCGCTCCAGCATGCGCTGGGTCACACGGCGCACCGTCAGCGAGTCGTCGACCACCATCACCAGCGGCGGCAGGTGCTCGTCGTCGACCACCGGCACCACCGGTTTCGGCGCATCGGTCTGCGTCTGCGCGGCGGCCAGGCGGGCCTGCGCATCCGCGCCGTACCAGTCGGCCAGCGCGACGACGTTGTAGATCAACGCGACATCACCCGAGGCCAGCAGGCTGATGCCCGCGAGGCCTGGCACGCGGTTGAGCTGCGCGCCGAGGTTCTTGACGACGACTTCCTGGTTGCCGACCACTTCGTCCACGTGCAGCGCCAGCGCGGCCTGCGCGCTGCGCACCAGCACGACCGGTGCGTGGCGACCGTGCACATTGCCGCGGCCCACCTGACCGAGCAGCCCGCCCAGCCAGTAGAACGGCAGCTCGATGCCGGCGTGCTTGAGCTTGCCGTTGGCGTAGGCCGCATCAATGGCCTCCACCGGCACGCGCTGCACCGATTCCATCAGACCCGCCGGCACCGCCACGACCTGGTCGCCGCTCTTGAGCAGCACGACCTGCGTGAGTGCCGTCGTCAGCGGCAGGCGCAGCAGGAAGCTGGTGCCCTGACCGGCAGTCGACGACGTCTCGATGCTGCCGCCCAGCGTACCGACTTCGGCGCGGACGACGTCCATGCCGATGCCACGACCGCTGAGTTCCGTGATCTGGCTGGCCGTCGAGAAGCCTGGCGCGAAGATCAGGCGACGCAGCTGAGCTTCATCGGGCGTCGCATCCGCAGCGATGAGGCCCAGTTGCAGCCCGCGCTCGCGGATGCGGGCGAGGTCCAGGCCGGCGCCATCATCCGAGAAGTTGAGCTGCACTTCGTTGCCGTGCTGACCCACCTCGATGCGCAGCGTGCCGGTGGCGTCCTTGCCAGCGGCCGTCCGCGTGTCGGGCGCCTCGATGCCGTGAGCAACGCTGTTGCGCAGCAAGTGCTCGAAAGCACCCGCCGTCCGTTCCAGCACGGAACGGTCCAGTTCGGTCTGGCCGCCCTTGATCTCGAGCTTGACCTGCTTGCCGCTGTCGCGAGCTGCCTGGCGGACCACGCGGTGCATACGCTCGCCGATCGAGTCGAACTCGACGAGACGGGTACGCAGCAGGTCGTCCTGCAGTTCACGGGTCAGCCGCGATTGCGCCGCCAGTTCGTCTTCACCGGTCTGAACGCTGCGCGTCAGCGCGCGCTGCAGCGTGGCCACGTCGCCGACCGACTCGGCCAGCATGCGCGTCAGTTCCTGGAAGCGGGTGTAGCGGTCGAACTCCAACGGGTCGAACTCGCGGCCGCCCTGCTGCGCCATCTCCTGCTGGATGTGCATCTGGGCTTCAGCCTGCAGTTCCAGCTCGCGCAGCTGCGCACGCAGACGCTCCAGGTTGTCGTCCAGGTCGAGCAGCGCGCCCTTCATCTGGCCGAGCTCGGACTCCATGCGCGCGCGGCGGATGCTGACCTCGCCGGCCTGTGTGGCCATGCGCTCCAGCAAGCTGCCGCGCACACGCACCAACGCCTGCCCGATCGCCAGGCTGTCGACGCTGGCCCCCATCTCGCTGGCTTCGGCGAAGCGACTCCAGTCGACCGTGCGCCCCGTCTCGGCAGGCCCACCCGCGGCCGGCGTCGCTGGGGCGACCGTCGGCCGGGACTGAACTGCCGCAGCAGGTGCGGGCGAAACCACCGGCGCGGCCGCCGGCGCGTTGAGGCTGCGCCCCAACTCGTCGAAGGCTTGCTCCAGCGCATCGGCCTCGTCCTGCAGCGTCTGGACCTGGCCGTAATTGGCCGAGCCCGCATGCAGCAAGGCTTCGATCGCGGATTCCAGATGGTGAGCCTGCTCGCCCAACCGCATGGCGCCCGCCAGACGCGCACCGCCCTTGAAGGTGTGCAGCGCCCGCATGCAGGCGTCGGAACGGCCCAGGTCGCCCGGCTCGGCCAGCCAGTCGCGCAGCGCGGCGTGCAGCTGCTGGATCAGGTCTCGACCTTCTTCCTCGAAGATCGGGTAGAGCTCGGGCTCGATGTTGTCGGGCAGGCCGGGTTCGGGCTCCGGGCCATCCGCAGCGGCGATGGACGCCGAATGGAAGGACGGCAGCGGCTCGTCCATCGGATCGGCAGGCACCGCAGCGATCTCGATGACCGGCTCGGGCACCGATGCGGGCACCACGTCCGGCGCTGCTTCGCTCGACAGCTCGACCACGGGCTCCGGCAGGCCCACGGCCAGCGGCGCCTGCTGCGTGTCGGATTCCGCGTTCAGCTCGGGCTCGGAGGCCTCGACGCTCACATCGCTCACATCTGGCAAAGCCAGAACCTCGACCGACTCCTCCTGCGGCTGGTAGGCATGCAGGCGGGTGATGAGGTCGGGGTCGTTCTCCTTCAGGAAGCCCGCAGCGAACTGGTGCAACAGGCGACGCACGTCGTCCGCAGCGCGCAGGAAGAGCTCCACGTCGGCTGCGTCGTAACGCGTGGCGCGCTGGGCACGGCCCAGCGTGTGTTCCAGCTCACGTGCCAGGCCGGACAGGTCCTCGTAGCCCACGGTGGCGGCATTGCCCGCCAGCTTGTGGGCATAAGCCTCGCAGCTCGCCGGCACCGTGTGGCTGGTGTCGGCGGCCCATTCGGCCAGCTCCATGGACAGGCGGCGCGACAGCTCGTCTGCCTCGTTCAGGAAGATGTTGAACAGCGCGATGCTGATGCGCAGCGGGCCGATGACCTTGTAGCCCTCGTCCGGGTCCGCCGCGTCGAGCAGTTCGGACTCGCCGACCGGTTCCACGTCGGGCTCCGGAACGACGGTGGCGGCGAAGGCCGGCTCCGGCTCCGAGGCCTCCAGGTCCGCCAGCGTGAGCGTGAACGGCTCCAGGCTTTCGGTGGCTTCGACCGCTTCGGCGACCGGCAGCTCCGGCGACGCCGCCACGGGCTCCTCGGGCGTGAGCGGCAGGTCCAAACCACCCAGCGAGGCGTCCTCGGTGACAGCCGGCAAGCCGAGATCGATGGTCGGCTCAGCGTCGGGCAGCGTCAGCGACTCGACCGCGATGATCTCGTCGACCAGCACCGGCTCCAGCGGCAGGTCGAGCACCAGGTCAGGCACCAGCGACGCCGGCTCTTCCGCCGGAGCCACCGCCTCGACGGTCTCGATCTGCGTCGGCGCCATGTCGAGCGGCATCGCATCGAGCTCGACGACTTCGGTGACCTCGATGACGGCCGGCTCAAGGGCCAGATCCAGATCGACCCCGGCGGGCTCGCCGACCGGCTCCGCGACGGCCGCCAGCGGCAGGCGCTCGCCGTTCAGGCGCAGGGCATCGGCACTGCGACGCACCGGCTCCGATGAGCTGTAGCCCGGCTCGTTGCCGGCGATCTGCTCGCGCCAGTGCGTGAAGTAGTCCAGCGCCTCGCCGGTGAAGCCCAGCAAGGCCTCATCGGCCTGCGGCGTGTGATCGCCCAGGCGAGCGTTGTAGAGCTGCTCGCAGGCCCAGGCGCCCTCGCCGAAGTCGTCCAGGCCCACCATGCGGGCACTGCCCTTCAGCGTATGGAAGGCGCGGCGGATGATCGTCAGCTGGGCGTGATCGGCCGGCGTCTCGCGCAGCTCGGCGAGGGCCGCGCGAGCATTGCCGATGACCTCGTCGGCCTCTTCCAGGAAGATCTCCCGCATTTCGGGATCGTCCGCGACCGTGGGCTCGGCAGCGGGCGCGGGGGCTGGCCGTGGCGCTGCCACGGGGGCCGTCGCGACAGGCGCAGGCGCCGGTGCAGGCTCTGCCGCCAGCGTCGACAGATCGACGTCCGGCAGACTCAGGTCCGGCAAGTCGAGCGACTCCAGGTCGACGCGCACCGACTGGGTGTCCAGCGGCGAAGCGGGTGCCGCTGCCGGCGCCACAGGCACCGCCGCCTCGGCCACTTCGGCCACCTCGGTATGGAAACCGCTGGCCTCGAAGTCGGGCAGTTCGACAGCGCCTTCCCGGCGACCCATGACCGCGTCCAGGCGACCACTGGCCTCGTCGAACTGGAACATGCGCTTGGCCAAGGCCGGCTGCACGCTCAACATGTCGATGAGGAAACCCAGTGCGCCCAGGTTGTTGGCCAGGCGCTCGAACACATCGCGCGCGCCCGGGCGGTCGAAGTCAATCTCGGTGTTGGCCAGGCCGTCGATCTCGTCGCGCATGCGAACGGTCGCATGCGCCGCCTGCTCCAGGCCCAGCACGCCGAGCACACCGCGCATGGCCTGCAACTGGCCGGGCACGGGGATCAGCAGATCACGCTGAGCCGGGTTGCGGAAATACTCGTCGCACTGCTTCTCGACCTCGGACAGGCTGGCGCGCAACTCGTGCACCACGCTGCCCAACGTCTGGCGATCGGAGACCCGGCGGTACAGGTCTTCCATCCAGTCTTCCAGCGGCTCCGCCGGTTGACCATGGGCCACGGCCTCGACGCGGCGCGCCAGGCGGCGGACACGATCCGCCTGCTCGGGCTGGTCAAAGGCGGCGTCTTCCAGCGCGGCCTCGACATACAGCAGGCTGGTGGCGATTTCCATCGCCAGCGCCGGCAGTGGCGCGCTGCGCGAGCGCAGGGTCGCCACGACGGCGCGCTGCAGCGTCTGCGCGAGCACTTCGCCATTGGGGAACAGGCGAATCAGCGAATCGGCCAGCCCGGCGAACTGCTCGTCCAGACTGCCAAGGCGGTGTTGGTCACCTTCCGCCGCGCTGGACCAGCTCTCCTTGGCCGCGAGCACGCGGCGCTTGGCTTGAGCCACCCACGCCGGGTCGATGCGGCCGAGACTGGCGTCCTCGTAATCGCCAGCGATCTCGTCGCTCAGGCGATAGGCGTCGTGCACGGCGGTCAGGCGCGGCCCGGCGCCCTGCGTCACTCGGCACAGCGCACAGAAAAACAGCAGGTCTTGCGCCAGACGCTCGCGCTGGGGGTCATCGCGGTCTGGGCGGCCGACAGCGCGCAGTTCGTTCAGCAGCCTGGAACCCAGGCGCTTCGTGTAGGCGTCGCTGCGCAACAGCTTCAGCGCCTGCCCCTCGAAGACTGCGGCGGCCAGTTGCCACAACGTGCGCCCATGGCCGGCCGGCAGCGATGCCGCCAGGCCAGCGCACAGGCCGGACAGGTTGGCCGCGTGCCCGGCGCTGGGTTCGCGCATGTGGCGCAGCAGCGCAGCCTCGAACGGCCCGCGCACCGACTCGGGCGAGCGGGGCAGCACGTCGGCCGCGAGCGGCACCGGGTGCCAGCTCCATTCATGGGTCCACAGGTCAGACGGGTGGATGCGATCCACGCCGTTGAACTTTTGCAGCTCCCGGTAACTCGGGTACAGCGCCAGCGGCGAGGTCTTCGTGCCGGCCAGCAGGCGCGCCACGTAAGCCAGCAACGCAAAGTCGGCACGCTCGATGATGTCGACGGCGCGGCCCTCGACCTCCAGCGGACGCTGGGCCAGGCGCGTTACCGCCGCCTCCGCGGCACGCAGCACGCTGGCGCCAGCCGGCAGACCGACAAGCGACAACACACCGCTGACCTGGTGCAACTGGGCCGCAGCCTGCTGCAGCGGAACCCCCGCCTGGCCATCCCCGGTAACGGCGACGGGCCGGCTGTCGCCGCCGTCGCGCACCAGGCGGCGCAGGGTCTTGTGCACCGACTCCAGCGAGCGGCGCAGTTCCTCCTGAACCCACGCCAGTGGGCTGAGGTCGGCCGGGAGTTCGGAGTCTCTCAAAGAGCTGTCCATGCGTGGCTCGTCAGGCGACCTTGAAGCGGGACACGGAAGCGCGCAGCGCCTCGGCGGAGCGCGACAGCTCGTGAACCATCTGCGCCGTGGAGCGCGTACCTTCCGAGGTCTGCTCAGTCACCGCAAAGATGTGCTGGATGTTGGAGGCCACGGCGTTGGCGTGCTCGGCTTCCTGCTTCGCTTGCGAAGAGATTCGCACGATCAGGTCGTCCAGCTGACGCGACACGCTGTCGATGTCTTCCAGCGCCTTACCGGCCGCGTCAGACAGTTGCGTACCTTCCACCACACCGCGCGTCGAGCGCTCCATAGCGGCCACGGCGTCGTGGGTGTCGGTCTGAATGGTCTTGACGAGCGCGGCAATCCGGCGCGTCGCGTCGCCGGAGCGTTCGGCCAGTCGCTGAACTTCTTCCGCAACCACCGAGAAACCGCGGCCGGCTTCGCCTGCGGACGCCGCCTGAATGGCGGCGTTCAGCGCCAGCACGTTCGTCTGTTCCGTAATGTCCGAGATCAGCTCCGTGATCTCGCCAATTTCCTGAGACGACTCGCCCAGACGCTTGATGCGCTTGGAGGTTTCCTGGATGGAGTCACGGATGGCATTCATACCGGCGATGTTGTTCTGCATCGCGGAGAGACCCTGTTCGGCAGCTTCCCGGCTCTTGCGCGCCACCTCAGCGGTCGTCTGCGCTTGTGCCGACACTTCCGTAATCCGGTTCGCCATGCCCAGCACGGCCTCACCGGTCGCACGGATCTCGTGCAGCTGTTCCTTGGAAGCAGCCAGCAGGTCGGTAGACGTCTGGTCCACCGCGCCGGTGGTGTCCGTCACGCGAGCCGCCGTGGCCTGCACCTGACCGACCAGGTTACGCAGCTCTTCCACCGTGTAGTTCACCGAGTCGGCGATGGCGCCCGTGATGTCTTCCGTCACCGTTGCCTGTTGGGTCAAGTCACCTTCAGCAACCGTGGACAGTTCGTTCATCAACCGCAGAATGGCCGCCTGGTTCGCGTCGTTGACGCGCTTGGCTTCCTGCTCCTGCGCTTCGGCTTCAAGACGCTGGGCATCGGCGAACGCGGCCTGTTCGGACTTGTCAGCCACGAACAAGCGCAGGAACCCGAGAGCACCGGCAATGAGAGCGATCAGGGAGACCACCATCAGCGCGATCAGGACCAAGCCTGCACCGCCGGACTTTTCAAGCTCCGACGCAGCCAATTCGATGTTCTTGCGCAGCGGTTCTGAGTCCGCAAGGATGGCCGTCTGGGCCTCACGAGCCGACACCAGGCCTTGCAGGTTACCCAGAATCGCCGAAGCCTGGACACGCGTCTGCTCGTACTGCTTGAGCAGCGTCTCCAGACGCTCGCGCATCTGCGGATCCTTCGCCGCGTTCAGGCGCAGTTCGGGGTTGCCGTTGATCAGGGCTTCGGTGATGAGCTTGAACGAGTTCAAGTCCTTGCCCAGCAGGAACACCGCCTCGGGGCTCACGCCTTCCTGCGTCAGGAACTCGTTGGCGCTCTTACCGATACGCTGCGTCAACATCACCAGCTGACCCACCGCCGAGACCTCACCGGCGGAAGCGCCGATCTGCAGCGCCTGGGAGGACACCGCCTCGGCGCTTTCCAGCAGGTCGCTCGACTGGCGGTTGATGGCGCGGAGCGCCTGACCCACCTGCGTCAAGATCTTTTTCTGGTCCTGCACGACCTTGCCGTTCTTCTCGGCGCGATCGACCAGCGGCTTGATTTCTTCCAGCGTCGGCTGCACGGCCGCCGGAGCCACCGCCAGCGGACCCTCGCCCGTGCGCAGGTTGTTGACGACGTCGCTCAGCGTGCCGACCGACTCCTTCAGTTCGTCGAACGCCGCCGCGTTGCCGACGAGCGCCGCCGACACGGACTTCGCCATACGCTGCGAGTGCATCAGCGCCTGACCGGCCGCACGGCCCTGCGCAGCGCTTTGACTGGAGTTCAGCAGCACCAGACCGACGGACGTCGCCGTGCCGGCCAGGCCGAAGATCACCAGACCAGTCAGCAGACGCTGACGGTTCTGCTTGAGGAACTTGGAACCGTCGCCACCATCGCCGGCGCCCAAGGCGCCCGACTTCGACCCCGCGCTGCCATCAGCGCCTTGAGTCGTCGTCGGCGCGAATCCCATCGCGCTGGACGGAAATTCACTGCTCGGGCCCGGCTCGGTAGGCACCGCAGCCGAGATGATGGAACGAGCCTCACCCAAGGCGTCGCCGCCACGGGTCGAGTCCAGGCCTGCGCCTCGCAAGTCCATTGCCGCCGTGTCATCGACACCTGGCACTGCCTGCGGCAGTGCATCGGCTTCGGACTTTCCCCTGATTTTGTCCAGCAGGCTCATCTCACCCTCGTCCTTCAATGTTTGTGATGTCCGCTTTGCCGCGCGGACGTCGATGCTGTGAAGCGCGCATCACCTAACGATGTGCAGGAAGTCATCCCGCCGCGACAACGCTTCCAAATTGATTTCCTGCCAGAGCCGGCCCGACTCGTCGCGGCGCAAGGCACCTGCGAAACGAGGCACGACCCCCGTTGGCTGCTGCGATGCCAATGGCAACTGATCATCGCCGCGCAGGCCCGCCAAGCGGTCCACGAGCAATGCACAGTTCAGATTCATTTCGCTGCTCAGCGAGACCAACCGGGCCTGCGGCGAGCTGATGCGGCTGGGCGCCACCTCGCGCAGTCCGAGATAAGTCGCGAGGTCCACCACGGTGAAGAGGCCACCCCGCAGGTTGGCCACACCAGCCAACCAGGGCTTGCCATAAGGCACCGACTTGATCGGCACCGGCGCGAAGATCTCGCTCGCCTGCTTCAGCGATAACAAGATGCCGGCACCTGCACACTCGACAGCCAGCCAGTTCGCGATCAGCGTCGTCTCGCGCGCCGCCTGCATGCGCTCGGCCAGGCGCTGCTGCAGCTCACGCAGGGCGGTCTTGTTTGCCATCGCGCGTTAGCCCAGGGCCTTGATCTTGGCCAGCAGCTCTTCCGGCTTGACCGGCTTCACGACATAGTCGCTGGCGCCTTGGCGCATGCCCCAGACCTTGTCGGTCTCCTGGCTCTTGCTCGTGCAGATGATGACGGGCACGCCGATGAAGCGCTCGTCACGCGTGATCGCCCGCGTGAGCTGGAAGCCGTTCTGGCCGGGCATGACGACGTCCATCAGGATGAGGTCAGGCTTGGCCTCGGCCAGGCGCTTCATCGCCTCTTCGCCGTTTTCCGCCGTGCGGACGTTGTAACCACGCTTGGTCAGCATCTCCGAGAGCGCGTGCAGCTCGGTCTTGGAATCGTCGACCAACAGGATGTTGTGAATGCTCATGACTCAGTCTCTCAATGGGGGCTTTCTCAGGAGCGGTGCTGTAGCACCGCCTGAAGGAGCTGGTCCTTGGTGAAGGGCTTGGTAAGGTAATCCTGAGAGCCCACCATGCGGCCACGGGCCTTGTCGAAAAGGCCATCCTTGGATGACAGCATGATCACGGGCACTCCGGAGAAGTGCGGGTTGCGCTTGATGATGGCGCAGGTCTGGTAGCCGTCCAGACGGGGCATCAGGATGTCGCAGAAGACAAGGTCAGGGGAGAAATCACCCAGCTTGGCCAGCGCGTCGAAGCCGTCCTCCGCCAGCACCACCTCGTGGCCGCCTTGCTTGAGAAAAATCTCGGCACTGCGGCGGATGGTGTTGCTGTCGTCGATAACCAGAACCCGGGTGGGCGCTGTGCTGGAAACTTGCTCGTTCAAACCTAGCCTCCTAGGAACTTCAGCTCGGGACCGGCCGAGGTCAGATGCGCACCATCTCGAAATCTTCCTTGCGTGCCCCGCACTCGGGGCAGACCCAGTTCATGTCGACATCAGCCCACTTGGTGCCCGGGGCAATGCCATGCTCGGGATCCCCCGTCGCTTCGTCGTAGATCCATCCGCAGATCAGGCACATCCAGGTACTGGGTTCGCTCACGTGTCACTCAGGGTTTGCTCACTACAATCGCATCATTCTAGCCAGGGCCCGTAAGCGCAATGCTGAGGGCAAACGCCTGTGCTCTGAGCTTCGAAACAGCCCAATTAGCGGCAGACTCCACGCTTTCGGCAGCTCTTTGGCCGCGACCGCCACGACCTTCCCATGAGCCCAACTCCCCACTCCACCGACCACGAGGTCAACCCACCTCAGGACGAGGAAAGCGCACCGCCGGCCTGCGTGCTGAGCTTCAACGCCAGCGACGCCTCGGGCGCCGGCGGCCTGGCCGGCGACGTGTCCACCATCGCGGCCATGGGGGCGCATTGCCTGCCCGTTGTCACCGCGGTCGTGCTGCGCGACACGGCCGAAATTTTCGAGCACCAGAGCCTCGATCCCGACACCGTGGCCGAGCAGGCGCGGCACATCCTCGAGGACGTGCCGATCACGGCCTGGAAGGTCGGCTTCCTGGGCAATGCCGAGGGCGTCAGCGCGGTCGCCGAGGTGCTCAGCGACTACCCCGATGTGCCGCTCGTCACCTACCTCCCGTCCATCGCCTGGATCGACGAGGACGAGCAGCAGCAATACCTGGATGCCCTGCGTGAGCTGGTGTTGCCGCAAACGGTGGTGCTGGTCGGCAACCACAAGACGCTGACCGATTTCTTGCTTCCCGAGTGGGAAAGCGAGCGCGCGCCGTCGGCCCGCGAGCTGGCCGTGGCGGCCGCGCAGTCGGGCGCGCAGCACGTGCTGGTGACCGGCATCCAGCTGCCCAACCAGTTCGTCGACAACGTGTTGGCAAGCTCGCAAGGCCCTATTGCCGGAGAGAAATTCGAGCGTTTCGAAACGGCCTTCGTCGGCGCTGGCGACACGCTGGCTGCGGCGCTGGCGGCGCTGCTGTCGGTCGGTGCGGAGCTGCATTCGGCGGTCGGTGAGGCGCTGTCGTTCCTGGACCAATCGCTGGACGCCGGCTTCCGCCCGGGGATGGGTAATGTGGTGCCCGATCGCTTCTTCTGGGCCCTGCCGCCGGCCGACGAAGAGGGGGGTGAATCGCACTTCGAAGACGCCGAAACCGAGGCCGAAGAACCCGCCAAAACACCCCGGCGCATGCACTGACCCTCTTGCATCATTTTCCAATGGTTACCAATTCACAGTTGTTTGAACGCGCCACTCGCGTGATTCCGGGCGGGGTGAACTCTCCCGTGCGTGCATTTCGGGCCGTCGGGGGCACGCCGCGCTTCATCGCGCGCGGCCAGGGTGCCTATATTTATGACGCCGAAGGTCAGCGTTATGTGGACTACATCGGCTCCTGGGGGCCGATGATCCTGGGCCACGGCCACCCCGCCGTGCTCGAGGCGGTGCAGAAAGCCGCCGTGGAAGGCTTCTCGTTCGGTGCGCCGACGGAGCGCGAGATCGAGCTGGCAGAGGAAATCCTCAAGCTCGTGCCGAGCATGGACCAGGTGCGCCTGGTCAGCTCGGGTACGGAAGCGACGATGAGCGCGATCCGGCTCGCGCGCGGCGCGACCGGCCGGCCCAAGTTCATCAAGTTCGAGGGTTGCTATCACGGCCACACCGACGCCTTGCTCGTGAAGGCAGGCTCGGGCCTGGCCACGTTCGGCCACCCCACCAGTGCCGGCGTCACGCCCGGTGCAGCGGCCGACACCGTCGTCCTGGAATACAACAACGTCGAGCAGTTGGAGGCCGCGTTCGCGCAGCACGGCGCCGAGCTGGCCTGCGTCATCGTGGAGCCCATCGCGGGCAACATGAACTTCGTGCGCGCGTCCCTGCCCTTCATGGCGGCGATGCGCCGGCTGTGCACGCAGCACGGCGCGCTGCTGGTGCTGGACGAGGTCATGACGGGCTTTCGCGTCGGGCTGGGCTCGGCCCAGGCTCACTATGCGCGGCTGCTGCCGGGGTTCGCGCCAGACATCTCGGTGTTCGGCAAGGTCATCGGCGGCGGCATGCCTCTGGCGGCCTTCGGCGCCAAGCGCGAGGTCATGCAACACCTGGCGCCGCTGGGGGGTGTCTACCAGGCCGGCACGCTCTCCGGCAACCCGGTAGCCACCGCTTGCGGCCTGGCCACGCTGCGCGAGATCCAGAAGCCCGGCTTCTTCGAGGCCCTGTCGGCGCGCACGCAGGCGCTGGTCGACGGGCTGAAGGCCGTCGCCGCAGACAACGGCGTGCCATTCAGCGCCGACTGCGAAGGCGGCATGTTCGGCTTCTTCCTGCTGCCCGAGCTGCCGCAGAACTACACGACGGTCATGACGACGGACAAGGAGCGCTTCAACCGCTTCTTCCACGCCATGCTCGACGCCGGCATCTATCTGGCCCCCGCGCTGTACGAAGCGGGCTTCGTGTCCGCCGCGCACAGCCAGGCCGACATCGACGCCACCCTGGCCGCAGCGCGCGCTGCGCTGAAATGAAGCCCGACGCCCCGGCGTCGGTCGCCACGGCGGCCGGCGCAGGCGCCGCCTGATGGCTCGTTTATTGCTGGAGCCCCACGGGCTAGCTCGCTTGGGTCACTGACATGCATCTCCACATCCTCGGCATCTGCGGCACGTTCATGGGCGGCCTGGCGGCGCTGGCCCGGGAGGCCGGCCACCGCGTCACCGGCTGCGACGCCAACGTCTACCCGCCGATGAGCACCCAGCTCGAAGCGCTGGGCATCGAGTTGATCGAAGGCTTCGGCGCCGACCAGCTGGCACTGCGGCCTGACGTCTTCGTCGTCGGCAACGTGGTCACCCGTGGCGAGCGATTCCCGCTGATGGAAGCCATCCTCGACGCCGGCCTGCCCTATGTGTCGGGCCCGCAGTGGCTGGCCGAACACGTGCTCCAAGGCCGGCATGTGCTGGCCGTGGCCGGCACGCATGGCAAGACGACGACGACGTCCATGCTGGCCTGGATCCTGGAGCACGCCGGCCTGCGGCCGGGCTTTCTCGTCGGCGGCGTGCCGCAGAACTTCGGCGTGTCGGCACGGCTGGGCGCTGCACCCGCTGACGCCGGCGCGCGCCCGTCGAGCCCCTTCGTCATCGAGGCCGACGAGTACGACACCGCCTTCTTCGACAAGCGCAGCAAGTTCGTCCATTACCGGCCGCGCACGGCCATCCTGAACAACCTCGAGCACGACCACGCCGACATCTTCCCGGACCTGGCCGCCATCGAGACGCAGTTCCATCACCTCGTGCGCACCGTGCCCGCAAGCGGCCGCCTGGTCGTCAACGCCCGCGAGGAAGCGCTGCAGCGCGTCATCGCGCGCGGGTGCTGGAGCGAGGTGCAGCGCTTCGGCGCCAAGAAGGAGGAAGCCGGCATGCTGCGCGCGCGCGGCGAGCCGCAGGCCTTCGACGTGCTGCGCGGCAGCCTCAAGGTAGCGCGCGTCGAGTGGTCGCTGATCGGCGAGCACAACCAGCTCAACGCGCTCGCAGCCATCGCGGCGGCCGAGCACGTGGGCGTTTCACCCGAGCAAGCGGCGGCGGCACTGGCCGAGTTCCAGAACGTGCGCCGCCGCATGGAGCTGCGCGGCGAGGTGAACGGCATCAAGGTCTACGACGACTTCGCCCACCACCCCACGGCCATCCGCACGACGATCAACGGCCTGCGCCGACGCATCGCACCGGCCGACCGCATCCTGGCCATCTTCGAGCCGCGCTCCAACACGATGAAGCTCGGCACGATGAAGGCGCAACTGCCCTGGGCACTGGAGGAGGTGGACCTCGCCTTCTGCAACCAGCAGGGCCTGAGCTGGGACGCCCGGGAAGCGCTGGCGCCGATGGGCGCGCAAGCCATCGTCGGCGCGGACGTCGAAGCGCTGGTGGCGGCCGTCGTCAAGGTGGCCAGGCCGGGTGACCACCTGCTGTGCATGAGCAACGGCGGTTTTGGCGGCATTCACGACAAGCTACTGCAAAGCTTGGCCGCCCGGGCCTGAAGGCCCGAAGAGCGGCATTCACGACAAGCTGACAGCAGGTTCGTTCACGCGGGCCTGAAGGCCCGAGGAGCGGCATTCACGACAAGCTGACAGCAGGCTCGGTCACGCGGGCCTGAAGGCCCTCAGTCGGCCTTCAGCCTTCGTGGCCCAGGCGTGCGGCGGCCGCTGCCAGCAGCTGCTTGAAGCGGTCCACCAGCTCGCCCTGCGGCTCGCGGGTGTGCCACACGCACATCTCGTCCAGCGGCAGCCCGGCGTCGTCCAGCGACAGGATGCGCACATGGCCCTCGCGCGCCGCCACGCGCGCGATGCTGCCGGGCAGGTAGCCCACCAGCGGCATGCGCCGCATCAGGCTGATGGTCACCATCAAGTCGTCGGTCTGGAACAGGTCGGTCGGCAGCGCCAGGGCCTTGCCCTGGAACTTGGCATCCTGCAGCGCGCGCATGCGCGTGCCCGGCAGCGGCCAGACCCATGACTGCTGCGCCAGCACCTCCCAGGTCAGGTGGCGGCTGGCCGCCAGCGGGTGGCAGCGGCTGATGACCAGCACCTCGCGCTGGAGCATCAGTTGCACACGCTCCAGGTCGGCGGGCATGTCGGGCGCCTGCACGCGCGCGATGACCAGGTCCAGCCGGCCATGACGCAAGTCGTCGAACATGCCGGTCAGCGCGTGCGTGCGCACGCTGATGGCCACGTTGGGCGATTCCGCCTTCAGCGCCGCCACCGCGTCGGGCAGCAGGTCGGCGAGCGCCGCGTTCGTCGCCCCCACCAGCAGCCGGCCGCTGATGCCGCGCGCCAGGGACGCCACATCCTCGCCACCACGGCGCAGCTCCGCCTCCAGCTTGCGGGCCAGCGCCAGCAGGCGTTCGCACAACGCCGTCGCCCGGATGCGACGCCCGCGGCGCAGGAACAGGGTTTGTCCCAGGCCACCCTCCAACTCACTCAAGGCTTTGCTGACGGCGGGCTGCGTGACGTGCAGCGCCTCGGCCGCCGCACTGACGCTTCCCTCGTTGGCAAGGGCCAGCAGCACGCGCAGCTGCCGCAAGGTCAGACGCTGCATGACGAAGTCCTCGGCCTGCTTGGGCGCCGAGACCTGCGCCTGAATTGCGTCCTGCATAACCATCGGAAAACTCTAGCAAAGAAAGGTTCATGCAAGCCTCGGCACTGCGGGCTAGCGTAGTGCCATGGATGCACGCTTCATGCCACACCCGGTGACCGCAGGCCGCCGCGCGGCCGCAACGGCCGGCGCCGCGCCCAGCGGCTGACGCCCCGCCTCCCAACCCGCGGCCACAAGCCGCACGACAGGTCGGTCATCGCGCGGCACACCCGCCGCGCGCTGCTGCCGTGGC
>JACCDP011145800.1_pt1 | contig 33928 bp, 19 predicted proteins | sample 7445841 | NCBI WGS metagenome assembly JACCDP01 (sample SAMN15323441, study PRJNA562643) | freshwater metagenome | isolation source: river surface water | place: USA:Blue River Watershed | collected 2017-08-17 | reverse complement strand
ATCTTACTTGTTCAAAATCAGTTATTGGATTTATAGATTTATTAACCTCAACATCAATAAATTTTTCTTGTATAATATCATGTTGGTCCACATTTTGTGTGGTTAAATCTAATGGTAACATTATCTCCTTACCATTATTGGTTTCCAATAACCTTCTATTTATTCTTATTTTATTAACAAGCATCGTCACTAAAATTAAATTTAAATATATCAACCATTTTATCTCCATTGATATCCGCTGGTGATGATTTTAAATTATTACCACCATAATATAAATCAAACACACCAAAAGGGTCTTGTCTTTTAACTGGAAACATAATATTATTATATATGTAATGACATCCATTAACAAATGGATAATCCAATGATTTTTCAGTTGACGAACTACCAAAAGGTGTTAAATCTCTCCATAAATACATGTTTGGTGCTATTGTGAATTTATAATCAGGCATATTTAAAATATTATCGTCACCTTGTTCAACATAATTTGAGTATTCTCTTAAAACAATTCTATGGTGCGGTTTATAAATATAACCTTCACATCGATTACCCTCAATTATTTTCTTTTTTTTATCTTCATTACGTTCAGCTTCATCAACAATATCAATCTTAACATTGTTTTCTCTATCAATTGTATTGAACCTATGCATTACTTCAGATAAAATAGTTTCTTTATATTCGTAAGGTGAGAACTCAACCAAATCACCATAAAATGTTGTGTCATCAATATTAACATTCGTATCAAATGGTGTGTGACTAATAAATGGTTTATTAATATTATTAACGTCTAATGTATGCATTTTTCTAATATTACATAAATTACTAGAAACCCCATTAACTTTAACATTACCTTCAATATTAATCAAATCAAAACCATCAACCACATTTGTAAATATACCATTACTATTTGTTTTTAGTATCGTAATGTACATTTCAGTAACTGGTCTACCTAAATTATCTTTTAAACCACTTATATCAATATCCTCATTAAATATAACTTGAAATAAGTTATCATTATATAATGTTTTTGAAAACCCTAAAGGAAATAACTCATAATCATCAGGTTCAATCATCTTTTTTGAGGGATACGTATTTACCTTTTTAAATTTCCTAAGATAATACCTAGTTTCATGACCATAATATAATCTTTTCATTCTTGCACCACCAAAATTTATATTAATAATACTATTAACATTTACATCATCAGATGATAATTCAATAACAAAGAAATTATTCATATAATCACCATTATCCAACCCTAACCCAAGAACATCGTAATCACCATTCAATGCTGAATCTGGCATATTACTTATTCTAACCCTATCACCAGCAATTAAATTATGATTTACAGCTGTACCTAAGGCTATTAAGTTTCTACCACCAAATTCTCTTCTATTTATTGTGGTAATTAATAATCCGTTTTTAACCAAATAATGTGAATCATCACTTTCAAAAGGATATGTAACAGTTAAATCCCAATTCTTATTTATATTATTGTTAAACTCAAATCTTTTGCTTGTTGGTTCCAGTTCATAAAATGAACAATCAGAAGCTTTTGTTTTATCTGGGTCATAAAACCCAAACCAACCGTTAACTTCTGTTAAATGTTTTTTTATTGCCTCTTCAAAGATAAAATCTTCACCATCGGATGAATCTTTAGATTTTAATATATCTTGTTTGAATAATTTTTGATTAAATATTTCCCAACCATAACTTTTAAATATACTCAAATCATCATTGCTTGGTGATGAACCAAAATCTTTAGGAACTTCATCAGATTTTATATTGAAAAGTACGTTACTAATTAATGGGTTTATTGTTGCAATTAATCTATATCTCTTAGATTCTTCTCTCTCTTTATTAAAGAGTTCAGCCTCATTAACTATATGTGTAAATTCATTAGCTGGTAATATTTTAGTTTCACTAATCAATGAAATAGAGTTATTAACATCCAAATTAATGGATGTTTTTGACTTATTTTTATTAAGTTTATATCTAAATCTATTCATTAATACCTTTTATTATAATTATCTTATCGGTTGGTTATTTTTATTTAATAATTTCATTGTATTACCAACTTCATCAATTCTAAATGGTGAATTATCTAAGTTAGTATATAAATAATATCCTGTGTTAGGATTATGTTTACCGAACCCTTTTAATGAATCATCCCCATCATAGTCTGAATTAATATCATTTGATGAATGATAAATATAAGCTTTAGCTGTATTAAAACTATTTAATTGATATCCATCAGATACCTCAAACTCAATTCTATTATCTCCACCAATCCAATTTAAACCATCAAAATAAGAAATATATAATCTAGTCTGTCTAAATGAAGTGATATCTTGAGAATTAGTTTCATCCATGTTTAACCATCCACCAGTATATAGTTGAGCGGTGTTTATATTTAATTTAGTGTCAGGACGAACAAACCAAATCTTAATGTTATTACCAAAACTACTAATAGGTTTACCCATAAAACTATTAATCCTTATTTTATAATATCCATTACCTTCACCAAATTTTTTCCTAGCATTAAATTCAATTAAGTGTCTAAAAGCTTCATAGTATTCAGTGGCTTCATAATATATTGTATTATCAGCAGCTGTTTTTTGAATGTAATTGTAATGACACTTTCTTTTTGGTTCACCATTAATCCTATTTTGATAGTTATGATTAACAATACTTGAATTATTTAATTTTTCCATTGCATTAATAGAATCAAATGTAATTCTATTAGTAGCTATATTATATAAAATCTTACAAGAAGTTGCATAAGTGTCTTTATCTTTGAATAGGTTAAAATCATCATCAATACCATCCCAAGTGTTTTCAGATTTAACAAATATAGTATGTTTAGGGATAATATTAGTTTCCCTACCAATAGTTACTGTTTTATTCGGTAAAATAGCATTATTTGAATTAACTATATTTAGATTTTTACATCCTTTACTATCAGTAACTGTAATCGTATAGTCATCAGAATTTAATCCTAAAAAATCAATTTTTTCACCACTATTAGTTATTGTGGCTTTTACAATAACTTGTGTTTTTTTAGGTAATAATTCTAAATTAAAAGGTGGATTATCACCAGTTATTTGAATTCTTAAAAAACCATTGTTTTGATTATTGTTTGTTGTTTTAGTAATATCATTAGTATCAAATGTTGTGGAATAATTAGATACTATTTTAATAAACATTTCTTTTGATTCTAATATCGTAAATGTTTGTATTTTTTCAGTATTAGTTTTATCCGTTACTTTTATTTCATATGTACCAGCATTTAAACCTATTGGAGCTCTTCCAGTACTATAAACAGTACCTATTTTATTTTTATATAATAAGTTATCAGTATTAATTAATTTATACTCATAAGTATAAGGTGGAACGCCACCGCTAACTTCTACTCTAGCTGAACCTGTGTTATCACCATAACAATTTAATTTTCTAACAACATTTGGAGCTGCTTTTGTTGGTAAACTACTATGATATAAATCCAATATTAAATCAGTTGGTTTATCAATATTGAAAACCGTAGAACAAGTTGTTTTGAACTTTGAACTATCCTCAACTTTTAAAACATATTCACCCTCTTTCAATTCCTCTGAAGAATCTCTACCATCCTCAGCTAATTTACAATAACCAAAACAATAACCACCATTTGGGATATCATTAGTTTGTAATGTCGGTAAAACTCTTTTAGATATTAATATTTCATCACCGTTACCATCTAATTTAGTTATTGAAGCGGTATAAGGTGGTTTACCATCATATATGAATATTTTAACTTTACCATTACCATTTGCCATTGTTGTGGTAGTCATTGTAGAACATGATACCCCTTGTGGTCCACCAACTGTAACAGTGGTGCTTGCAATATTATTAAATGAATCAGTAACAACTAATGTGTATGACCCACTAAATAAATTATTTAATGAACCATTATTTTGACAATTATTTAATGTGTTATTACATGGTTTTTCAGTTGCTTCATCATAACAACAATAATATTGAACATTGTTAATATACGGTCCAAACCATTCATATTTAAATGGTGGTATACCACCACTTATTTGATAATCAATTGAACCTACACCATCCGAATTATTATTATCTGGAGTAACTTCATTTAAAATAATATTCATTCCATTAGTAACCCTTCTATCACAAGGTGGAAAAAATTGACTATTCATTTTATTTATCGCACTTTTACCAGCAATTAAACCAAAATAAAAATAAAATGAATTATCATAAAAATCAATAGTGTTATTTTTTAAGCCTCTAAATTTTTCGTAATACTCTGAATTATATTTATATACGTTATCACTACCTTCTTTATCAATAAAAATTAATTGTACATTATTAGGTGAATTAGGGTCGAAAGTACCATTAGCATAAGCGAACGCACCTCTAATAAAAGCATTTGATACCTCATCATTAGTAACTTTAGCATCAGCAGATATTATTGAGCCAGTGTTAGTTTCATAACCTTCATCAGTAACCATACCAAATTCACATAACCTTCTTATATTATTACATTGTTGAGCACCAACTGAAATACCAATACAATTAATAGTACATATTTGACTACTAGATAAATTATTAGTTTTTCTATTAAATCCTGATTCAACAACTCTAGAACCATCTAACGTTTCAGTTAATGGGGGTCTATTATATGTTGTCTCAATAAGATATTCATGTATCTTTGGTATTCCTTGCCAATCGCAATCAGTTGCTGAACCTAAACAAATTATTTTTGTTGCAAATAATTTATATTCATCTGTAGGTTTAGTATCAATACCTTGTATTTGGTCTAAAATACTTTTAGGGTTTCTACTTATAGCAGCATAATATAATTGACCTTTAAATTTTTTAATTACACCACTTGTAACTGGAACTGTTTTAGCATCCCTAATACCAATATCATCTTGCCCAAAATAACATGTATCAACAATATAATTACTAAAACAACTATTATCTGGTTCATTATCTTTATTATTATCAACACCAGATGGTGAACCACAATCTAATTCACAAAACTTCTCCTTACCTTTACCAAAAAATGTTCTTATTTTATATTTTAATAAAAAAGAATATAGCCCTCCATTAACCCAATCATTATAAAAATCAAATTTAAAAACATCCAAAGCATCTGCAATAGTTAATGATGTACAATTTGTCCAACCAGCATCAAATGGTGGTATTGTACCATCATCAACTTCAGGTGCATTAACTGAAATAGTCTTAGTCCCTGATTCTAACAAAGCAAGTTCATTCTCTTTGACTTTTTTATTTTCTTTTAAGTTACTAATTAAATTTTTATCTTGTTCCTCAGCTGGTTTTGATTCTTCATCTTTAATTTTTTGATAAATCTGAGCTATATCATTGTTAAGAGCATCAATTTTTGGTTGGTTATAATCCCAAGCCTCTTTTGTTAATCTTTCATATGTAGCTTGAGCAGCTAAGTTACCAGAATCAGAACTACAACCAGGGCAATAAGATTCGTTCTGACATTCAAGTAGAATATAACCAATATATGGTATTAAAATAGGTTTAATACCTTTTTCCTCCATACAATTTTCATAAACATCATCACTATCATCAAATATAGCTACAGCACTTTCTAACCAACAAATTGCTGCCGCAAATGAATTTAATATCGCAAATATAGGTCTTAATACAAATTCATTTAAGACATAAAAAACACCATTAATAGAATTTATTAAAATACTATTAATTAATATAACTAATATAGCTATTATCGTTATTATAATACAAAAAACTGAATATATTGGATTAAGTGTTGCGTCAAGTCTATTAAAAGGGAACGGGCTATTATTACCTCCATCAACATTTTTTACACCTATAAAAGACCTATATGTGGTAGCACCACCAAAAATATTATTCTGAAATCTTGGGATATGATTTGCAACACTATATATTTTATTCCAATATAAATCTTGAAAATGTTTATCTTTTGTGGTATCATCGAATGAATAATCAGAATCATTATAATTATCTGGATTATGTGGAACTAAAAACTTTGCTCTAGTTCTTAATTTAGCTTCACCACCAGTGTTATCCATCCCGATTCTGAACCTTACTCTAGCTCTTGTTGGGATACCTTTGTTTGGGTCATCAGTAGGTGTTAAATTACCAAATTCATCTGTAATAACATAATCCAAATTCATTGGAACTTGATAAGACCAAATACCATTATCATCTATCAACTCAGCCCCATCAATATTAAAAGTTTCTGTAACACCTAGAATTGTTTTACGAATCATTTCAATTTTACCTTCACCAGTTACCATATTTTCAATGGTACCCATATTATCTCTAGGTCTACATCTTCTATTAACACTATTTTTTTCATTATCACCAAATATCGAACCCATGAATATTGCTTGAGGTTCAACCTTAATTGGTAAATTAACATCATTTCTTGTTATACCAATAGTACATTGTTCTAAATCGCCCCAAAAAGGTATGACTGAAACACTACCGCTATTTAATTTAATTTGTGTTAATGTTTCTAAATTAGTTGAGCTTTTAAATTTTGAACCACTTTCAAATTGTTGTTCACTAGCACCATCTCTTATTAAATCATAAGGTTTAAATGAAGCAATACCAATATCTGATATATCAGTCTCAACATGTATCTGATATGTTCCTAAAGGGACTCCAAATAACATATAATCACCAGCGTCATTAGTTACTGTTGTGTATTTATAATATTTAGTATATATATCTAAAATTTCCTCATTGTCTTGTATTTCCCTTTTGTTATAAAAAGAACCTGTTGGTGTATAACAATCGTCTAAAGTGCCATTTCTCTTTGGTAATAAATTATATCGATACCCATCAGAATTTTTATCCTTAATATTTTCATAAGGATATAAACCATATATTTCTGGATTATTTTTATCTTCTTCATCAATAGGTATGAATATAGAAACTTTAGCATTAGGTACACCAAATCCTGAGTTAACCGTTACTCTACCTACAACAACACCATAGTCTGAACAATATCTTCTATAACTATCATCTTGAGATATGCTTAATGATAAAATCTCAATGAAATCAAACTTTTGTTCAATCTGCATTGAGATATGTTTATCATCACCATTTGGCGTTGTTCTTATTCTAATAGTTTCCTTGGACATTTATAGTTTGTTTTTCTTCAAAATCATCAACTTCAGTCAATATTAAATCTTCTTCATTAAATTCTGAAATATCAAATCCATCATCTTTATTTTTCTTTGAGTTTATTTTACTATTTAAAAATTTACCAATTCTAATCAACTTATCAATTAAATTTTTACCATCAAATTTTTTATTTAATATAATAACCTTAAATAAGACGTACATAAAATAAATTAATATTAATGGTAATACTACAAACACAATTAAGGTATAAAAAAATATCTTAACTAAAATACCTATAAATCTAACCCATGAATATGGTTTTGACTCTTCATTTAAATTTGCGTTTATACTTCCATCAGGATTTATAAAACTTTTGTTTTTGCAATTACACCCCATTTCTAATTATTTTTTTTAATTAAATTATATAATAATAATATAATCAAAAAAAAGTTAATTTTAAAGATTAAAAATTAAGATTTAATTCTTACTTTAATATCTTTTTCTGGAAATTTTATCTCAAAAAACCCAATTGGATTTCCATATATAACGTTTTCACCTAATAAATCTATTTGACCAGTTGTGGTGTTAATTAAATTTTGTTTTATTTGTTTATCGGAATAAATACCTCCACCAACCTTATTATATGCTCTTAAATCAATTATATTTAACACACCACTTACAGAGCTTATTTTTTCAATTAATTGAGATAAATAAATATTATCACCCATTTGCCATTTGCTGATATCCATATAATCCCTTATTATTTTTATCACTTCAGCCATAACTTGATTCTGCGGCATTTTTTTATCGATAAATAAATCTACTTCAAACCCTATATTATATACTTGACCAACACTTACCTCAACATAATCATTTATCATTCTATAGTCAGATAAAAATGTTGCTAAATTCTCCATCATAGTTTGATTAGATAAATGACTTACGGAACCATCTGAATTTAATGAAAGGGTGTATATTTTAATTTTATTTTGTTCTTCAATAACATTATATCTAAAAGGTATACCATATATACCTGGCATTTTACTAATAATCGCTCTATAATCATTTAATGTTACAGCTCTATTTTGTGAACCAAAATTATATCTAATTAAGTTTCTAATTTCTTCAATAGACATAGGGTCTTTACCTCCCATGGCTGGGATTGGATTGTTAACCCTCATAGATTGTTTAACTGCGGAATTAATTGCGTTATTTGAACCATTGATGAAAATATTCATATTACCAATACCGTTAATAACATTAACACCAACATTTGTATTTGCTCCACCTCCAGTTCTATATTTAACAAACATTGTTGTATTAGCTTTAGGTATAACACCAAAAGATGAATTATTTATAACGTTACCAACCATATTAATCAATGATGAATTAACATTGAAATCACTCATTGATGTAATATCTTGTGTTCCTGCACCAAATATTAATTTTAAAAACCCATTGTCTGTATATTCAGTTATAAATCTATTGTTTGTTTTAATATATTTACCCCTTTTAATTGTTGAGTCGGTAGTAATAACATTGTTATCAGGAACAAATATTGTGTCATCAATTAATGAGTCAACCTCATACCATAACAAATTTTTATCATAAAATTTATCATAAGAAGGAATTTCAGATATATTTGTACCATCCAATAATATAACTGAATCAATAGATAAAACATTAGTATCTGGCAATATAACTTCAAAAAAAGGTTTTATATCATTTGCGGTTATAATTCTTTTAAAATATGATGATGAGCCATTAACCACCATTTCTTGTTTTGTTATATTATAACTAATTATGGTACCATCAGAATCAGTTATAGGTTGAATTATAACATTTGGAATACCGTTAACGTTAAAAGGATTTGAAAAATCACAATCGTCTTTTAATTCAAATGTTTGTCCAGCTCCATTAAAATTTGCTCCAGCCAATATGATTGGTGCGTAAGAGTAATCTGGACTATCACCATTTGGTGGTAGTGTAACTGTGATATTTAATAAGGTAACTGAAGGTCTATAAAAAGGAACTTTTAAACCGTAAGTTCTCGCAATATCCATTAAAGAACTTCTTTCTTGAGCTGATGTTAATTTTGTTTCATTAAAAGCTTTATCAGTATGGTATGATAACATATCTGCAACGGCAGCATTTAAATCAATTAACATTGACCCAACACCAGCGTCATTAAAAGATGATAATGTGTCAGGGTAGTATTGTTTAACGTAATTTATTAACTCCGTTCTTACCGAATTAAAATCCCTTGTATTATAATTTATTGATGGCATAACACTTATATATTAATTGTGATAATTTCATTTTCAACAAAAACACCATTTGTTATTGTGTAATCTATTTTAACCGTTGCCGCATATTCACTCAAGTCTGAGTGCTCAACAATGATATTATTAATTGTTAAATTTGGTATGAATTTTTTAACCGTTTCAGATATTTCCATCTTTAAATCAGTTATTGTTTTATTATCATATGGGTCAAAAATAAATTTAAGTAAATCAGTTCCAAATTCTGGCATGTATAATCTCTCACCCTTTCTTGTTAATAACAAATGCATTAAATCAGATTTTATAGCAGCTGAATTGGTCTCATTCATGTCTAAGTAATAACCTTGTTGACTATTCTTAAAAGGATAATTTATATTGATTAATTTAGCCATATGATAATTTATTAATAAATATTATAATTATTATTTTATCCAAAATAAAGAATTAAAAAACCCTCAACCAAATTAAGATTGAGGGTTATTCATGAATAAAGGTTAATCTATTTAATTATGCTGAACAACCAACACATTCAAATTGACTATTAACTGGTTTTTCAATTGGTGTTACATTTACTTTTGAAGTGGCTAATTTAGTGTTTGCACTTAATTTTGATTTTGTTCTAGTGTAATACACGCCAGTTTTTAATCCACCTTTCCAAGCATATATCAATGCATTTGCAATTTTATTGTATTTACCTTCAGAATGATACACATTTAAGGATTGTGATTGGTCAACATATTTATTTCTTATTATAGATAAGTCTAATAAAACCTTTTGTGGTATTTCCCAAACATCTTTGTATCTATATCTGATGTCTTCTGGGATTTCCATGATATTCTGAACACTACCTTGATTAGTGATTAATTTATCAATCATAGTTCTATTCCATAAACCTATTTCTAATAAATCATTAACTAAATATTTGTTTATGATTAAGAATTCACCTTGACCAACTCTTCTTGTAAATAAATTAGCTGTTACTGGTTCGAAAGATTCAAATACACCTAACAAAATTGCACTCGAAGCTGTCGGCATTAGTGCTAAAAAAAGGCTATTTAATAAAGGTATTGGTTGACCTTCTGGTAGTGGTGACCATCCCTCAATATAAGTTTCACCTTTAGAATATGGGCTACCTTCCCAAGCTGGATAATTTCTACCTTGTTCAATAGCAAGTCTCATTGATTCTTCAATAGCAGCTTTATACATGGTTTCAGATATATCGTTATTCCATTGTTTAGCTTCTTCAGATTCAAATGATATTTTTTTCTTAGCAAAGAAATCAGCCATACCAGCAACACCAATAGCTAAAGCTCTTTGGTCCTCACCAGCGGCTTTACTCCAATCATCAGACCATTTATTTTTATCTATAACCTTATTTAAGGCCTTTACAAGAACTTTCGTTGTCTTAGCAATAGTTTCCAGTGTATCATGTTCAGATAAGTTAACTGAGGCTAATGTACATTGAGGTGTATAATTTGGTTGACTTGCTTGGAAAATTTCTGCGCAATTTCCAGCTAAAATACCGTTAAACATACCCATATTTCTTTTTGGTTCATTAAAACAATAAGTGTCAGATAATTCAGGTAATTCAATAACTTCTTGTATTTTTATAAAATGTGAACATTCTCTATTAGGTAAAGTTTCAACCCATTTTAAACGATTACATTTTAATCCAATCTGAGTCAATTTATAAAGTGAATTACCATTAATTAGTAATCTGTAAATTGTTTTACAATTAAATAGTTTATTTTCATTAGTACCATCGTTAGCTGGTAATAAGTATTCACCTGATTCTCTAGCTAGTTTAATTTTTGAATCCACACCTAATGTTTGTAACATTAATTGCACTTCCCTAAGAAAAACATGTTCAACTGATGATATTTGAAGTGATTGTGAACCGTTATTATTAGTTACCGTACCGTCAGCATCTAAATAACCAGCTAACCATTTTAATCTACTTTCAATAGTAAAATTATTAGTTGGTACAAAAAACTTATCTCTTAAGATATTTGTATGACCATATATCCTATCTTCACTTTCTTGAACATACCATTTATCAACACATGTTATATGTTTTTCTAATTTTTGTTTATCACCATATAAATAAATTCTTTGACCTGATGGTGTTAAACAACCGTCACCAGAATAAAATCCATTTTCATATGCAAATAACAATTCTTTATTTCCTTCAATGATTGGTAAATCAAATTTTATTAGACTATCACCAACTTTTAAATCTTTAGCTTCTACTTTTAAATATCTAGGTGGTTTGGTTCTTTTACCTGTTTTAGTCCATTCTAAAATATAAAATTTATGATAAGGTGTGCAATCTAATACATATCCACTATCTGTTGTAACTCTAAGTAATTTTTGGTTAACACCTGTTTTAATAACAGTTGTTTCTGAAAATTCTTCACCATTCCAAACATTAACAATTTGATTTTCTAATTCACCAATTAACTCGTAACCATTATCAGTTAATATTTGAGTATTAGGTGAAACACATAGGTTTGACTGTTTAATTACACCAATATTTCTTTGCATATTATTTTTATTAGCGTTATCTTTAAACATAACATATGGTTTACCACTCTCAACTTGAGATTTAATAATTGAATCAAATATAGTTTTAGGATTTACTTCTTTACCCAAACCTAAATCAACTGCTTTATGATATTCTATTTCAAATTCTTCACCGTGTAAATCATGTAATGCTTTTAATCCAGCTTTCTTAATGTCATTAGGACAGAAAGTGTACCATATTTCATTATTTTGTAATTTACGCATAAATAAATCATTTATAATTACAGAAGTAAATAAATCCCTAGTTCTTAATTGTTCATCACCGATTGGTAATGTTAAATCTAAGAAATCTAATATATCTCTATGCCATACTGATAAATATAAAGCGCAACTACCAGAACGAGAACCTTGCTTATAAAACCTCATTTTAGATTGAACCATATCAGCTAATCTAACAACACCACCAGCATTCCCTTTGAATGATTCAACAATACTATCTTTACTACGTAATGGGTCAATTAATAATCCAATACCAGAACCTTCCTTTGATGCTGCTGATATTTTTGTTAAAGTATTTTCTATTCCTTCAAAACTATCTGATTCTAAGTGTGTTAAGTTACAGCTAATCATCCCATTTCTTTCAGGTACACCAGCATTTGTATATGTTGGAGTTGCGAAATTACCTCTTTTATTTGTAATCTCTTCTAATAATTCTAATCTATTTTCTTCATTATCATCATGTAAAAAATTAGCTACTCTATTATACATACATGATGGTAATTCAGTAGGTTTTTTGTCACTATCTTTTAATGAATATTTACTTAAGAATGTTGTCGCAGCAAAGAAATCATATTTCATATCAACTGGTTGTAATTCTTTACCAATTAATTTTGATTGTCTTGATAATAATATTCTACCGCCAAGTAATGAATAATCTGGATGGTTAATAACTTTATCAGCAGCTTTAAATGCAATTATCTCATCAATCTCAGTGGTTGTCATGTTATCATGTATTTGAGGTATAACCTCTTGAAATAATGTATCACAATCAACCTTAAGACCTTTTGCTTGATTTTTAATTCTTGTTAATATTTTATTTGGTGTAAAACCTTGTGTTGTTTTGTCTCTTTTTACTATTCTCATAACATTTATATTTTAAAAATCATCATTCATTTCATTAAAATCAACATTTGCTGGTATATCAACTCTCGTGTATTCACCATCTCTTTTTTCAAAAAAGTTATTTTTTGAAGACAAACCAATTCTAGCCATATAATCAAGTGGGTTATTAACCTTGAATTCAATAGGACAACCAAAATCATTTAATACTATATCAGTAACATACTGAACATATTTAATCATATCTGATTTTGTTAATCCTTGTAAACCATCTGGCATTGATTCTTCGATAAAAACTTTTTCCACCTCATAACAACCTAAAATAATATTTCTTAATTCACTTTTAGATAGTTTATATTCGTCTTTCAAATAATTTTTATATAAATGCAAAGCAAATTCATAATGCATTGTTTCATCACGTAATATGAACTCGTTCATCGCCCCAAGGCCTGGCATTTTATTTCTACTTCTATACCAAAAAACACCAGCAAATACACTTGCGAATGAAACGCCTTCAACACAAGCGAAAGCAACTAGTCTATGACCAAAAGATGGGTGTCCAATCCAATTCTCCGCCCAAGAAGCTTTCTTTGATACCGCTATATTGGTTTCCATTGAGTTAAATAAGTTATCTCTTTCTACTAAGTCCTTAATGTAGGTTTCAATTAATAATGAATAACCATTTGCATGAACTTGTTCAATAAAAGCTTGATGACCATAAAAGTATTGCGCTTCTAATATTTCAACTTCATTTAAGAAATTAGTAGCTAAATTGTCAATAACTAAACCATCTGATATAGCAAAGAAAGCTAATATATTTTTAAGGTATATTTTTTCTTCTTCTTTAAGTTCGTCAAACCTATCCTTTGATAAATCTGGTTCTTCAGCAACCCAAGTTTGAGCTTCAGCGTTTTTATACATTTCCCATAAATCACCATGTGTTATTGGGAATAATGAATATCTTTTTTTGTAATCTTTACTGTTTAAAAACATAATTTATATTTTTTTATAGTTATTAAAACTAAACTTATTTTTTTTTGTATTAATAACTATTTGTTAAACTTAAATAATTTAAAAATTTAAATGTTAAATTTTCATCAAACGGTTCTTTCCCTTAATTTAGCGTCCAAAATATCATTTATCTTACTTTGAGCTTTACTCTTTTTATTGTCCCTTGCTTGAGTTATTGTAACAGAATTTGAACTTCTACCTTCAATCTCAATCTGAATTGTACCATTGTTAAATACAACATCCTCAAATACCATCCCATCTTTACCAAACCTTGATTTTAATATAGCAATATTTGCTGTACCAGCTTCCTTTTGTTCAAGACTTTTAGCGATAGATAATATAAAGTGAGCAATTTGACCTTTTTTTATTGAACCACCCATTTGGTCTGATTCAACAATAGTGGAAGAAATTGACGAGCGTGAACCTTGACCTGCAGTCCAACCAGCGATATCAAATTCAGATAACATTGATTCAAACTCTCTCATAACCATCCCTTCACCCACATTAACATCATCGACTCTTTGAGATGGTTTAACACAATCTATATAATCAATTAGAATTAAGTCAGGTTTAAATCCACTAGAGATTAATTTTCTAACATAAGTTTTAATAGTGCTCATGGTAGTATTAGTACTATCCATTTTCTTTAATTTTAAATTACTATCATCACCTAAATTATTCACAAATTCTTGTACTTCTTCTTTGTGTTTACTTAATTCACTTAAGTTTATTCCAGTCCAACATGATAAGTGTTTTCTTTGTATTACTTTTGGTGTATCTTCAAAAAATATTTGTAATACTTTATACCCTTGATTAAACGCACTATTAGCTAATTTGGTGAACATCGTGGTGTTATGTGTTACAATATAATCATCGGTAACATATAAATGTTCGTTATTATCTACCATGATACATTGAGCTTCCTCCTCGTGAGAATATTCAATAGAAGTTATAAATTTATTTGAACTATATTTTGTTCTTGAAACAAATTTATTAGCTTTTCTTGGACATAATGCTGGGATAATATCATTATTAGGTAAACTAAATGAAATCCTATAATACATTTTAGTATATATTAAAATACCATTTTTTCTATAACTACCTTGTTTAGTTTTAATACTAACTCTACCGCCTAATGATAATATTAACTCTCTAATATTTTCAGATAATTCTTTTGATGTAGTTGATATTTCAACAGTATGTTTATTAACATAACCATCACTATCAACTAACCCCTGTAATAATCTAATTCTATCATTAACAGATGTATATAAATAATCTTTAGGTATAAATTTATTACTTGAGTTACAACCATATAAATTTAATTCAATTAACTTAGGTTTTATACCTAATAAACTAATTTTATATAATGAACGAGTTTCTAAAACCAATTGACCATTATAATTTTTTTCAACATCTCTAAATAACTCCTTAACACTTATGTTACTATAAACAGACCTAATTTCATCAATAATTTCAACATCTTTATTAACTATGTTAGGTATATTATGTTTAGTTATACATCCATCACCTAATATTAACCCTAACAAATATGGTTCAATTATCAATTCTTTTTTATCAAAATTAACTGGTTCAACAATAGGTACTTTAAAATTATATCTTCTATTATTCCAAACTTTAGTTTTACCTATCATTTCTTTAGTTGAAAGAGTTATAAAACTATTATCTGGTGGTAAAACAATACATTTACCCTCTTTCCTTGTTGATTTATTTCTTTGATTAATAGTATTAACACTCCATAAATGTTCTTCATCACATAAAGTGCTTGTTCCATCATTAAAACTAACTCTATATATTGGTCTAACACCTTGTGGGTACACACCTATAACTTTTGTAGGATTACCGTCTCTTGAAATAACATCATCACCAACTTTAACATCACCCATTTTAATCCATCCGTTTGGAGTTAATATTTTTGATGTTAATGGTTGAGCTTTACCAACCCCAAAAGCAGCGAGAATAAAAGCCAATTCTCCTTTGGCAAGACCACCATTCATGATTTTATCAAGACCTTCGATACCTGTTGATATTGGGTTTCTAAAGTCTTCTTCAAGAACTGAAGATATATTGTGTAATACGTTTATTGTATTGTCAGATATATCACCTTTATCCAATGCTTTCCTAATAATGTTTTCACATTGTTCGTATTTATCCAAGTCACCATTATTAATGATACCTTCACATTCTTTTATTGCTTTTTTAAGTTCTTGTCTCTTACAGAATTTAATTGCAGTTTCTTGAACGTAGAAAGTATCATTTAATGATGACTCTTCAATTTTTTTTAGGTGTGTTAAATAAAAATTCTTTTCAACTTCAGAAGTTAGTTTTTCAAATAATCTTGTTTTGATGCTACCTAAATCTGGAATCGCTTCATATTTTTCATAAGCATTTTTTATTTCAGCAACAATCTTTTTAAGATACAATTCTTTAAAATAATTTGGTTCCAATATATCAATGATTGACGTTGCAAATTTTCTATCAGTTAATATTTGCAATATCAATCTATGTTGGAAATCATCGGTTAAATAACTTAAATCTTCTTTTTCTATTTTAACACTCATTTTTAGTTTTGTTTAAAGTTATTAAGCAGTAGCTGCTTCGGTTGTTCTTGTGCTCAAGTAATTTGTAATCGTTTGTACTATTTGAGGAATAATTTTACCGATATGTAAATCTTTTCTAGCATATGGTTGAAATACATTTCCAGTAAAAGTACTTTTAGCTATTTGTTTATCTTTAAAAGATACTATTAAAGTATAATTTTGTTCATACTCATAGATATTTTTAATATCCATTGCGTTGTATGGATTGTAAGGGTTATAGTTATTCCAAGCTAAATTTTCACAAATACCTTTTAAAAATGAAGGAATTAACCCTAATTTACCATAACCGTTATTCATTCCAGTTAATTCATCCATCATATCTTTAATCTCGTATGACCAAGCAATTTGCTTATCGATATTTTTCGTATTAATCATTCTCTCTTCATATTTAAGACTTCTTAAATTATTGAAATAATTTTTATCATATGAATCAACATTAAAATATCTTTTGCAAACGATATTATCATTACTTAAGAATGTAAAGCTGAATGGTAGATTTGAATAATCTGTAGTTGTTGTTTTTGTTGTTTTAGTTGTTGTATTAGACATAATTTATGTATTTTAAACATTAAAGTTATTTTAGTTCTCTATTTATTAATTTTTTAAATGGTAAAAAATAATCCTCAAAGTTATTAATTATTTTGTTATTTAAACCATCTTCTTTAATAAATTTATAAACATTTTTAATTTCTCTGCCTTCTGGATTGATTGGTGAATTAATTATGTTATCAATCATATCCATTGCATCTTCACTAATTAAAGGGTTTTTTAGATTAATTATTTTATTATTTATCTCATATAATTTATCTCCTTGAATCCCATCAGTGATTCCATAGCTTATATTATCCAATATTTGCAATGGTTTTTGTTTATTACTTATCCTTTCATCTTGCAACAATTTTGACTTGTTAATAACTTCTTCCAACGTTAATTTTCTTTCAGTTATTTCTGGAAAATACTCATATAAAGTTTTTTCACCCAATCTTTTAACACCTTTTATTGAATCCGAACCGTCTCCACATAAAATTTTAATCAAAAGAGCGTTTTCCAAATTATAACCAAAATTCTCTCTAAAATTTTCTTTGGTAATATATTTTTTCAAATCACACATGTAGATTTTTATATCGTCATCAATCAATTGACATAAATCTCTATCACTTGTTATTATTGTTATTTTATCACCAACATTTTTATTATTGCAAATATACGCAATAAAATCGTCAGCTTCAACAAAATCATGCTCTAATTGTCGAATAAATAATTCTTCTAAATATTGTTGGATTCTAACTCTCTGATACAGTTCACTTTCGTCAGTAGGTGCAGTACCTTCTTCGTAGTTTTTTCCTCTACCACTTTTGTAATCTTTATAGATATCGTATCTTAATTTACCACTATATTCACCATCCCATAGGACAAATACCTTATGGTATAAGTCTTCAAGCATGATTTTTCTTAATACTGTAATAAATTGGTATATACCACCTACGTGTTCACCTTTTGAATTGAACTCTTCTTTTGAACCTAAAAATGACCTCTTAAATAAACTTGAGCCATCAACAACCAATAGGTTATGATGGCTTTCAAGTTCGTTATTTTGACCGTTTCTTGGTGGTCTTTTGTTTAGCATTAAGCTATTATTTAATAATTAATAAAACTATCCTTCTAAATCTTCTTTACTTAATTTACTTTCTTCCACTTCAATTGTAAAGTCATCCATTGTAGTATTTAAATGTCTAAGGATATATTCTTTATTTTGTTTTTTATATCCTTCCATATCATCTGGATTCCAATACCCATGTGGTGTAGATACAATAAGACCAACCTCTTCAATTCCATTGATTTGATTCTTATCACATTTAATCTTTGTTTTGGTTGCGTACTGATAGCGTTTTCCTCCGCTTGTAGCCCATAACTTCTCTGTGGAATGGCTAAGTGTGCCTCCGAAGTGAATAATGATTCTAGGGGAGTAATAAAACGCTTCACCACCTTTATGTTTAATAACTTTATTCTCATTATCCAACCAGATTTTTTGAACAACCGCAAATGTATTAATATAAGGTTTTCCTTCTCTTCTGGATGCTGGAATTCTATGGTTAACCAATGATTTAAATGCAGTTTCCATTGAACCAGCATTCCATTGATTATTATTTGATTTTGACATAACAGATTTAAATCCGTTTAATGAACCAACTGAGTCCCATAAAAACAATAAGTTTCTATCCAAGTTACCTTCATCTTGCATATCCATTAATTCTGTCATTAATCTTGCGACATCTTCTATGATTGGTTCACTTCTTAGTCTTTTTGTACCTTCTTTACCTGTTGAATAATCGAAATTACCATACTTGTTCAATAAGTCATCACCATTAATGAAAATGAAGTCACCATCATAATCGATAATTTCTCCAGTTTCCTCATCAACAACCTCATGAAATTCAAATCCAATATTTCTTGCATGTTCCCAATTCCAGTTTCCTTCAGTTTCAATAATAACTGGTAAATCACCAATTTTTTGAGCTCCTACAATTGCTTCATATATAGCTGTTGATTTTCCTGTGTTTGAGAAACCTCTGAATGATGTGAAGAATCCTCTTGCAAGACCAGGAATCTTTAATGCGTCATGAAATGCATCAGATAATGGAATCCAAGATAACTCCTTCTCTTTAACGACATTACCAAATCCATTATTTTTTTTAAATGCTTTTAAATCGAAAATCTTCTTTTCAATTTTTTTTGCTGGTGCAGTTTTTTTTGTCATGTTTTTTGTAAAAATTTTAAATAAATAAAAAAAATAAGGTAGCTATTATGCTACCTTAATATTAAAACGGTAATTCATCATCTTCATCATCCTCTGCAACAACTTCAGCTTTTTTAGTTGTTTTAGTTTCAGTAGTTGTGTTGGTTGGTTTTGATGTAGCTTTTGTTGTTTGAGTAACAGTTGTTGGTTCTGGAAGTTCATCCAATTCTAGTTCATCATCTATAACATCAACCTCTACAGTGTTCTCAGTTTCCTTATCAGTTTTTGCTGCCCAGCAATCATTATCTTTATCCCAGAAAGGTGTTTGACCTTTAGCGGTGATAGCTAAATACTCATAAGTTCTAACAGAATAAACATCTTCCCATGTTCTTGTGTCGTTTGTCCATTGTTCAGTCAATGATTCGTCAGTTGATAAAGGGGAAGCCTCTAAGGAATAACCAATAGTAGTTGTGTTTCCGTTACTACCTTTTTTAATTGTTAAGATTAAATCTCTACCAGTTTCAGCATCTGTGATATCATGACCACAATCTTCAATAGCACTCATGATTTTATCATAGATACCATCTTTTTTGTAGTTATGTTTGAATCTCCAGAATTTTGGTCCGTCAGCTTCATTATCTCTATCAATTAATTTGACAATATAAAATCTTCTTGCTGAAAATTCTTTTGCCATTTCTTTTTCATCTTCGTTTCCGCTAGCTAATAAAACTTCTCTAGCTTCACAATAAGGACAGTCTTCACCTTTTTCATGTTTTAAACAAGGGAATGTTTTCCAAGCGCCATCAATTTTTTTAACATGACCCCACATTGTTTGGAAAGATGTCTTTTGACCTTCTGATGGTGGTAAAATTCTAAATTTCTTTTTCAATGTAGCTGCACCTTTCGGTAGACTTGAATTGAAGTAGTTTTTTAAATCATACTTCTTTTCACTTTTGTTTGCTGAACCATTACCATGCGCTTCTTGGTATTGTTTCATCATTTCTTCAAATACTCCCATTTGACTTTTTAAATTTAATTAGTAAATAAAATTTGTTTAAATAATACAACACGATGTTATATTGATGCAAATATAGCACATTATTTTTAATAATACAATGATTAAATAAAAAAAAATGCGGAATCAATATTTAATCGATTCCGCATTCAAACTTTAAAACTAAAAATAATGATTACCTTGCAAATATAGGTTATTATTTTTAATTATACAATAATAGTTTTTTAATATATATCTTCTTCTTCGTAAGGATTATCTTTAAAGCTGTCTTTAATTTTTGTTGTATCAATATCCTCAACATCTTTTGTTGTTAATATATAATTACCTTCAGCATCTTTTCCTTCTTCTTGTTCTTCATCTTGATTTGTTGTATAAACACCTTGTCTATCAGCCCAGAAATCGCTTAATTTAATATTATATGGGTATGAATCCATTGAACGCAATTGAATCTTTTCATCTTCAGTTGGTACTCTTTTTTCAAGTTCAGTTTCCAACGCATCGATTTTTTGTGTTATTTGATTCATTCCTTCCAATTTACCTTGCAATTCATCAACCATATTAATTAATCTTTCAATGTTTGAATTTGCATTATCAGCAGAATCCTTAGCTTCCTTTGTTTTATTCACCAATTCGGTTACATCCAAATCAACCTCACCATCATTTGTGTCTATTCCAGTTTCTATAGCTTCATCGCTTGGAATTTCATCATTGATTTGCGTATCATCCATTGGTTGGTTATTCATAGGTTCATCACCAAGAAGTTCTTCAGGTGTTTCAATTGAATCGCCAGCATTAATTTCTTCATTGTCCCCTGTAGGTTGGTCATTTAAAGCTTCATCTTCTTCAGCTTCATTGGCAGCTCCATATATAATTTCTTTATCATCTAATTCCTTTGGTTCTACCCTTTCACCATGAAAAGAAAATGATTCATTTAAATTATCGTAAAACTCATAATTCAATAATTTCTTAAATTTATTAAGCTCCTCGTTAAGAATTTGTTTATTATCTTTTTTCATGGTTTAATTAGATTAATAACTGTCTACCGTCTTCAGTAATTATTTTTTTGTTGATTCTTTCAACCAATTCTTTTGCTTCTTTAATTTTACATTCGTTTGTATCACATTCGTTTGTTGATAAAAAGTCATCCAACTGATTACCTAAATTATCTTTTTTAATATCTTTGTTCATAACTTATGATTTAATTAACATTATTAACGTCATATATAAATATTTAAAAATTTAAAAAACTCGCTTTATTTTATATAAAACCAATTCATTATTTTTAATTAATAACATTTTATTTTGAAATGTATCCCAATCAATTTTATATGATTTATAATCTATATTTCCAGAATCACCTTCAGTAAGTTCCTCAATTAATTTATTCAATGCGTTGATTGTATAAATTGCATCACCTTTCTTATGGATTAATATTGCGTTTGGGAATAGATTATTAAAGTTTAATCTTCTATTGTCCTTAACAACAAATTTAAATGTTACAATTAATTTAGATTCATCATCCAAATTACTATACACAAATACCTTATCTCTAGGTATTGAGAATTTCTTTTCCAAGTATCCGAAAAACCATTCAAGTCTTTCTGGAAATATAAAGGAAGCTAATAATATCGTCTTATTCATTTTCTACAGAGTATATATATGGGATATATTTTAAATTATTATTTAATTTAACCATATAATCTTTATACTCTATAAGTATTTCGTTATTTATAAAAAGAACGGAAATATTATTTTTTAAATAATTTATCAATTGATTCCTATCCTTACCAATATAATCAATAACATTCAAATCAATACCATATATTAGGTTATCAACATTTATATAAACCATATTTTCAGTTTTAAACCCTGTCTTTTTTGATGATAATTTTATGTTATCAAAAATATTTAATATTTTTTTATTCTCAAACAAAAGGAAATCAATGTAAATATAATTCGATTTTGATACAAATATCTCATAACATTTCTTTATGAAATAATATAAATCCTCTTCATGCATATCTCGTTTTTCTGTTAAAGAAAATGTCCAAAATATATCATCTGATAATTTTCTATCAAAATAATCCGCATTTGGTGCTATGGTTTTAACATTATCCCACCCAATTATTAATGTTGGTAAATTAATTATTATGTCATCAAATGAATTGATGATGTTAAAATTTTTATACCCTAAATTTGTATTTGCAACAATATTACCTATGAACATAAAGCAAATATAATAAAAAAAGTGATACAATGTACCACTTTAAATTTATCTTTTATTAGATATTATATCAACACCTATATCTTTATATACAGAAGCGTAATTATGTGCATTAGGTAAATCACCAATAGCTGGATTAACAATATAAAAACCATTATTTCTATATAAAGTGTAATAAGTATTAACTTTAGGTTGCAATTGATTGCTTTTCAAATCATTACTCCAAGTTACACTAGGACCATAAGTACCTTTTACAATCATTAATTTAGCATTTGGAAATAGTTGATTTAACTTAGTGGTTATTTTTTCAACAACATTTGCTGTAGTGTTAAAAATTCCGTTAGTACCTAGTGATACCACAACATTTTTAATGTTATCGTTTTTAGTGTTGTAATTATTTAATTTATTACTAAGAAAAGTTTCAGCACTTAAACCAGTTTCTTGTAATTGAGTTAAAATTTCAAATGTATCATCACCAGCTTTACTAATACCTTTTAATACATTTGGAGCTAACGAATCACCAATAACAATATTAGTTTTTGTTGAGTTATTTGCTGATGAACTAGAACCAGTAGCTGATTCAATAGTGTCCCAATATAATTCATTATTAGAATCATTAAATTTATTATAATAATCTATAGCTAATCTTGCTCTATCACCAGCATTATGTGTTGTATCATTTAAGAAATCAGTTTTACTGCCAGTACAACCAGTACAACGTTCAACTCTGTTTGCAAACCAATAAGCAGAATCTTCTACATTATTATTTGATTTATTTTCGTCATTTTTCCATTCATTAAATGATGTAAAACTATCAAAAAGATAATTTAATTGTTTTTCTAATGTGTCACCAACTTTTCTTTTAATACAACCTACTGAAGCAGCTACATCAGTACAACCTTTTTGACAATCAGCATCTGTCCAATTACCAGAATTCCATTGAATTAAACCATAATCAGTTGTTTTACAATTAGTAGAACTATATGGTAAAGCTGGATTTGGTCTTGGGCCATCATATGGGTTTGTAGCATCTGGGTTAAATTTACCTCCAGTTTCTTTATACATATTACCCATAATAGCAGCTACTTGTATTTTAGTTAAACCTTTATTTTTAAGCCATTTTATAATGAATATTTGATTAAGTTTTGATTGAGTAGAATTAATTGTTATGGACATACCTCCACTAGTACCACCACCTCCAGTACTTGCATTAGTACTACTTGTATTAGTTAGGTTTAATAATACTGTATTATTTTCCAATAAAGGGGTTTTTGTCTTTTTAACCCTAACACCTTTAAATGTTGTAGAAATACTATTAGCTTTAACTGTATGTGATACTTTGATAATTAAATATAATCCTTTAAACATAGGGATATTATTTAATTGGAAATACATTAAAGGTTGTATAGCCAAATTACCCATCATTTCCACTTCACATGAATACGAACGTTTTTGATATACATTAAATAAATTTTGTCCAATACTAGTTACCTTTGTTTTGTCACCTCCATTAGATAAATCTTGAATTATTTCCAATGATTCTGAAGTTTCTGAAAATTCCTTTTGGTCCAATTTAATATCTTTGAAAAAGTTTTGATTTTGTTGACCAAAATTAACAGCAAAAACTGGGACATTCATTTCATATGGATTATTACCTATATCTTTAGTAAAATCTGTTGGTAATCCTGTTAAATTACCATCCTTATCAACGTTAATGTAAATTCCATCATCTTTATAAACATCATCATTTAACTCCAAATGATTTGATATTTGCCCAGCATAAATACACACAAATGATGGTCCTTGTTTTGAATCACTCATCATTTGTGGTTGAAATATCTTTTTTAATTCATCAACATCATTAAAATTAACGAATGAAGGTAATGGTAAGAATAAGAAATTATTATCATTTAATATCCTATTTGATACATCAAAAAATGTTGCTCCCTTATTTTTAATTATTAAATCTGAAAATGTTTTTGGATTAATATATAATTTATCTCCAATATCAAAATAAGCTCTATCAACGAATCTAAAACTTTCTATTAACTTACTACCAGTGGTCAAACTGTTTCTTTCGTGATTAGCAATTTTACTATCATTTGGGTGAACCATACATTGTGAAAAAAATCCTCCACTCTGTGTGCCTGATATCCATTTCTGGTATATAGCCATCAATGTCCTATAGACGTTTAATCGTATATCATCATTATCAGCTGTACCAAATAATTCAGTTTTAATTTCTTTTACTTCTTCTGCTGGTTTTTCTAATTCATTAACTATTAAATCTTTAAATGTTTTTATGAATGTTCTAACGTATAATTCAAATTTTGTTGGTTCTATAGAGATTGGGTTTCTTTTATAATTTCCATCATTATCTTTTTCTGGTTTTGACCATATCCTTGGGTTTATATTTTGTATGTATGTGTACGATGTGAAAAAAGATTTGACTAACCATTGCATTATTTCAGAGGTTGCGTTAAATTCCATTATAAAATTTCTACCATTTGAAGAACCGTAGTCAACACCAATGCTAGAATAATTCAGAGTATTTAAATTTTTTAATATTTCTATGGTTTTATTATAACTAATTTCGTTATTATTATTTTTTAATTCTAAACTATATTTATCTCTAATTTTTTCAAATTCATCAAATGTGATACCTCCAGTACCTATTTCAAAATTATTTTGTATAACAGCTGTATAATCTTTAGTCCAACTTTTGAAGTAATTAATAAATTCATTTTTAACTTGCTTTGGTAGATTAATTAATACGTCATCAATTTTAGAGTATTCTCCAAGTCTTTGAAGAATATTCATACCACAATATGGGTTGTTTTTACCATTTTGTACATATGAATATAAAAATTCATTTTGTTTTGGTTTACTACTTTCTTCTAAAGATAATTCACTAAAATTAATCGGGTCTTTTGAAGATTCAAGTCTCCATAATATTGCGCCAATAAATAGTACCCAAATTCTTGGCGCTTTAATTAAACCATTATGTGCTTGAAATAAAGCTTTTAAACCTAAAACATTATCATTAAATAAACCATCAAACATAGTGTATAAATCTGGTCTAACATTAGGTTTAACAACCCCTTGAAATGGAAAACAATGTAAAAATAAAAAGGCTTTAGCTTCTACTGTTGTTTGTGAATAATAAAATACTGAACCAAATAAACTAACTTTATATTCAGTATTAAAATTATAACCTATAAATGGTATTGTGTGTGTTACATCTGGTGACTTAGCGTTTAAAATAAGTTGAGTTAATTTAGTTCTAAACCCAGAAGGTTTAGCATCTTCTCCAGCATATTTTTCTATATAATTAATATTTTTATTACTTGTTCTTTGTTCGAATTTCTTGTCCCTTTCATTAGAATTTCTATCATTTAACTTATCCCACTTTTTATATTCTTTTGGATTTATTTGAATAATAATTGAATTATAATAATCATCAGATTTAATACTATTAGTCGTTGGATTATTACATACATCAGCAAAAAATAATGGTAATGTACTTGAATTACCTAAATTATCCCCAACTGGATTATTTGGACTACCATTAAGGTTATCATAAGGAATCTCATAATTTATATTACTATAAACATTAATAGATTTATTAGCATCTAATGGATTAACATATAATGTTGTATTTGTAACATCTTTAATTGCTTCTTTAAAATCAGTATACTTAATTTTTTTATTAGCATATTTTGTACTATAATTAACTTTTTCTAAAGTTTCTCCTGGACCATTAGCAAATGATGGTACATGATTTTTACCATCAACTTTATCAGCATCAATAATATTAACATATATTGCTCCATCATTTGCTTTAGATGGGACATATCTATAATCATGCCCAACAAATAAATAACCACTTTCCTTTAATTTGATAGCATCATTTGGTTCAAGAAATTTACTATTTTTATAAAAATTAATTTTATTAAATCCTTTGTTTATTGGTAAATAAGCTTTTTTATCCGTTATTTTACCATTAACTTTAATTCCTTCTAATATATAAGAATATTTAAATTTAGTACCTTCTTCTTGAAAGATATCCTTTTTTTTACCAAATTCTTTTATTATATCATATGTTAAATTATTTAATGTGTTTTTAATTTCATATCTATTGTTACTACTAAGTACATTATCAATCGCATTTTTAAGGTTCCAAGCCTCTAATTTTGCATGTAATATTATTAAATCATCTGATATATCATTTCTATTTGCAAAACCTAATAATAAAAATCCTCTTAATATCATTAACAATTTTGCGCTATCAGGATAATTACCATAAAGTTCACCACTTGTACCTAATATAACTTCGTATGGATTTTTATTAACTTCCAAAACCTTATCTTGAGTACCAATAGGTATATTACCATCAGCAACCGATATTGGCCACCATAACTTTTTTCCAACATTAGCATTACTAATGCCGTTTATAGCATTTAAATAAGTTTTATCCTCTTTAGCTTGAGTAATCATTATATCAATTAATTCTTCAGTAAAGAGTAATTCAGGTACATTGTTTTTATTTACATCAATACCTAAATATTTTTCATAATAACTACCATCTTCTTTTTTTGCTCTATATTCTGGCCAAGGAAATATTTTCTCCTCACTATTAGGTTCGTAATTAAAATTATTAATTAATTTACCTAATTCATTTTTTCTTGTGCTACTTTGTTCAGCATTAGAAGATACATCCATCATACTCGATAGAAATACCTCAACAGATGTTGTTAATACTCTAAATAAATTTCTAATACTGGAATCAAAACCGAATTTTTTATTAAGTTGCTCTTTTGTTTTTAAAGCAATACTATTTTCTTTATTTGTTTTTTCAACATTTAATTCATCAATAAATTTATTTATTTTGTCAATTGCAACTCTAAAATCTAAGAATATATAAGTATATTTATCATAACCATCTACTTGTAACTTATTAATAATTGTTTTTTTAATATCCTCATAATAAGGTTTATCTTTTTGGTATAGACTTCTTATGTCATCATAAGTAGAGTCATTTTTTTCTAAATCAGTGTCATAATCAGTACTAATATTACCAGTTGTATTTGTAATAGAACCATAAAATGTATAACTTTGATAAGTAATATGACCTTCATCTGTTAATAATTGAGTAAATATTGGTTTTAATTCAGGTGTTAATTTGTTTGTAATACTATCGCTTTTTCTATGTACAAGGTCAAATTGTTTCTCTTGAAAATCCTTTCTAATTTTTGAAAATTTTTTCCATTCTTCACTTTCACCAGCAATAAACTTACCACTAACTCTACCATGACAATAATAATCAGATTTAAAATCAGAAGAAAAATTTGGAAATGATGAACTAACATCATTTATGAATGTTTTAATATTTTCTTTCAATTTATCACAATCTGAAATAATTGTGTTAATTTTATTTATTGATTTAACATCAGCATCATCTTTCTTTATTGTATTTGCAACATCATTAATTGAACTTATTTTTTTTATAGTTTCATCAATTGTTAATATTGAGGCTGGGTCCTTATATTCGCTTTTTATTTCTTGAAATTTCTTTTTACCAATCTTTGTATTTTCACATGCTCTTAATAAAGACATTTGCATATCATTCAATAAAGCATATGTATAACCAATGAAGTCACATTCAATTTCAAAGTTTCCAGTTTGTGAATTAAAGTTTGAATTAAACCTAATCAGATGCAAACAATATTCAATTGGATAACCATAATATCCTTTAAGTTCCAAGTGAAATAATGGGTAAGGCATCTCAAAAAAGAAACCGTATTTACCCTTTCCGTTTTGACCAAATATTGCGGCTCCTCTAACATCAATCAATTTCATTTTAATCATTGGTGCCATTGAAGAATTAAAGTCTATGTTAATGGATTCAATCCCTAACATCTCACTATAATCATCATTACCATTAAGGTTATAAGATTGTAGATTGGTGTAATCTGTTGTTAAATAAGGGTCATCACCTTTATTCTTTTTTGTTCCAGATAAAAAACTAATTTGATTTTCTTCGCCACCACCAACATTTTTAAGGTTACCACCAAAAAGAACTGATTTACCCTTTGATTCAACAGAAAGTTTAACAAAGACATTTAACTCTTCATTCTGTATTGGAACGTTATCTGTTGGATTTGGATTGTACCATAAAACTCTACCATTATTTGCACTACTTGCCATATAAATTATTATATATTTTTACCTCATTAACATATCTTTCCAATGCCGATTCAAATGGATATGGAATCCTAATAGTTTTTGAATCCTCAATATCAAATTCAAGACCACCAAGAGAGGGGTTCGCCATTAAAATTAACACACCGTGATATGGATTATTATAATATGTCTGACTTAACTTGTCAAGCCTTGTAACACCTTGTTTATAAGTGATTATAATATCATTTGATGAAAATGGTATGGTAATGTGTGGTACAAATTTAACTGTACCATTTGTTTTGAATAAACTATATCTATCGTAATAACTCATTATTTATTTATTTAAGGGTTTGTATACTCATTAATAATAAAGCAAATATAAGTATTATCATCTTTTTTAATTACTTTTTTATCTTTTTGAGAATCAATAATAACATTAGTATTATTAGGGTTTTTAGTATCGTAATTTTCTTTAGCTTTACTCATAGCTATTTTTATCGCTTCACCTTCTTGGGCTGATTCACCTATACCTAAACCAAATTTACTATTTGAATTTCCTAACTGAGTAAACTTATTTTTAGTTGTTTCAATTGATTCATTAGTATCATTTTTACTTGTTGCTGGATTAGTAGATGTTGCTGATTTTATATCATCAACAACCTTTTTTTCATTTTTAACATCACCAGTTTGTGCTTTTAATTCACCAGTAACAATAACTTTTTTAACATCATCAAGACCATTTTTATAACCAACAATTTCTCTATATTCATTTAAACTTATATTACTTAAATCGAGAACAGCGTTTTCTAATAAAGGACCTATTAAATCTCTATATCCTTTATATTCACTTGTCCAATTATAATCAAAAGTTTTTGAAAAAAATAATTTATCATTTAATATAAAATCAACTTTAAATACCAATGATGTTATTTTTTTATTTATAAAAGGGGTAATATTTTTATTAGGTGCATAAACATATTTAACTAAATCAAACACATCAAAAAATTCAGTCCATGGTTTACCATTAACTTTATTTTTTGATTCAGACTTTAGTTCTTTTTTATCTTTTGTTAATAACCCATCAGAAACAAATGATATACCAGCAAACCTATTGTTTTCATTTGTTTTAGAATCTGTCACACTAATTTTTACAGTATAATCCTTAGATAAATTTTCTTTTAATTTAATTGTAGATATAACATTATTTTTAAATAAACCATCATTATAAACAGCTTCAAAAGTCATGTTATTAATTTTTTCCTTTTCTTTTTCATCATCAGTTTGTGTGTAACCCCAATTATTTATAAGGTTTTGAAGGTTTTTTTCTTCATTAGCTATTGCCAATGCTTGAGCGTCTTGTTCATCTTTTAACTTTTTAGCCGCTTTTTTCTTCTCATCAGCTTCTTTAAAATTAAATAAACTATCAGCTCTTGTATCATATATCTCAGTATTAGCGTAGAAGTTGTATGATACAGCATTTTGAAGTTTATTAATTGGACCATCTAGACTTGAACCACCAATTAAGGCAATGTTTAATGTTACATTTGCAATCATAGGTTGAACACCAACACCCTCTGGGTTTATGTCCCAAACCAATGGTTCGTAATCAATTGACATATTTTCAATTACTATTTTTGTATGAAAGAAATCTCCAATTCTTAATATACAAATTGGTGCTTTACCAAATGCTAAGTTAGTTGGAGATTCTTCATAATTTGTTTCTCCTTGTCTTGTGCATTGATGTAAGAATGTTAATCTTGAATTAAAACCTTCTGGTGTAACTGAATGGAAAGAAGGTGAGAAATATTTAATCTTATCAGATAATTTATTATAAATAAATTTATCCTCTTCTTTTAATTTTTCAAAATGGTCACATTCTGTATATTGATGAATAGAATTTAATAATTCTTTTTTATCATCTGTTTGGTCTGGTGGTGTAGTAGTTTGTGTGTTTATTACATTAGCGTAATTTAATAATTGATTATCAACTTCAAATTTAATCTGAACCCTTCTATTTAATTTACAAGCTAATGTCCAAGGTTGGTTTTCATTACATATTTTATTACCAACATTATCATATTGTTGTGAAAAAGTATCGGTAGCACCTCTAGCATCTATAATACTTTTTAATCGTTTATCTAAATATTCATTATCAATACCATAGACTTTAGTACCTAATAACTTTTCTTTAAAAAATTTCAAGGTAGCTTCAGCTCTTCTTAGAGATAAAGTTCTGTTTTTATCATTAGCACCAACCTTACTAGCATAACCAATAAATGTTATTTTAACATTTGTATTTACTAATAAATAATTTGCTAAATCTTCAAAATATTGAGGGTCGGTCCAACCATAATATTTACCATTAGGTTTTTTTGGTTTAAATCCATTGCTTTCAGGTATTGTAAAACTTTTATTATCATTGCCATCAAATCTATTACCATTTAAACCATAGTTTGTTGTATCTTTATGATTAGTAGGTTCTTTATCAACAATACCATCTGATTTTAAAATACCATACGATAATCCAAATTGTGAATCTAAATCAACCAACTTATTTTGTGAATTTTTTACCTTTTTAGTTTTCGTATTATAATCAATTAAAAATTCATCTTTCCATTTTTTATAAGAAATACTAGCTGATATAGCAAATTCCTCAATTGCACCAATAGCAAATGGACTTATATTATTTTTTGTTGTATAATCATATAAGCCAGATTCATATGAAATATATGTAGGTGTAAAATAACTTTCAGCAACATCATTAGGAAAGAATATATGTGTTAATGAAGGTAAAGATTTAGTATCTGTAACTGTTACCTGTGGTGCTTGTTTTGGAGTAGTAGCAGCTGTTATTTGTTCTCGTTGGAGTGGAGTCAGAAATTCTGAAACATTATCAATACAACCAGCAGCAATAGAAGCGAATACTTCGTTACCTAAACTTGATATCATACTATTCATATAATTTGGGTGGTCAACAATAACTTTAAATGATAAACTTCCAGTTCTTTCAGTGTTGTTATATGTGTAAATTGGTTCGCCTCTACCTATAAAATTTGTTTTATCCCAACTAACTGATACACTTTCATTAAATGAAATATCATATGGAGGAAACCACATTATCCTACCATTATTTGGCCCTACCTCACAGCCACGTAAATTAACTGGATTATAAGCTAAGTTCTCAATTGAGAACATGTATCTTTTAATACCAGATTCATCACTTTTATAATTACCAATTTTAACATGACCAGTATTCTCAAGAACTGATAAATCTCTATTATCTCTTCTTAAGTAATTACCCCCATCCTCATCCAGTTTTCTGCTTTTAATTTGGTCGTTAACTGAATTGTATTGTTTGTTTGGAGACCAAGTTCTACAGAATATATCTTCTGGTTTGTCATCACGGCCAATACCTCTTCTAATTATATCAGCACTTAATACACCACTACCTTTTGATAAACCAACCGCTACATCAAATTTCTTTGGTACATTCTGTATTTCACTATCCTCATCACCTAATATACCATGACCAGTTACTAAACTAGCAATTTTATTATTTAAAAATAATTGTTTTGTTTTATATAATAGACTTTTTCTATTCGGAAAAAATGTATAATCACCGATTGGAGGTAATCCAACAACATCTTGTGACTTTTTACCTTCATCATTTAAATTGCTATTAAAACGGTCTCCATACCAGGTGAAACTTGTTTCCTCACCCTCATCATTTACAAACTTTGAATTAATCTTAGCGTCAAATCCAGAGCCCTCAGTGTCTGTCCATTTATAAAACGGACCTTTACCTCCATCTCCCTCAATTACATTGCCTTGACCATCATAATAAGCGTATAAACGATAATCATTAACAGCTTCATCACCCTTAAATAAATTAGGTGCATAACCATACCTAAAAGCTTTCTTAGCTTCCTCTGAAATATTTAATATACTTGCATTTAAATTTGAAAATAAAGCTGTTGCTTGACCAATACCAGTATTCTTCAACATCTCATTAGCTCTTTCAATATTAGCTAATCCATCATATTGAAAATTATCATCAAAAGAAAATATACCAACATCCAATTGACTCTTAGGTAAACTAAAACCACCTAAATCAGCCAAGAAATCAACTGTTTTAGCAAAAGCACCACTTGGAACGGTAATATCATAATTAGGTTTTAAAAATGAATCATCTTTATTATCAAATAATGACCAAACATTTGTATTTAACTTACCAACAGTTTCTCTTTCTAAATGAAATAAAGCATTGTTACCAAGTTGAATAGCTAATTGTTGAGCTCCTATTCTACCTAAAGGTGTATCATCTATTACCCCAGCAGATGATAATGCTCTACCAACCAATGTATTCCTGATATCACCATTGGTTAACAAACCATTTGAACCAAATCCTATACCATTACCATTCAATAATGATGTTACAATACCGTAAGGTTCATTGATACCATCAGAAAATGTTAATTTACCATTTTTATCAAGATAAGACCCAAATTGATTTGAAATTATTGAATTATCTTGATTTAAATCGACTTTAACCACTTGAGTGGGGTCATAGTATAGATTCTTATTTAAATACGCTGAAATCGTCTTATTTTGCCCTAAAACGACATCTCCAAGTGCTGGGAATACGTTTGCATTTGCATTATTGATATCATATGTACCTACCGATTGTGGTGTATTTATGTTGTTATCAACGCTAAATAATTGATAATCATCAGGTGTACCTTGAAATTTGTTAGTTGGAATGTTTACATACTCTCTCTCGTAATCCCCATTTACAATTAAATTCTCTCCATTAGGAGTCTCATTGGTATATTTGATATTAACTGGTTTACCAATACCATCGTGAGTACCTAAGGAACTTTGTAATGAATTATCAGTGATTGAATCCTTCAATGGTAAATTCATCTTAAGAAGAAAATCTCTAAAAGTTGGAGAGTTAACATTAATGAAATTAGGATTAGACATAAGTAAACTTTTTTTTAATAAATAGCTTTCCTAATTGTTTTTTTGAAAAATTGAAAAATTTCTATATATATACTT
>JACCDP010140048.1_pt1 | contig 33940 bp, 34 predicted proteins | sample 7445841 | NCBI WGS metagenome assembly JACCDP01 (sample SAMN15323441, study PRJNA562643) | freshwater metagenome | isolation source: river surface water | place: USA:Blue River Watershed | collected 2017-08-17 | reverse complement strand
TAAATTAGCGAATACATCGCCATCGCAATATGAAATACCGGGTTGCGCTTCATTAGTACTCCACCACCGCATCATCTTTGGTGCGCAGCTTGTTGTAAATCAAACCAACTGTCACAACAACCACGGTCAAAATAACTGCAAGCGCAGACCCGTAACCCATTTGCTGGTCACGGAATACGACGCGAACCAAGTAAGTAGTAGGCACTTGAGTAGTGTCATACGGCCCGCCATTGGTGAGCACATAAACCAGATCGAAAACTTGAATACCGCCGGTAAAGCAGAGTAGAACCGCTACCTCAGTTAAATTCTTAACCATTGGAATCTTGATATTGCGCAGCAATTGCCACTCATTGGCTCCATCTAGCCGAGCTGATTCAATAATTGTGCTTGGAATGCGCTGAAAACCAGCGTAGAAAATAGCCATATAAAAACCAGCATAAATCCAACCTGAAATTACAGATAAAGAAATCAGCGCTGTTGATTGATCGCCTAGCCAGATGCGTTGCCAAGATTCCAGCCCAAATTGTCCTAACAAGCGATTGAGAATTCCAAGATCCGGATTTAGTAAGAATGACCAAAGAACTGAGATTACAACCAATGGCAACATGACAGGAGTGAAGAAAGCGACTCGGTAGAAAGTTGTATTTTTCTTAGCGCTAACTAGCCCTGCAAGTAATAAGCCGAGAGCTACTTCGAGAATAAGTGTCAAAGAAATATAAACAGCAGCATGTAGATAAGAGTTCATGTAAATCTTGTCTTGGAATGCGCGTGTGAAGTTTTCAAAGCCAACAAAACTTGGGGTGCTAAATCCATCCCAATCGGTCAAACTTAAACCGAAGGTTGCAAGAATCGGACCCAGAATTGCAGTTGCAAATATCGCAAAAGCAGGAGCGACCAGGAAGTAAGGGATCCAACGAGCTGTCGGTTTCATTCCCCTACCATCCTGGTCGCTTCGCTACTTAACTACAGTTATTGCCGCAGATTATTTAAGTGCGGCAACTTTTTCTTGTGCTGCATCAAGTGCGGCTTGTGGTGTCGATTTGCCACCAATAGCTTCTGCTTGAGCTGCATTTAGAGCATCGGCAACTGGAAGTTCAAAGCCGGTATCAGGTGGAGCAACAACAACTGTTGCACCATTTAATAGAGCGTTGATCTTTTCAGTTAGTGGATCAAGTGCTCCACCAGCCAATGACTTCACCAGAAGAATTGTTCCTGAATCTGCGATCTTCTGGGCATTTTCGGCGTTATAAAGCACTTTAAAGAAGTCCATAACTTCGGTCTTCTTGGTGCTCTTAGCGTTGACGATATAACCAGTGTAAACAGCCATGATGCTGTTCTGATCGCCAGCACCATCGCTGATTGCAGGCAAGTTGATGAAGTCCATCTTGAAGTTTGGAGCTTCGCCTTGTTGAGTTCCAATTAACCATGAGCCGATTGGATGGAAGGCAGATTTGCCCTGGAAGAACTGGCTAGCAGCTTCGTTATCAGCAATGCTGTTTACAGATTCGTTTACGTAACCATTCTTTGCAAGATCTGCAAGAACAGTTAAGCCTTTAACGAATTCTGGTCCATTCATTGGCTTGCTCTTCTGAAGTGTTTCTGCGTACAAAGCTTCACCAGCTACGCGAGAAATAATATGTCCACCCCAGTTACCAACAGTCCAGAGATCTTTATTTCCTTGAACGAAACAGTTGATTTTGGCAGCTTTGAACTTTGCGCAAGCAGCGTTTAGTTCATCCCAAGTCTTAGGTGGTGTAACACCATACTTTGTGAACATATCTACGTTGTACCAAAGAACGTTTGTAACATCGCGAGTACGTGGAATCATTGAGAGCGCGCCATTTGAGTCATAACCAGCAAATGCACCGTCAGCGAAAAGATCCTTTAGACCACTTGATTCGATATCTCCAGAAATATCTGCGGCATAACCTTCAGCTACACGCTGATCTAGTCGCGCTCCGGACCATTCGAAATATGCATCGGGGCTATTCTTGCCATTTAATAAAGTTGGTAGTCCAACTGTTGAATAAAGATCATCATCTTGCTGGATAAATTCAACTGTCCAGCCTTCGTGTTCAGCTTCATAAGCTGCTTTCGCTGCTTCCCAAACTGGAAGTTCCTTTTCTCCCAAACTTGGAGTAGCAATGCGCAAGATTTTATCTGCGCTATCGCTGCTTGAGCATCCTGTGATGACTGCAAGGCCCAGCAAGCTACTTGCGAGAACCGCAACTAGCTTCTTTCCCTTAAACATAAACCCTCCCCAGAATAGTTACGCCGGTTGTGGCGTTGGTAGAGATTATGGGCGAAAACAAGCGTGGGTCAATGAAATTCCACAGAATTTAAGTCATCGGTGAGTTCGCCTAGGAACATATGAAGCGAATCCCCAAAAATCCGACTTCGCCACGTAAGAACTTCTTCGGCAAGTTGGCTCACGAAATTTCCATCTGCCTTTTTAGCCAGATTCTCAGCCAAAAGTTCAAGTATTTCCCCACCACGCTTGTAGTCCTCGACCCAAGGAGCTGATTCATCGGCCAGCTTCGCGTTTGAGAAGGTTGAAGATTGGATTACCAAACTGGAAATTGAAATTTCTAAAGCCATTGATTTCAATTTTGAGATTGCAGCTGGCATCTGCCCACGACGATAGTTAAAAGCAACTTCGCCAAGTGCCTCGGAAAATTCAGGTGATGAATCATCGTTTAGGCAAGATCCAAGTGAGGTGCGAGCAAACTTTCGGTATGCAGCCCGATCATCGCTATTTGAAATTAGTTCGACAAGTGCGCGATCCCAAGCGGCCTCTGGGTCATAGTTGAGTGGATCATTTAAATATTCCGCAATTGTCCAGAGCGCAATCTTGGATGCCTCAGCTTGGGTCATCGGGTTCGCTAACAAACCTTCACTGTGATTTACCAAACCAGATTCGCGTGCGCGTAGTGGGCCGATGTGAAGTTCATGAACCATTGCTACATCGTTAACGGGATAGTTATCCCAATAAAGTGGTTTACGTTTTGCGCTTTCCTCGAAAATCAAAGCGTCACGAACATCTAATCGGAAAGAACAAATTTGAATTCCGGTCCACATTAAATGAACGTTTGCATTAAGAAGTTTCCCAATTTCGACTAAATACTCTTCGCGCCCGGTGCCGCGATAAACCGTTGGGCAGATAACCAATTGTGCGTATGGATAATCTTTCTTTAGCCAGTCATAAAGTTGATTACCGATATGAGCATGAGCTTGCGCGAATGAGGTAAAGGCGCCCGCGTCTGATTCCGATTGGAAATCATTTGGAATGTCATCAAGGAAGACACCAACTAGATTGATCCCAAGTTCCAAATACTGGGTTAACCTGCCTTTAAGCGCAGCTAATTCAGCAGGGTCAGAGTAAATAATTGTCTGGCCCGGTGAAACGGCGGTTCCAAAGGTGATTCCCTGACTCGTTGCGTGCGCAACTAATTCTCGCAATTTTTCTATCTCAGCAGCTGGGCGCAGATCTTGCCAACTACGGCGATGACCGGGTTCATCTTTAGGTGCTAGAAAATAAGTATTTAACTTAGATTTCTTGAGGAAGTTGATCATGTCTAAGCGTTCGACATGAGTCCATGGCTTGCCATAGAAACCTTCGATTACGCCACGAATTCTAAATGCTGACATACCTCTAACGTCCCTCGAAAGTTGGATCAGTTTTTTTCTTAAAAGCATCTAGTGCATTTAAGTGATCCTGCGTAGAGCTTAGTTCGCCTTGCGATAGTCCTTCAAGTTCTAACGCTTTTGACAAATCACTCTCAAAAGTGCGGTTTAGTAATTGTTTAGCCAATCCGTAAGCAAGAGTTGGGCCAGAAGCGAAACTTTCTACCACGTCGTTTAGTTCTGACTGATAATTTTGAACTGTTGTGAGAGTTGTGACAAGACCTAGTGAATGCGCCTCAATTGCACTAACTGGTCTTGCACTAAACACGATATCTTTTGCGCGATATAGACCAACTTGGCGAGCGAGCCAGAAAGTGCCGGAAAGATCAGGAATTAAGCCTCGTTTGCTGAAAATAGATGTGAATGTGGCATCGTCTTGCGCCAATATGTGATCACAGGCCATTGCCAAACTGAATCCGGCACCAGATGCATGGCCACGAACACTTGCTATCACTGGCTTTGCAAGATTAGCAATCCCTTGAATTATTGCTGAACCTTCACGTAGCTTCACTGCAACAATTGAATTATCCACACCCATCTCTCTTACATCACCACCGGAGCAAAAAGCTTTTTCATCACCCTGAATAACTACTACCCTAATTTTTGGATCTTGTGCAGTTACGGTGATTGCTTGTAAAAGCATTCCGCGTAATTCGTGATTGATTGCATTTCGTGCTTCGGGGCGATTAAGGGTTAGCCAAAGCACGCCATTTTGTTCAGACACCAGAAGGACAGGTACTTTGCTTTCAACCATTTAATTCTCCATCTGAACCTAGTGTTTTCATCGAACGTTTGGAAGGATAGAGGAAATGTTTAACCAATGAAAGGGTTTGCAATGTCACCTATGCCACCAGTCGGACCTAATGCAAAATATTTTGAGGATTTTCAAGTAGGAGATTCTTTCAAGACTCAAGGTCGCACTTTTACGCCAGCCGATGGACTTTTCTGGTCTATGTATTCAGGTGACATGAACCCAATGCATGTTGATGATGAATTCGCTAATCAATATGGAATTTTCGGCGGTCTATTTCCACCTGGCCTAGCTGTAGTTGGTATTGCATCTGGCTTAAATGAACGTCTTGGTTTGTTTTCCGGAACTGGCTTAGCAATGACTAAACAAAGCATTAATTACCGAAAGCCAGTACTCCCCGGTGACACTATTCATAATGTTTTAACGGTGCTTTCACTAAAGCCACATCCAAAACGACCAGCCGGCAAAGTTGAATTTGGATATGAGATAACTAAATCTGATGGCACTATTGCAATCGATGGAAGTTGGGAAATATTCCTAGCCACACGTGATTACACAGCTGGCTAGTTAAACTACCACCGTGGTCGATTTTTAGTTGGCCAAATTAGCCCTAAAACAAAAATTGGCACGACTAGCAAACAAAGCATTGTGTAATCGATTCCCAAAACATCACTAAATCCACCAACAATTGCCGCTGCGATACTTCCCATTACAAAGATGGTCATGATTGCTATACCTAAAGCAATACCTCGAACATCTGCCGTTACAACTTGATTGATGCGAGTGACCATTGATGGCTGAGCCATTCCAAAACCTAAAGTGACCATATAAATTGAAACAGCCATTACATATGGGTGAGCAAAATGTGAACCATAAAATGCTATTAATAAAGCAGAGACGGAGCAAAAGGCAGCAAATATCAAAGTTCGATTAGCGCCAATTTTGGCAATTACTCGGGCAGAGTACTTCGCACTCAAAAATCCAATTAAGCCACTTGGTGCAACAACAATTCCGATTTCGATCGGTTCTAGACCCTGACTATGAAGATAAATCGGTACGGCAACTAAAGTTGAAAACCAGGCAGCTGGAATTGATATTGTGGCAAAAGTTGCACGCATGGCCTCTTTATTCTTATAAACAGATACGGGCAAGAAGCCAGTTGGGTGGTTTTTAACCCAGATTAATAGAGAAGGCACGGTGACAACTAAAAGTACGGTTCCGATAATTCTTACGGTAATTCCTGTTGATACTGATTGAATTACAGCAACCAACCCTGCGGCTACGCCAGTGAAAAGCAATGAGCCGATTAAATCGAATTCTGTATTCGAACTATCATGCGGAACTTTTTTCCAAATTAGAGCCAACAAAATCGCATTAAAAGCAGTGATTCCGATTGATAACCGCCATGTGCCAACATATTCAAGAAGGCCACCAACAAGTGGGCCGATTCCGGCACCTGCAGATGAAAGACCTGTAACCAGAGCTAAACCTTTTGTCCTTAATTTATGGTCATTAAAGCTAGTCACAATTGCAACGCCCAGAACCGGAACTGCTGCCCCACCTAATCCTTGTAAAACTCGACCGCCCAACAAGATTCCAAAGTTGCTCGCAAATGCGGCAACAAGAGAACCAATTGACATAACAATTGTGCCAACTGTCAATGGAAGTCGCAGGCCAATTAAATCAGCAATACGACCATACGCTGCCATTGTTACGCCGTACGCAAGAGAGAATCCACTGATTACCCAAACTGAGAGCGTGGTTGAAATATTGATATCAGTTGCCATTTTTGGCAACACAACCGCCGCCCCAGCTGAAAGAAGTGAGCAAATGCCAGCCATCAACCCAAGCACTACCGCAAAACTGATTCCAGGTTCTGAAGTAGTTGCTTGAGTTGACTGACTATTCATTTAACCAACCGATTCCCTCTAATCAGGTGGTTCACTAACTCTTCTTTTCGTTCTCTAACCGATCACGTAGTTCATGTTTAAGAATTTTGCCACTGGTATTTGTTGGCAATTGCTTTTCTATGCGGATCTCAGAAGGTAATTTATAATCTGCAAGTTCTTTCTTGCAAACTTCTTTAATTGTCTCCGTAGACAACGAATCATCATTTGAGATTACAAACGCAACTGGTGTTTGACCCCAACGCTCATGTGGGGCAGCAACTACGGCACAAAGTGTCACGCCCGGGATTGAAAGAATTATGCGCTCAATTTCACTTGGGTAAACATTCATTCCGCCACTAGAAATCAAATCATTACGTCGATCAATCATGTAAATATAACCATCGGGAGTCATTCGACCTAAGTCGCCAGTGTTATACCAACCATTTACAAACGACTTCGCAGTTGCCTCAGGATTGCCCCAATATCCACGAGCAAGAGAACTTGAGTGTGCAACCAACTGACCAACTGCTTCGCCATCGTGAGGAAGTAAATTTCCATCCTCATCGATAATATCGACGATCGCATCTGGTGCTGCAATCCCAGTTGATTCAAAAATATCTGGGCGAGGATTTATGTAATCACTTGAACGAGTTGCTGCTAGTAGCCCGCCTGAGTTTTCAGTCATTCCCCAACCTTCAACAAGTCGAGGACCCAAGGAATTTACCAACATCGCTAAATGTTCAGGTGGTGCTTTTGATGATGAATGCAAAACTGCGTTTAATGATTCCACTTTCTTTGGCGCTGCATCGACGAATCCGCAGAATTCGACGATCGGTGGACTTGGAATGATTGTGAAAGTAGCTTTGTGTTTAGCAATACTCTCAACAAGTAATTCGGTATCCCATTCATCCATAAGAACTGTTGTGCCACCCACCCACATATGAGTAAGAACATGTGCGGGGATGCCGGCTGTAAATGAGAGAGAAAGTCCGAAAACTTGAGTGCTCGCCATTGCATATCGATTAGTCAACGCGTTTGTCTGGCCCAAAGTTTTCACTGAATGATGAGTAAGTTCGGCGCCCTTTGGAAATCCAGTGGTTCCACTCGTGTAACCAATAACTAATAGGTCGTCATCCTCTGGGGCCTGGGGCATGACATTTGCACCTTGAACCAAGAAGTTTTCGAAGGCAACAGAACCCTTAACATGCTGCTTTCCGATAGTAACGGTTAAAAAGTTGCCAACTAAATTCAATTCATCAACATACTGAACTACTGTGTCGCAAAAGATGATTGCTTTTGCGCCAGAGTTTTCTAGTTGATACTGAGCTTCTGCTGGCTTATGACGAATATTGATTTGAACAACTACTAATCCTGCTTTAGCGCAAGCAAGATAAGAATCCATGTATTCAAGTGTGTTCGTCAACCAGATTGCTACACGATCACCTTTAACTAATCCTTTTCCCAGAAGGGCATTTGCTAAGCGATTACTGCGCTCATCTAGTTCTCCAAAAGTGCGCTTTGGGCCAGAAGTTAATTCAATTGCCACTTTATTTGGCGTGCGCATTGCACAAAACTGAAGTTGTGTTCCAATGGCAGCAATACCTGCTCGGTTTGGAAGTAGGGGCAATTGATTCATACGTGGGCTCCAGTCAATCGGTTGCTATCTTCTAACTTAGCGAACCCAACTTGCGCAGAGTCTGCTAAATCTATTTGGCCTTTCGCGAATCGCGAGTAAGAATTGCTGCGCAAACTAGATCTGAAATTTCGTCTGCTGTCTTCGCTGCCTTTGTTCCATCTTGTGCTTGTAAGAAGATATGAATCCCGTTGACAGCTGTTAGAAGGAAATAGGTCGCAATTCGGATATCTAGATCTGGACGAGTCAAACCTACTTTGTGTACGTCCTCGATTAGCTTGCGCACATAAGCACGAAATTCTCGCTGTTGCTCCTTGACGGTTTCGCGATCGGCACCAGTTAAATGACGATGTTCGCGGAAGTAAATACTGGCTCGTTCCTGATTGACTACGTAAAAGACTGCCAGACTTCGCACAAATTCGCGCAAGTGATTTTCTGGATCTAATTTCTGACCATCTACTGTTGAAATAATTAGATTCGCTTGTTCGTGAGCTTCCTGAAACATTCGATAAAGAAGAGATTCCTTGGAAGAAATGTAGTGATACAGACTGCCCTTCATAAGGCCGACCGCATCGGCAACTTCCTGAAGTGAGGCGCCCACGTAACCTTTCTCGGCGAAGATATGGATCGCTGCTTCGAGAATATCCTGATCGCGATTGGCGCCAGAGGCTGCCTTCTCGTTCTTCGTTGCTTTGGCAATTTTCTTTACCAAGTGAAGCCCCCATACTGGCTGGATATGTCGTGGATTTAGCGGTTAGGGTACCAGCGGAGCCAATTGAATCAATGGTCATTTGCTTGGCTCAATTTTGATAAAGGCAGCCTGCTCATTAACCCAGGCGTGCTTATCTCGTTCGGCTTTATTCTTATTTAATAAGGCACCGGCTTTACGTATAACGGAGATATCCTGCTTCGCAATATCTGCCGCAATTTCATTTGCGCGCTTTAGTAATGAGTCATGTGGGACAAGTTCATTAATTAAACCCCACTCGAGAGCTTCTTTCGCAGCAACTGGTTGGCAAGATGTCATCATCTGAATTGCGCGAGCCTGACCAACAGCAATTGGTAAGTGAACCGAAAGCCCCCAACCTGGCATCATTCCCATCTTGGCATGAGTATCTGCAAACACTGCTTTTTCGGATGCAATAAGTAAGTTACAAGTAAGTGCTAGTTCTAGCCCACCGGTATATGCAGCGCCATTAATCGCACCGATTACGGGCACATCTGAGCTGAAAAATGGACCAGGCAATGGGCCGATTTCACTGAAGTCAGTATTGGGATCATTTAGTTCAGAGAAATCCACGCCAGCTGAAAAAGCAGGATCAGTTCCGGTAAGGATAATCACCTTTGTTTGATCACTTTGATTAAGGCGAGCAATCTCCTTCTTCATAAAGGCGCGCATATCTCGATTTAGCGCATTGCGCTTCTCGGGGCGATTGATAGTAATCGTCGTTACGAAATCAGTTATTTCAACTTTAATTAATACGCTCATCTACCGCCACCCTGCCTTTCCTCATTGAAAGTTGTTCTCCGAATTCTTCGGTCGTTTGCGGTTGACCCGAAACTACGGTCACTGTACTATCCCAACCAACCGTTTGAAAGGTTTTTAGAGGAGAAGTTATGACGACCTTGGTAAGCGTGCAGGCTGGCACTGCTGGACATGACACTGGTTCGAACATTGTCGTTTTCGAGCAAGAAGCTTCCACATGGCTGCAGGCTAACGTTTCGCAATATTGGCGTGAAAATCGTGGCGCTCTTTCAGAAGTTGAAGAAGTAAAAATCCGCGGAGAATGGGATCGAATTCTCTACGCCGGTGGATATTCCGGATTATCAATTCCTCGTGAATTTGGTGGTCAAGGTTTAGGCCTAGCCCATGAAGTAGCATTCGCTTCAGCAGCAGCGCGTGCTCAGGCCCCCGATGCCCTTGGTCGCATCGGCCGAATTTTGACTGCGCCAACTTTGATTGAACACGGAACTCAAGAACAGAAAGATAAGTATTTAAATCCAATTCTTTCGGGCGAACATGTCTGGTGCCAAGGATTCTCAGAACCAGCTTCGGGATCAGATTTAGCAAATGTGAAAACTCTGGCTACCAAAGTTGATGGTGGTTATTTAGTTCGAGGTCGAAAGACTTGGACCAGTTACAGCGCATACTCACATCGCTGCCTTTTGTTGGTACGAACCGATGTTGATGCCCCTAGATATAAGAATCTTTCAGTTTTCTTGGCAGACATGAAATCACCAGGAATCTCCCTTAGCCCAATTAAGCAGATATCTGGCAGTCAACACTTTAGCGAAACCGATTTCGATGATGTCTTTATTCCAGATAGCGATCTACTCGGCGGTGAAGGTAACGGGTGGGGCGTTGCGATGACAATCCTAAAGAACGAACGCGGCTCAGTTGAAGGCGCAGTGCGTTACATCGAACTTCGCGCCGATATGGATCTCTTAGTTAATTGTTGTGCTAAAAATGGCGAATATAAAGAGTTAATCCAAAGTCTCGATACCCGCACGGAATTAGTTAAGTGGCAGGTAAGCAAGTCAGTTGCCCGTGAGGCTGACCCAGTAAAATTCTTCGCTGCGACCGCTGGTTTAAAGGTGTATTGGAGCGATCTTTGGAAAGAGATTGCTAATTTAGGAATCAAAATCTCTTGTTCCTCTCACCGAGCACATTGGAGACATCAATATTTGGAGAGTCGTTCTGCTTCTATTTACTCAGGTACTAACGAAATCCAACGTAACATTGTGGCTGAACGAGTGCTAGGACTTCCAAAGTGAGTAAAACTGTTGACTTAGAGTTAAATGAAATTGGTGTTGAGGCAGCAGCTGGTCTGCGTGAAATGCTAAAGAGCGCAATCGATGGAGCGCCAGTTTCGATGTATTCAGTCGCCGAACCTATTAGTTGGAAAGAATTTTCCGATGGCGGTTGGGATGCGATCGGAATTTCAGAAGCCGATGGTGGCGCAGGTGCAACACTTCGCGACTTAGTTGCAATTGGTCACACTTGGGGTCAGTCAGTTCTTCCCTCACCTTTGATTACAACTATCATGGCAAAACGATTCTCATCTGCTGCGCGTGAATACACCGGACCTGTTTCATTTGCAATCAAAACTCGTTCATCAGGTGATCTGGGCATAATTCCATTTGGTAGTTATGGTGAAACTAAAGTACTCAAGAACTTAACCGGTAGCCCTGAGTCTTTAGTTTCAACTTCAGACTTGGCAGCCATTGCTGATGATTACGCCGATTCGCTACGTTTGGCTGAAGGAAAATTTGATACTGAATTTACTAAAGCCGCTGCCGAAGAACTCGCTCTAGTTTGGGCTTCAGAAGCAGCTGGCGCCGCCTTTGCCATGTTAAACAAGGCTGTTGAATACGTGAAAACTCGCGAACAATTTGGTCAACCAATCGGCAAATTTCAAATAATTAAGCATTACTTAGCCGATGCCCAAATGTTAGTTGAGCTTGCTGAAACAGCAACCATGATGGGCGCACTCGATGAGAAGCTGCGTCGAGATTCAGCTATCTATGCTTTTGATGCCTCAATTAAGGTAATTGAGACAGCTATTCAAGTTCATGGTGGATTAGGTTTTACATGGGAGATGGGAATCCATGTTTACTTACGGCACGCAACTGCGTTGCGAGATCTAGCTCTTGAAATCTTGAGTTAATGTCGAATTTCCAGCGGGTAGAACTTCCTGAATACGATGCATTGCCAAAGATAGCTGATCTTGGCATTGCACATTCTTGGGATGTTTATGGAAAAGATGACGAGTACGGCACCTTGAATAATTTAGATGATTCTTCAGTTGTCAATGCAATGACACAAGTTAAGACAGGTGAACGAATCGGCTTAACATTGCCAGTAAACGCTTTAACTCCACCTCTATATGGTCGCCAAGCTTTCAAGCACACTCTAATTCAGGACAATCGCAACACTTGGGATGACAAGTTAGATGATTTCTATCCGCAATCGTCATCACAATGGGATGGTTTTCGACATATTCGTTGTCGTGAATATGGTTTTTATGGCGGAGTAACCCAAGACCCAACTGAGATTGGTGATCGCTTAGGCGTTCAGAGCTGGGCAAAGAGTGGCATTACCGGGCGCGGAGTTCTACTAGATGTAGAACGTTATGTAACTAGAAATGAAAGTGATTACGACCCAATAATTGAAAGATCCATTACGCCTGAAATTTTGAAACAAGTTGCAGCTGCGCAAAATGTCACAATAAATCGAGGTGACATTCTCTGTATTCGTTTTGGATTCACAAAGCGCTACCTTGGATTACACGCTGATGAGAAAAGCGCCTACTCGCAAATCATCGGCTCTCCCCCATATGTCGGGCTTTCGGCTGATGAATCTATGGCTCGCACTCTTTGGAATTGGCATGTTGCAGCAATTGCTTGTGATAACCCAGGCGCTGAAGTTTCCCCAGGAGATGCCAAAGTTGGGAATTTGCACCGGCGCTTATTGCCTGGATTAGGGTTAGTAGTTGGTGAGCTATTTAATTTTGAAGAATTATCAACTCGATGTATTGAGTTAAACCGCTGGGATTTCCTCTTTATGTCAGTTCCCACAAATATCCCTGGTGGTGTGGGCTCACCTGCAAACGCGCTAGCAATTCTTTAAATTCATTTAACTAAGCAGTCAACTAAGGAGCTGGCCGAAATGAAAAGATCGATCGTATTAGCCACACCAACTTTTTTGCCAATTTTAGAAGTCACCCAGGCTGCCGAGAATCAGAACTTTGATCGCATTTGGACAACTGAGAACCCTGGTCGAGATGCTTTAGTTAGAGCTTTGACAATTGGTTTGAACACAAAGCGAATCGGCGTGGCAACTGGAATTACTTACGCTTTTACTCGCGCACCATTAGCGATGGCGGCAACAGCCTCAGATATTGCAGTCGCAACTGGTAACCGGTTTGAAATCGGTATCGGAGTCGGAACCCAAGGGATGCGGAGCCGTTGGTATGGAATTGAAGATTTTGATCACCCAGCAAGTCGATTAGAAGAGTACGTCCAAGTTATGCGAACTGCATGGGAAGCCGAAAAGAAATTTAAGCATGAAGGTACATATTTCAAAGGCAATTATCCAGACCTAGATGGCGCTCGCACACCTGTTCCAATTTGGGGTTCAGGTGTGAATGAAGTCATGTTAAAACTTTCGGCACGTTCTTGTGATGGCGTAGCTACTCACCCATTGGTAGCAAATTTAGATTATCTGGATAAAGTCGCAATGCCTGCAATGAACGAAGGTCGCGCAGCTCAGACACGCGATTTTCAAATTGCTATCTGGCGAATTACTTCCATCGATAAAGATGGTGATTTAGCACGTGATCGAGCCAAAAAGAATCTTGCATTTTATTTCTCTACTCCAAGTTATGCCGCAGCAGCCACTGAATCAGGTTGGGGCGACGTAGCCGAGCAAGTAAAAGCGGCATTCCTTGAAAAAGGCGCGGATTGGGACTACATAAGTCAATTGATTCCGATTGAAATGGTTAGTGACTTTGCATTTGCAGGTACTTCATCTGAAGTTAAAGAACAATATCAAAAACTGGAAATTGAATATGCCAAACGTGGAGTTACCGAAATTGTTTTCCAAACTGTTGGTTCAGGCGACAACGGCACAGAGACTATGACTAACTTACATAACATCGTGGAATCTTTCGGAAGGTAAATAAATGACAAAAATTGCTGTAATCGGTGGCGGTCGCATGGGTTCAGGGATCGCTCATGCTTACCTTCTTGCTGGCCACGAAGTGTTCTTAGTGGAGGCAAATACTGATGCCTCCCTGGCCGCGCGGGATCGAATTAAGAAGTTAATTCAAGGTTCCATCGATCGCGGCGCAGAGGTTTCTTTGCCTGAAGTGTCGAACCGATTAAAGTTTCTAACAAAGATTGAGGATTTGCCAAGTTGCCGCATTGCAATCGAGGCAGTGCCTGAGATTCCAAAACTTAAGAATGAAATTCTGGGAAAGCTTGATTCAGTGCTGAGTAAAGATTCGATAATTGCTTCAAACACCAGCAGTATTTCGATAAACGAATTAGCGAACTCACTGAAATTTCCAGAACGCTTTGTAGGCATGCACTTCTTCAACCCAGTTCCAGCCAGTCAATTGGTTGAAATTATTTTCGGAAAAAAGACAAGGAATTCGACTACTGAAATCGTCCGTGAATCGGTAGTAAGTATTGGCAAAACACCAATAATTGTCGGCGATAGCCCGGGATTTGCAACTAGCCGTTTAGGTTTGGTGATCGGGCTTGAGGCAATTCGTATGGTTGAAGAAGGCGTTGCATCTGCCGAAGATATAGATAAAGGAATGGTCCTTGGCTACAAATACCCCATTGGACCGTTGAAATTAACGGACATGGTGGGCCTTGATGTGCGGTTGGCCATTGCCGAATATCTTCACTCACAATTAGGAGATCGCTTTGAGCCACCGGCGCTATTGCGCAAAATGGTTGCTGAAGGCAAACTCGGACAAAAGAGTGGAGAAGGATTCTACAAATGGGAGAAGTAACTCCAGTTGAACCATGGCGCGAGATTGCTGCGCGTGTAAGTAACTGGGGTCGATGGGGTACTGCTGATGAAAAGGGAACACTTAATTTCATTACACCTGCCGTTGTTGCACATGCGGCGACACTTGCTCATAGTGGGAAAGTATTTGCGATGGCAATTCCGTTTGATGAAACTGGTCCACAAGATGGCAAAATAAGAAGTAATCCAATGCGCTACATGCGCGAGACTGGTCACAGCGATCAAGGTTATAAAGGCGTTTTTCGATACGCTGACGATGTAGTTTTTATGGCGCTGCAATCTGCTTCACAATGGGATGCCTTGGCTCATGTTCATTACGATGGAAAAATATTTAACGGGTTTTCAATTGACACCATCACCGAAAGAGGTGCTCAGCATGGTGCCATTACAAACCTAAATCCCGGTGTTGTCTCACGTGGGGTTTTAATTGATGTGGCTGGATATAAGAAAGTTGATTGGTTAGAAAAAGGATACGCAATATCGCCTGAAGAGTTGGAAGAAGTAATCGCTCATCAAAAAGTTGAGATCAAAAGTGGTGACGTGCTTTTGATCCGTACTGGTTGGCGTAATCGCTATACCCATGATTTAGATAAGGCCGCATTTAAAGCAGGTGAACCGGGTCTCTCAGTTCGATGCTTAGACTGGTTAGCTAAAAACGAAATTGCAGCAGTTGGAAGTGATAACTACGCGGTTGAAGTAATTCCCCCAGAGTATCCAGATCAAGACTTGCCATTTCACCTAATTGCCATCCGAGATATGGGTATGCCACTAGCCGAAATTCTAGATTTCGAAACTTTGGCAGCAGATTGTGCGACTGATGGGGTCTTTGAATTTCTCTTTGTAGGCGCACCGCTGCCATTTACTCGTGGAGTTGGCTCACCAGTTAATCCAATCGCCATCAAATAGCCAGAAATTCTGTATTCTGCCAATTCGGACATTTCAGACAGTCTTTCCAAAATCATGCACATTTATAACTATTTCTTGCGAAAATTTGTTACCTGAAAGTGATTGACTTCTACCAGAATCAAACTACCGTTCGTATGGTAAGTGCCCAACCAACCGCTAGTTGGAGTGGCACGAGCAGGTTCTCAAATGGAGATCCGTATGAGTAATTCTTGGAAAGGAATTGCGTAATGAAAAAAATAACGCGTGGGCTTGCAGTTCTAGCTGCAACTGCACTTCTCGTCGGAGGCAGTACCACTTCATATTCTGCTGACCTGCCACTTGCAAAGTCTGGTGACAAGTGTGTGAAAGTTGGTGATCTAGCTAAGAACGCTCAAGGTGGCGTCTTGGAATGTAGCAAGGTCACATCGAAATCTAGTATTTATAAGTTAAAGACTGCATCTGGTCCTCGCTTAAAGATCGGTGTAGTTGTGCCACAAAGTGGCGTGCAGTCACCTGAAGGAAATGAAGTTCGTCGTGGTTATGAAATGGCACTTGCTGATTTCGGCGGCAGCGCCGGTGGACGTAAAATTGAACTTATCTACGGTGATGCAATGACAACACCTGTTGCTACTTCAGAGACAGTTCGTCTGATTACTCAGAAGAAAGTTGAAATGTTCGTTGGAACTTATTCAACTGGAATCTCACTAGGTGTTCGCGATGCTGCTGCACGCTATAGCAAAACATTCGTAGAGACACACGCAATCACAGATTCACTAACAACGGCTGGTGCAACCAACTACTTCCGCGTTGGACCTCGTGCCGTTGACTTCGCAAAGGCATCTGCTGAATTCCTGGCATCAGACCTAGTTAAGAAAACTGGTAAGAAAGTATTCCTAGAGCATGAAAATGGTCTATACGGAACTTCAGTGGTTGATACTCAAGAGAAGCTACTTACCGATGCTGGCTTAACAGTCGGTCGTGCGAAGCACTCTGCCGGAGCAACGGATGTAACAGATTCAGTTCTTGCTGCTAAGGCTTTTAATCCAGATATCTGGATGATCACCAGCTACCTAGCCGCAAACACTCTTTTCTTGAAGACAGCTGATGCTCTTAACTTCCGCCCTAAGGCAATTGTTCTCGTTGGTGCTGGCGATGCTAAGTCACTATTCGATGCAGTTGGCGCAAAGGTTGCAACAGGCGTTATGGTTTTGGCTTACACAACTCCATTAGTTAATCCAACTTTCGCTCCTTCAATTGGAAAGTTCTGGGCTGCATATGAAGCTAAATTCAAGACTAAGCCGCTAGGAACTGTTGCAAGCACTGGTTACACCGGCATGATTGCAGCTCTTCGTATGATCGATGCTGCAGGTGGAAAAGTTGATCCCGCCAGCTTTGGAGCAGCAGCAAAGACGATCTCAATTCCACTAGGTGGCCAGCCAAATGGCTTTGGCATCAAGATGGATGCTGATCGCCAAAACACAGCAATTCGTTTGCTAGCCGTTCAGTGGCGTGCAGATGGAACAGTTCCAGCAGTTTGGCCTGATGCAGCACAGCTGCCAGGTGAAGTTGTTAAATTGGCAGGCTAACAAAAACTATATACAAGTTGTTATGCCTTAACCGGCTAGCTCCGAGGGATATTAGCTCCCTGGGCATTATTGCCCAGGGAGCTAATTCTCCAAATATCCTCTATAAAAATCACATAGTTTAGATAATGATTAGATTGCAAATATAAAATCAATTTAAGAGAAATAGGAATAAATGGATCTCGCAATTGTTTTAAGTTCGGGATTGCTAATCGGTGGAATTTACGCCTTCATTGCTATCGGTTTGAATTTAATTTTCGGTGTCGTTCGCGTAGCTAACTTTGCGCAAGGTGAATTTGTAATGCTTGGTATGTTTGTTACATATTTAATTCAGACTAATTTCCAGATTGATCCCTACATTTCTGCCTGGCTGATTATCGCGCCACTCGGATTTGTTTTGGGGGCTCTGGTATATGTTCTGGTGATACGTCGCCTGCTTGATGACCACTACATGCAGATGTTTGCTACCTTCGGCTTGATTTTCGTATTCCAGAATTTAGTTCTATCCCTCTCGCGTGGCGAAGCGAAACAGACGCAATCAGTAGTGGCCGGTAAAACTATTAACGCATTTGGCGTAGATGTCAGCATTCCAAGATTAATAATTCTCTTATCCGCAATTGCGGTGGCTTTGTTGCTCATACAGTTCTTAAATCGCACCATTATCGGCACCGCCATGCGGGCAGTTGCTCAAGATCAGAAGACTTCAACACTGATGGGCATAAATTCCAATCAAATCTACATCCTTACTTTTGGCATCTCGATCGCACTTGCCGCAATGGCTGGTGCGCTGCTAACCCCAAGCTATGCGGCCACAACCGAAATTGGTTTCGGCTTTATCTTGCCGGCTTTCGCAGTTGTGGTTCTTGGTGGCTTGGGGAGCGTTAAAGGTTCTTTAGTTGGTGGAATTTTAATTGGCGTAATTGAAGGTTTAGCTGGTTATTTCTTAGATCCACAGCTTAAGCAGGCAGTTTGGTTCACTTTGTTCTTGATCGTTCTTGTAATTCGCCCGAACGGCTTATTTGGAAAATCTGTGAAGGGTGGAATGCTCGCATGACTCTTGAAATTGAAAAGACATCACAAAAAACCACACTCAAGTCACCGCTTAAGTCATGGGGTGGCTTTGTACTTGGAATGCTGATTCTAGGTGTCATCGCAAGAATGATCTCAGCAGATGATTACTACAATTCATTGGTAAATGCAGGTTTACTATTTGGTGGGTTAGCAGTCGCTTGGAATATTTTGGGCGGCTATTGCGGTCAGTTCTCTTTCGGGCACGCAGTGTTTGTGGGCATTGGTGCTTACAGTGTGGCATTAACTAAAACTGATCAAAATTGGGGAACGATTCCAGGAATCATCCTTGGAATAATGATTTCAATTGCTGTTGCAATGGCAATTTCCTGGCCTTTATTTAGATTACGTGGCTCCTTCTTTGCGATTGGAACCTTGGCTTTCTCCGAAGTAGCGCTTTCGCTGGCTCTTTATTTCACGTGGACTAAAGGCGCCTTGGGTATACAAATTCCCTTCGACCGCTTGCCTATTGTTGACCAAAAAATTTGGTTGCTTGTCTTTTTTACATACTTAGTTTTCTGTATGGGAACCTCGTTATTCCTTATTCGCGGTCGCCTCGGTTATTACATGATCTCCGTACGCGATGATGAGGCAACTGCTGCGGCTTCTGGAATTAACCCATTAACCATTAAAACAATTGCTTTTGCAATTAGCGCTGCGCTGACTTCACTTGGCGGTTCCTTGTACGTTCTGTACTTGGGCAACCTGGATCCGCGAGCGTTCCTAAGCACTTTAGAAATTGGCGCATTTATTCCGCTATTAGCCCTAATTGGCGGCCTCGGAACTGTCTTTGGTCCGTTCTTAGGAGCCCTTTTCTTAGAGCCAGGTCAGATGTATCTACGTGGTCAGTTTGCAGGTTCGTTGGCAGGCATCTCGCAAGGAACTGTCGGAATCATTCTGATCTTGGCAGCGCTTTATTTCCGACATGGCTTCTGGGGTGCGCTTCAGCAACTTGGCAGATGGACACTAAGAATTCTAAAGGGGGCAAATAAATGAGCACTTCTACCCTTCTAGAAGTTTCTAACGTCACAAAACAATTCGGTGGCCTAGCTGCCGTTGGTGGGGTTTCCTTAAAGGTTCGCAAAGGCGAAATCATGGGAATAATTGGTCCTAACGGAGCAGGTAAGACGACTCTCTTTAATCTAATTTCTGGTCACTTAGATGTTACTGCCGGAAACGTTTCGGTAAATGGAAAAGATGTCACTAACAGTGGGCCAGCTTCTCGAGCTAACAGCGGCCTAGGTAGAACTTTCCAGATTGTGCGTCCAATTCCATCTTTAACTGTTCTTGAGAATGTAATGGTTGGTGCATTTGCATCACATCGCGATCGCAGACGAGCCGAGAAACATGCTTGGGAAACTTTAGAGCGAGTCGAATTAACTCACCGCGCTCTTGTTTCAGCTAAATCACTCACGCTTGCCGACCGCAAACGTCTCGAAGTTGCTAGAGCGGTTGCTGGAAAGACTCAGTTATTAATGCTTGATGAAGTTATGGCTGGGCTTAATCCAACAGAAGCAGATCGTGCAATTGAGATGATCAAGCGTTTGCGTGACGAAGGTCTTTCAGTTCTCTTTATTGAACATAACCTCAAAGTTGTTCGAGCCTTGGCTGATCATGTTCTGGTCATTGATTATGGATTACCTATTGCAGAAGGAACTCCGACAGAAGTTTTGGCGAATCAAAAGGTTATCGAAGCTTACCTAGGTGCAAAGAAGGCGGAGAAATGAGCGAGGTAATTCTTGAGATTAGTAATCTGACATCAGGCTATGGCGATCTGCCCGTACTGCACGAGGTATCACTTAGTGTTAATAAGGGCGAGATTTACTCTATTTTGGGCGCTAACGGTGCAGGTAAAAGCACACTTCTGAACACTTTAGCTGGAACCGTTAAAGCCACTTCGGGTGCAATAAATTTCAATGGTGTCGACTTAGCAAAGATTAAGCCTCACAAAATTGCTGAAAATGGATTAGTACTTGTACCAGAGGGTCGCAAGCTATTTCCAGATTGCTCTGTTGAAGACAATCTAAAACTTGGCGCATTCCATTCCGCTGCACGCAAGTTAACTAAAGAATCTATTGAAGAAATGTATGAAATGTTTCCTCGGTTGGCAGAGCGCAAGGATCAGTTAGCAGGATCATTATCTGGTGGCGAGCAACAGATGTGTGCGATTGCTCGTGGCCTAATGGCAAAGCCAAAGATTTTGATGCTAGATGAACCTTCCCTTGGTCTCGCCCCGATTGTAGTTAGCAAGTTATTTGAATTGATTGCTGGATTACCGGCACTTGGTTTGACTGTGCTCTTAGTTGAGCAAAATGTTGCAGAAGCACTTAGTTTGTCAGCTCGGGCAAGTGTTCTTGAGCAAGGTCGCTTCACCTTAACCGGTGATGCTAAGAAGCTACTGAACGATCCAACTCTGCAGGAAGCTTACTTAGGAGTCGCATAATGTCTAAAGAGCCAATCACGCTTCGCCCCTTACCTGCGTGGTCGCGCCGTAAGAATATTCTTAATTTAAAATTGGCAAAGGATCGCAAACTCGCAACTTCATTAGATGTTCGAACAATCTTGCAAGAAACTTTGCATCGTTACTGCTGGGGCTTTGACGAACGTAATATGGATATGCTCGATGAAGTTTTCGACATCGAAGCGCAATGGGAAGCAATCGTGATGGGCGAAAGCACGGTTGGTCCCTTTGTCGGAAAAGAACAAGTCCTGGAATGGCTTGGGCGGTTCTGGAATTATCAAAAAGATCAGCGTCGCCACATGATTGTTAACTTTATGATTGAGGATATTTCTGAAGACTCTGCAACTGCCCTGGCATACCTGCTTTTAAGTGGTTCTAGCCGCTCAAAGAGCGCAGTTGAAATCACTGGTTGGTATCGAATGGGCTATAAGAAGCGTGACGGCATCTGGCGAATCCATCGACTTTTCGCTGGTTTTGACGCCCCGTTTTGGAAGATGGATATTTCTGAGATGTCACCTGAGTTGATTCAGCTTTTTGGAATAACTAAGCACGTTCCTTCAGAACCAAACTTTCCCTAATCTATCAATTGGCAGTGCGGCGAATTAGCGCCTCTTGCCTAACTGACACAGCAAGTGACCCGTCCTTTGTGAATATCTTTCCGCTTGCAATTGAACGTGACCCAGAATAACTCGCAGCTTCTTGTTCAAATAAGACCCATTCATCAGCCTTGAAAGGTCGGTGGAAATGCATTGAATGGTCAAGAGATGCTCCAAGTTGTCTTGACTGTGGATTATTTAGCGGCATATGTGCTGTTCGGGTCAATGTTAGATCTGTAATGTATGCGAGAGCGCAAGCATGAACTTTTGAATCATCTGGTAAATAGTCTTTCGACTTAAACCAAGTTAGTTGAAGCGGATTAGATGGCACAGTTGAATTTGGTGGCTCATTTGGCCAGCGAAAATCGATCGGTTCACGAACTCGCGAATTACTTCCGGGCGGCGTATAAGCGCCCAGCCCACATTCTTCAGGTGAAATCACCTTAGGCATCTCGTCTTGATAACTTTGACTATCCTCATGAATATGAAATGAAGAAGTTGAAGTCAGAATAAGACTTTCGCTGCCATCATTATCTTGGTAAGCATCCACGCGATAGGTGCTCAATGACTTGCCATCACGCAATTCAGAAACTTCATAGCGGACTTTAAGTTCCGGATTACCTGGGCGCAGAAACAGAGAAGAGAAGGAGTGAATATCTCGGTTATCCGGACTAACCAATGTAGCCGAACGCATTGCTTGTGCTGCGACTTGGCCTCCAAAAATGCGACCTGTCGCACCAGGTAGACAAAAGTTAGTAAAGGTATATTCAGAAATCTGATCTACTTCAATCAGCTCGGCAAGCAATAGTTCACTCACTATGACTCGCCTCTCATTGGCCCATTATATGCGTGAAAACTCTTCCCTACCAACCGTTTGGCATGGTACTTTGCCGACATGATGAACGATGATTTAGAGCGAGTAGCCATAGTAGCCAGCGCCCAAACCCAGCTCCGCAGCGCATGGGGATCGATGCAACATGTCGATCTAATAGGTGCCACAGTAAATGACCTCCTCAATGGAAGTGGTTTTCGAATCGATGATATTGATGTAGTTATCGACTGCGGAAGCGATGTATTAGATGGTCGTTCAATCTCAAATTGCGGTTTCCTGGGAGCAATGGGCGCGCACCATAAAGAAGAATCGCGTGTTGAAGAAGATGGCATCTTTGGTGCAATTTACGGCGCTAACAAAGTAAGTGGTGGATCAGCAGATGTTGCACTTGTGATTGCGTACTCAAAACCTTCAGAGTCAAGTGTCTCAGGTTATTACTCAACCTTGTCTGAGCCGTTCTATCAACGCCCGCTTGGTCTTGATCACATAAGCGCAGCTGGTTTGCTGGCAAATCAATATCTAACTTATTCAGGCGCATCAGAAGAGGATTTAATTACTATCGCATTTGAATCTTGGCGTAAAGCAAGTCATAACAAAGATGTTGAAATGTTGGCAGCGCCTTCACGTGATGATATTGCTCGCGCTGTTCGAATTGCAGACCCACTAACTGCGCCACAGATTTCCCGTAATGTTGATGGCGCGGTAGCAATTCTGATTGCTAAGGAAAGCATTGCTCGCAAACTTTCCAATAAGCCAGTTTGGATTACTGGAATTGGTTCAGCAATTGATAGTCACTATTTGACTGAACGAATCCCTGGCAAAATGAAAGCAGCAGAGACCGCAACTAAGTTTGCGTTAAAGGGCGCTGGAATATCTGATATTAAACAATTTAAACTTGCTGAAGTTTCAGCGACATCTTCTGCTAATGAAGCAATGGTCGTTGAGGCAATGGGCTTTGCTGAATTTGGTAAAGCAATCAACTGCTACGGCGATAAGTCAGCGGTTTCAATTAACCCTTCGGGTGGCGCCATTCCGGCAGACCCAATCATGGCTACCGGTTTAGTTCGTCTGCACGAAACCTTTAAGCAATTAAGTGGTGGCTATGGTGAAGTTAAGTTTGATAAAGCAATTGCGCACGGCGCAGGCGGTTTAGGCATGCAGAATCACTGCGTCATTACATTGGAGGCATAAGCCATGAGAAATGTTGCAATTCTTGGCGTAGGGCAAACTAATCATGCTCGTCGCCGAACTGACGTTTCAACTATCGGGCTTTCCCGTGAAGCGGTTTTGCGTGCACTTGAAGATGCCGATCTAACTATGGATGATATCGATAGCGTTGTCGTATGCTCTGGCCCCGTGCTTTTCGCCGCAGTTAATCAACCTGAAAAATGGTTAGCTGATGCAATTGGGGCACGAAATAAGCCAGTTGTTCGAGTTACCAGCGGTGGTGGAACTGGATTGGCCGGTGCCCTAGCTGCGGTAAATCAAGTGCGTGCAGGTCATGCCAATCGCGTACTCGTAATTGCATACGACAAACTTTCTGAAGGCGCTCTGCAGTATTCGATCTCAACTTTGTATGACCCTTTCTGGGGTCGCGAGTTTGCGGTTGGAATCATGGGCTTCTCCGCCGCATACTGGAAGTCACGCATGGATCTACTTGGACACTCAGAAGAAGCTGCTGCGATGGTTTCAGTTAAGAACCACAAGAATGCACTTCTTAATCCATATGCTCACGTGAAGAAAGAAATCACAGTTGAAGATGTTTTAAATTCTAAGCCCCTTTGCTGGCCTATTAAGTTGCTAGATGTGCCACCTATTTCAGATGGTGCTTGTGCCGTTATTTTGGGAAGCGAAGATGCCGCAAGGAAATCTGAGAACCCAGCCTGGATTCGCGGAATGGCTTACTACAGTGAAGCCGAAAATGCGGCTTATCGTTCAATGATTCAATCTGAACCTTTAACGATTGCGGCAGCTAAGGTTTATCGCCAAGCAGGAATTACTAACCCCCGACGTCAGGTAGATGTGGTTGAAGTACAAGAGCCATATACCTGTTTCGAACTTAGCTATTACGAAGGTTTAGGTTTATGTCCATCAGGCGGCGCTGCCGAACTTGTGGCATCAGGAGCAACTCAAATCGATGGTGATATTCCAGTAAATCCATCTGGTGGCTGTATGGGCGCGAACCCTATTGGTGCAACTGCGCTTATTCGTTTAGCTGAAGTCGCACAGCAAGTACGTGGGAAAGCTGGGGCATACCAAATTGAAGGTGCCAAAGTCGGACTGGCGCAAGCTGGTGGTGGCTGGGCAAACCTGCGCGGAGTTGCTGTTGTGTCGAGTGAGAAAGGGTAATTGACTATGAATAATACATTTACTTCTGGAATAGATGAAGATGCGGTGCTAGACGCACAAATAAATCTGCCTTACACGCTAACAACTGGCAAGGCGGCTGGTACATTTTTAGTAGCTCTTGATCAGAAAACTATTCTGGGAACGACTTGCGAGAAATGCAAGAAAGTTATTGTTCCGGCAACAGACTATTGCGGAGCTTGTGGTGGTCAGAATGTGGGTTTTCTAGAGATGCCACACACCGGGGCAATCACTGCAGTTACTAAAGTTGACGATAAAGTATTTATCTTCGTTCACTTAGATGGCGCTGATATTGATTTGCTTCATATTTTCCACGGTGACTTAAGCGCAGCCAAAATTGGCGCTCGCGTTAAAGCCAAGTGGCCCGAGAGCGTTGAGGTTGCTAGCCGAATTACATCACTAGCCGGTTTCGAGTTGGCTAAAGATTCATCGGTTGGTTCGAGCAAACCATTTACCGGCACTATCGAGCCGATTTCTGAAATGCCTTATAAATTATCTCTTAATTACAAGCACTCTTATGGTCCGCATTATGGACGCATGTTTGATGAGCTAGCCACAAACCAGCGCATAATTGGTTCACGTTGCTCAGCGTGTCATAACGTATTAGTGCCACCTCGTGAATACTGCGATGTTTGCTTCGCCCAGACTGATCTCTATAAAGATGTATCTGATGCGGGCAAGCTACAAGCATTTTCAATTATTAATCTCGAGTTCGTTGGTCAAACTCGCACTCCCCCATATGTATATGGCGAAGTTGTGCTTGACGGATCAGCAACTCGCTTGATTCATAATATCGGCGGCTTTGATATCACGAAAGCAAAAGAGATTTTGACTATCGGCATGCAGGTTAAAGCTGTCTGGCGCCCGAAAGATCAATGCAAAGGTACGCTTGATGATATTGAATACTTCCAGCCAGTCTTTGAATAACTGCGCTTAACTACGACTATTCGAAAGAGGCAGCAATGAGCGATGCGGTGTTTAAGGACTTAACTCTGGCTGTAGATAATGGCGTTGCTACCATCACACTGAATCGCATTGATGCAATGAACTCGTTGAATATGAGTTTAAAAGGCGAGCTAACACAGGCGATTTCTCAGATTGCCCATGACCCGCAAGTACGTGCAGTCCTTTTAACCGGAAACGGAAAAGCATTCTCAGCCGGTGGCGATATTGGCGAAATGGCTCTAAATACATCGGTAACTGTTAGCCGCGAGCGGTTACAGAAGTTGTTGGCCGATATTTTTATTCCGCTACATGAGCTAGAAAAGCCAACTATCGCAGCCGTAAATGGGCATGCACATGGCGCTGGTTTAAGTCTGGCACTTGCTTGCGACATCATCGTGGCATCTGAATCTGCAGTTTTTTCATGTGCTTTCTCTAAAATCGGGTTACTACCTGACTGCGGATCAATGTATTTCTTACCTAGATTAATCGGCATGAACTTAGCCAAAGAGTTAATTTTTTCTGGTCGTCGATTCTCGGCACTTGAAGCCAAAGAGATGGGCATCGTTAATCATGTCTATTCAGCCGATCAGCTCATGAATGAAGCTACAAAATTAGCGGAAGAGTTTGCAAGTGGGCCAACTAAAGCTTTTGGTCTAGCTAAGAAGATAATTAATCGCTCTCTCGAATCTACCTTGGCACAGATTGCAGAGTTAGAGTCTTACGGTCAAGCAACGTTGTATACAACAGAGGACCACAAGAGCGCTAAAGAGGCTTTTGCTAATAAAAGCTCACCTGTTTACAAAGGCCACTAAATGCATAATTGGGCGTTAGTAGGAACTGGTCGAGTATCTGAGCAAATGGCAGCGTCTATTAACAAATCTGCTGATGCCAAATTGCTCGCTGTATTTAGCCCAACTAAAGCCAACCGCGAAAAGTTTGCAGCCAAGTATGAGGTTCCCAATTGCTATGAATCGCTTGAGGAAATGTTGGCTAATCCAGAAGTAGAAATTATCTATATAGCTAGCCCAAATAACATGCATGAAGAGCATGTCCGAATGGCTGCAGCTGCTAGCAAGCAAATTCTATGTGAGAAGCCATTAGCTAATGATTTGGCCACTGCTAAGCGAATGATCGAATATGCCAACGCAGCTGGGATTAAATTTGGAGTTGGCTTTCAATACCGTCAACACCCAGCACATAAAAAAATCAGAGAACTAGTACGCAGTGGTGAACTTGGCGAAGTTGTATTTGCTGATTCAGCGGTGCATTTGCCGCCTATGCCCTATCCATCTTGGTATTCAGATCAAGAGATTGCTGGTGGGGGTGTGCTACCTATGACTGGCGTGCACCGCTTAGATCTGTTGCGATACGTGCTTAGCGCTGAAGTGACCGAGGTAAGTGCTTTTGTAGAGCGCCGGGACCCCGCTCTTCCTTTCGAAGACACCGTAACTGCAATGCTCAAATTTGATACTGGGGTCTCGGCCACCGTTCGATTCGCCATGAATGCTAGCTCTGGTGGCGAAGGCATCAGTGTTAATGGCCGCAGTGGTTGGGCAGTTGCAAAAGACACCACTAGTCAATGGTGGAGCAAGAAACCAAGTTCAATTGAATTCCAGAGCACAACCGAGAGCAAGAGTGCAACTTATGTTGAGCCCGATCTTTACCAGCTACAGGTGGAAGACTTCAACAACTGGGTTGCGGATAAATCTGAATTCGCTTGTTTAGCCCTTGATGGCCTAAAGGCAATTGAAGTTACATTAGCGATCCGAGAATCAAGTTTGCAGAATCATCCAGTTAAGATTGTTACTACCCAGCAGGAGGAAAAATGAGCACTGAAGCTGCAGTTCAAATAGAGATTATTGATTCGATCGCAATTCTTAGACTTAATCGCCCTGAGAAGTTAAATGCGATGAATGGTGCGCAAGCGGCGGCTCTTGGAAATGCTCTCGAGTCTGCTAATACCAATCCAGCGATAAATGTCATCATCATTACCGGAAATGGACGGGCTTTCTGCGCTGGTGCAGATCTCAAGGCAGTCTCTGAGAAGGAGGCACTCTTCTCAACTGAAAATCCAGAATGGGGATTCGGTGGCATAGTTCGACACTGGGTATCTAAGCCAGTAATTGCTGCTGTAAATGGAATTGCATACGGTGGCGGATTTGAAGTAGCCCTCTCGTGTGATTTGATAATTGCTGACCCCGAAGCAAAGTTCGCACTTCCAGAAGTAACTCGTGGCCTAGTTGCTGTCGCTGGTGGAATTATTCGAGCTCCTCATCGCATTCCTTTCTCGATTGCAGCTGAATTGGCTTTCACTGGTGCTCCTATTTCGGCACAACGAGCTGAAAGTTTAGGGTTGGTCAACCACATCTCCGAGCCCGGTGAATCACTTGCAAAAGCGGTAGAGATTGCCAAAGTAATTGCTGCCAATGCCCCGCTTGCGGTTGAAGCTAGCAAAGCTCTACTTCATAAAGGTCATCCTGAAAGCGATCTCTGGAAATCTGCAGGCTGGCAAGCGAATGAAGATGTTCGAACTAATCTCTTTTCAACCAATGATGCCAAAGAAGGCGCCCTGGCTTTTGTTGAAAAACGTAAGCCACAATGGAAGCGAAATTAACTGAAAGGTTGACTCTAAATGAGCCAAGCTAGCCAAGATTTATTAGTCAAGTTTGATGATCCAATCACTTGGATCACCTTAAATCGACCAGCAAAACGCAATGCTTTGACTCACGGAATGTTTGAAACTTTGAGAGCAACTTTAGAAAGTGAAAAGACATCTGTTTCTAAAGTAATAATTATTAAAGGTGCTGGCGGCAATTTTTCAGCAGGCCACGATTTAAGTAATGATTCAGTCGAGGTAAATGAACCTGGTGATTCACTTGATGATTTGAATCGTCAACGCTTTTACTTAGATACCTTTTTTCAGATCTTTGATCATCCCAAGCCAGTTATCGCAGCTGTCGAGGGTTACTGCATTGCTGGTGCAACTCAGATATTGCCGTTCTGCGATTTCGTCGTAACTTCTGAAACCGCTGCTATATCCGGTTCACCGATGATTCCGCTCGGTGGTGGCTTTATTACTCCCCTCTTGGCTTATAAAATCGGTACTAGCCGAGCTAAGTTGCTCTCTTTTATTCCAGGCAAAAGCATTAGTGGCGTAGAGGCAGTTGAGTGGGGCTTAGCCGTGCAATCAGTCCCATCGGAAGACCTTATGGCTACTGTTAAATCACTTGCGCTAGAGATCGCACGTACGCCTACTAGCGTGTTAAGTTTGAAGAAGATGGCAATTAACCGCACTCTCGTAGCACAGGGGTTTCGCGATTACGCCTATGCCGGCGCTGAGACCGATGTGGTTGTCCACGGCATTAAAGATGTTAATGAATATAAAAATTTAATCGCCAAAGATGGTTTGAAAGCCACAATGGCACGCTTTAAAGCAGGCGAGATTTAAACCTCAATCACCATAGCAATGCCTTGGCCAACCCCAATACAGGCTGCTGCCACGCCTATACCGCCGCCCCGAGCCTTAAGCGCTCGCGCTAAATCAGCCACTATTCGTGTCCCAGATGCACCAATCGGGTGTCCAATGGCTATAGCGCCACCATTTGGATTAACTTTTGCGTGATCTATTTCTGGAAGTTCGTGAAGCACAGATAAAACCATTGCGGCAAATGCTTCGTTAATCTCGAAAATTGCTACGTCACTAAAATTTTTGCCAGCACGAGCAAGCGCTTTACGAATTGCAGGTACTGGCGCAACTGTAAATTCATTAGGTGATAGCGCAGCAACAGCTGAACTCAAAATATAGCCGACTGGCTCAAGTCCAAGTACTTTTGCTTTTGCTTCTGTAGTGATTAGCATTGCGACCGCGCCATCATTTAGTGGTGAGGAGTTTCCAGCAGTTACTGGCCCAGTCTTAGAAAACGCTGATGGCAGAGTTGCTAGTTTTTCAGTTGAACTATCCGGCCTAATGCATTCATCTTTACTCACGCCATTAACTTCAAATACATAACCATTTACACCTTTATTCCAAGCCGCATCTGCGAGCTGATGCGATCTAACAGCCCATTCGTCTTGAGCGGCACGTGAGATTCCGTATCGCTCACCAACTTTTTCGGCGCTTTCGCCTAATGAAGCTGTCCATTCAACTGGCATCTGTGAATTAATCATGCGCCAGCCAACAGTGGTTTGCTGCAGTGAAAGTTTCGGATCAAGTGGAGTATCCGATTTTGGTAATACCCAAGGTGCCCGGCTCATGCTTTCAACACCTCCCGCAATAACAATTTCACCATCGCCCGATTTAATTAGTCGCGCCGCTTGCGCAATAGCTTCAGCTCCAGAACCACATAAACGATTTACTGAAACTGCGGGCACCGTTACGGGAATCTTTGCCAGCAACGCACTCATACGAGCAACATTGCGGTTGTCTTCACCTGAACCATTGCTATTTCCAGCGATGACTTCATCAATTGTTGCTGGATCAAGATTTGGGGCTTTGCTTAGCAAGTTTTGGAAAGTCAGACTCAACAGATCATCGGGGCGAACCGATGAGATTCCCCCTCGATACTTACCAAATGGAGTGCGTGAAGCAGCGGCAATAACGGTGCGATTCGAAGGCATACCCCCATAGTAATCTAAAATCTAACGAGTGGTAGATTCTTCAATTAGAACAGTTACCCAACATCCACTCGAGTGACTACGCCTGATTTCACAATCACGGTAATTCGGTCAAGGCGATAATCCAACGTAATTGGGAACATCTCACTATCACGCTGACCAACTCGAAAATCCCAATTTAGGGAACCAGCACATTGCTTTGCCTTGTCTTCAGACATGCCAACAAGAGCATTGGCTCGATTGCGTGAGATTCCAGATTGATCGGAATTACTTGGAGATGGGCAAACCGAAACTACTGATTCTGGCGGCAAAATACTCATACCCGCACTTGAATATTCTTTTGCAATTTCTTTTCCGACCGAATTAATCCATTGATCGCCATCAATGCCATAAACAATTTCAAATGCTTCTTGCCAATACCTTTGGTTCTTAAGCTCTTTCATGAAGGCAATGATGCCGGCATGTCCCTTCAGTAAAACCATCTTTTCCACGGCAATTGATCCGATTGAATATCCACCCTCGGTGCCGCAATTAAAACGATCGAAATTTTCATCTAGTTTTTGAAGCGTTTGAGAAATATCTGTACGGAATTGCGCATTTCGATATTTGCCGTTCTTCAAATTCCAATCACGTACCTTGAGGTAGCCGTTGTAGTCCTTGCGGTAACCAAGAACGCTTCCGTAAAAAACAGCCTGTCCTTCTTTAAACCAACAAGGCATATTTTGGTTCACTGGATTTAAATTCTCATCAAAATTCTTAGAGACTGCATCTTGAACGTTATGCACCCATTCGTGCTCAATGGTAGTTTTGAAATTCTCATCGGATGGCAATTGAGTCGCGCAAGATTTTCCAAATAGGCTGTAATTGTTAAGTATGCGCTTATCTAGAGTTTTACCGTTAGATCCTGCGCTGTAAAACGGCCCACAAGGGTTGCCTGTTGATGGTTTTAAGAAAAAATTCAACCATTCAGAAAAAGAATTTCCGCTTAGTTTTGCTAGTTGCGATCCAGCCCATTCAATTTCTGCATTTGTTGAAATTACTAAAGTCACTGGGGTATTTGCAGGCAACTGGGCATCGAAAAATGACGCCACAAATGAATAGCGATTTTCAATTTCGGTAATTGAAGCAGGTTTAACTTCTGGCGATGAAATTGATTTCACGTCTATTGGTTTTATCGATGTTGAATTAGCAATAGTCGCAATTGCATCAAAAGCTTTGCGCACATCGGTTTCAGCTGGCAAATTAGCAGCTGGGGCTACTGGGACGGCAGGAGTTTTAACTGTTACGCCTTTATCCCAAACTAGCTTCTTGCCACTCTTGATACAGGTGAATTTTTTGCCATTAACTATTGAAGTCGCCTTTAACTTCGTACACGTGCCACCTGCTTTGGCAGTCGCTGCGCTGGCTTGAGGAAAAGGCACGAAAACTAGTGCAATAGCCAAAAATGTAGAGAGCGTGCGCTTAGTCATGAATTGAGAATACAAGGTGAGTGTGAATAAACCCAGAGACTAACCCTTGATTTTAGGCAGGTTCCAGTTCTGCTTAATCGAAATTAGGCGAATACCCACCACCAGAACAAATCCAATCGCCGAAGCTAACTCTTGATTGGCTCCAGCCTCAATTGCAATTACCAATGCGCTTGCGCCGATGAATGAGGCAGTGCCGTTCGTTTCCCGGTGAAGCAATACTGGCGGAACTTGGGCAAGTAGGTCACGAGTTAAGCCGCCGAGAACTGCGCTTAGCAGCCCAAGCAAAATCGCGGGTATCGCAGTTAAATTCAGATCTAACGCCAGTGCAGTTCCGGCAACCGTTGAAACACCCAAACCAATGGAATCGATTAAGAGCACAAAACTGCCAACTTCTTTAGACCATTTAAAAATAATTGTTAGAACAACTGCCAATAGGACTGCGCCAAGTAAATAGGGCTTTTCGATCCAAGTTAAGGGAATGTCGAGAACTAAATTACGAAAAGTTCCACCAGTAAGCGCTGCAACTGATGCCACAAAAAGAATGCCGCCGTAATCCATGAATCGGCTAGCTGCCAGGCGAGCACCTACGAGTGCAAATGCAAAGGTGGAGAGAAAATCTAGAACTACTAGGAAATCATTCACTTCGGAAGTTTACCGATTTCACTTAATAAAAGTTGGCTCTAAAACGCCTAAGCCCAGTGCACTTTCAATCTGCGCCATTGCTGCAACCAACTTTGCTTCATCATTTGCGCGAGCAACAATGCCTAATCCCACTGGCAAACCTTCAGTAATTCCCATTGGAATACAGCCAATTGGGTACCCGGCAATTGCAGGCGCCATAGTGATCCAACTGTTGTTGCCATAGTCATCGCCTTTACCTAGCGTGCTTTCCCAGGCAGATGAATAGGTAGCGCCAATTAATACATCGACATCTTTAAGAGCGTTATCAAGAGTTTGAGTTGCCCATTGCAAATTACGCGAACGTTTGCGGTTATATGCCCGAGCGCGACCACCGAGATCAAGGGCTGCATCAAATAACTCTTGACCAAAATATTTTAACTCAGTATCGGCATTGCTTAAATTGAACTTAACTACTTCGGCCAAAGAAACTATCTCGCCATTAGTGCGCCCTGGTAAGTAGGTGCCTAAATCATCGACTAATTCGTGTAACAAGCATTCATATTCGTCATTGCCAATTGATTCAGCAGGTGCGGAAACCTTAACTTCTACTAGCTTCAGATTTGTCTTAGCTAATGCACTGACTGCGCCTTCAAATAGTGAATCTGTGCCAGCGTCACCAGATAACCATGATTTTACGATACCGACGCGCAGTGGCTGATCTGTAGTTGCGGCATCAACTAAACCATTTATTCCAGAAAGAACTTCAAGTAATAACGCAGCATCGATAACACTTCGAGCCATTGGGCCAGGCGAATCTTGTGCATCACTAATTGGAACCACACCAACTCGAGAGACCGCACCGACAGTTGGTTTAATTCCAACACAACCGTTAAGTGATGCTGGACAAACAATTGAGCCATCAGTCTCGGTTCCGACTGCGAGTGAAACTAAGCCAGCTGCAATTGCAGATCCCGAACCTGAAGATGAACCTCCGGCGCTATGTTTGTGAATCCAAGGATTGGCCGTTAATCCGCCGACAGCTGACCAACCGCTAGTTGACTTAGAAGATCTAATGTTTGCCCATTCAGATAAATTTGTGGCACCAATAATGTTGGCGCCGGCTGCGCGCAAACGAGTTACTAATTCTGAATCTTGCTGAACTGGAAAATTCTCAAGTGCTTTTGATCCGGCAGTTCCGGGCAAGCCGATAGCTTGAATGTTGTCTTTGATCAAGATTGGTAGTCCAGCCAGCGGCAAATCTTTATTGATCGAAATTGCATCAGATAGTGCGCTCTTTGAAACTGCGAGCACGCTATTTAGTTCATAACCTGATTGATCAACGCTTTGAATGCGCTCGAGCGCTTCTGTCGCTAATTCGGTAGAGGTGGTCTTACCGCTTCGAATCGCAGCAATGGTGTCGTAGGCTGAAAGATATGAACTCATCTGCGCAGATTACTCGCCCTGCAGAAAATTAACAGTTCTAATACCCTTTCCAAATGCTAGGCGGAATCAATAACGGGCTCTTTCTATCCTCTTTTGGGGGCTTTTTCGCCTTAGCCTTTCTAGCGCTAATTTTGAAATGGGCGTTTGGAAATCGCACTAAAGATAAGAAGTTTGTAGCTACCCCAGATCAGGCTGGCAAAAAAGACCAATACGGTTTATTAGTTGCACTGCCAACACCTAAGAATTACATCGAAGCCGAGATGCTAAAGCAGAAATTATTGGCTGCCGAAATTCGAGTGAATTTAACCCAAACCTATGATGGCCCAGCGTTGATGGTTTTTGAACGAGACTTCAAAATTGCACAAGCAGTTTTAAAAAGTTAATTTCCTCAAGTAATCACGAACAGCAAAAGTGGCGCGCACGTCATCTAGATTATAAGAATAAAGCCAATCAATTGCTTCTTGTTGTTCGCTAGGTGACTTATTTGGATCAAGGGCATATTTATATTTCAAGAGTGAAAGTGCGCCACCTGGATCTTGTACTTGCCAATTAAAGCCC
>JACCDP011435418.1_pt1 | contig 33963 bp, 28 predicted proteins | sample 7445841 | NCBI WGS metagenome assembly JACCDP01 (sample SAMN15323441, study PRJNA562643) | freshwater metagenome | isolation source: river surface water | place: USA:Blue River Watershed | collected 2017-08-17 | reverse complement strand
TCGGAAGGGTTCCTAACCCCACGAAACGTTTGGGGTATTTCTCCACGATTTCGGCGATATGATCGTTCAAGAATTTGGATATTTCTAAGGTGTCCTTGGGTTCGGCCCAATAACTAAACATTACCGGGATCGTGCTAAGAACCTGAACATCCACATGATGGTGGTTACATTCGATTATTCGTTGATCGGCCGACCAACAGTTGTGCTCAATTTCGCGAAAAAACGCGGTATCCATCATCATTTTGGCGCAGCAGGGCTTGTGATGGTCTAACCAAACAAATTCACCGTATCCAAACTTTTTTGCCCAATTGGGAATATTCTCGGGAATAATATGGGTGTGTATGTCTACCGTAAAAAATTGATTGGGGTTAAGCATGGGGCAAAAATAAGGCAAAGGAATGTAGTTGGGAAAAGCTGATAGGAATACTATGTTTGCGGTGCAGATATAAGACCCATGAGTCAGCAAGCAAATCGCAGAACAGTAGATTTATTTGGTGCTACCAGTATTGTAGTCGCCAACATGATAGGAACAGGAGTTTTTACGAGTTTGGGGTATCAATTGTTTGGAATTCAAACGGGTTTTGGAATTGCGATGATTTGGTTGGTTGGGGGATTGCTGGCATTTTGTGGAGCAGTGTGTTATGCCGAATTGGCTACGCGATTTCCTGAAGATGGCGGCGAATATTATTTCTTGGGTAAAATATACCATCCTGCGGTAGGATTTGTAGCCGGTTTTGTTAGTTCAACGGTGGGATTTGCAGCGCCTATAGCGGGTGCCGCTTTGGCATTAGGGGCCTATCTCAAAGGGGTGTTTTGGGGTTTGGATTCGGCGGTTACAGCCGAAGGTGCTTCGGTCAGTTCCGCGATGGGATGGTTGGATAAATTGCAATCCCCAGATTACTTAATTGCTATTGGGGTTATTTTACTCATCACTGGAATTCATTGGTGGAACGCTCGGGTGGGTATCGACTTTCAAAAGGGTTCCACCGTGCTTAAAATAAGCATGATGGTATTGTTTATTGTAGCCGGTATTTATTTTGGGAATCAACCGATTAGTTTCCTGCCGTCCGATGACTCTTTCAAGGAATTGTTTGGTGTAGGTGCAGCAACCGTTGAACAGGGTGAAACACCTTGGTGGCAGCCTTCTTGGATTACCGGATCCTTTGCGATTAGCTTGGTATGGGTGAGTTTTGCTTTTAGCGGCTGGAATGCAAGTACGTATATCGCTGGAACTGTTGTAAATCCTGAGAAAAACTTGAGCAGAAGCATAATTGCCGGTACTTTAACCGTGACGGTATTGTATGTATTGCTGAATATGGTTTTTATGATGGCATCGCCCATACAGCAATTGGTGGGAGTTAAAGAAGTGGGCTTAGTGGCTGCTCAATCCTTGTTGGGCAAGTCCATCGGTGGATTGATGGGAGGGATTATCAGCTTATTGCTGGTTTCCACTATTTCCAGTATGGTTTTTGCCGGTCCACGGGTTTTGGCTAAAATGTTTGAGGCCATTCCGGCCACGGTAGCATTGTCTAAACGCGAATCCGATGGCAATCCCAGAAGATCTATCGTAGTACAGTTATTGGTAACTCTGGTATTGCTGTTTGCCATGGATTTTCCTCAGTTGATCTATTACATTGCATTTACCCTCAGTTTATTTACCATGTTCACTGTTTTGGGAATGGTTTGGTTGCGCATAAAGGAAGGCAAACCGTCAGGTTATCGCGCGTTGGGATATCCGGTTACGCCGATATTGTTTTTAGCGGCAACGTTTTTGGTGGCGATGTTTTTCATCGACCAAAAACCTACCGAAAGTTTGTATGGATTAAGCACCATTGTTTTAGGCTTGTTGTTTTACGGGTTGAGTAGAATTTCCACGAAACAACCCAGATAAGAGTTGTTTTAATTTTTAGGCAGTCGCGGAATTTCTGCTTTTGAGGGATTAATTATCTTATTTTAAGATCAATTAATTTTATCGTTTCGGTGTTTGATAAACCAAGACGACACCCAGGCCGTAAAGGTACCGAACATTCCTACTCCTGCCGTCATGAGCACTCCTGCAATTAATCTTCCTAGGGTGGTTACGGGGTACATATCTCCGTATCCCACGGTAGTAACTGTAACATAGGCCCACCATATTGCATCTTCGGCAGTTTTTATATTGCTGCCGGGTTTTCCTTCTTCCACTTCTAGAATGGCAATGCTTGAGAAAATTACCAATAGAATGTAGGCTATAATGGCCGCGGTAAATGTGCTTTGTATTCGCGATCGGAATAGGTAATGAATGATTTGTTGGGAGGATCGAAAGGCTCGGAATATTCTAAGAACACGTATGATTTGAAAGTACCCGGTTTGACTAAATATGCCGATAGCAGGGATACTGGTTATTAAATCAACCCATCCCCATTCGTTGATTAAATAATGCTTTTTACTTTCGGCATTTTTGAGGTTCACCACAAAATCGAGGATAAAAATCAAGCAGACAAAGGCATCGGCAATGTGGAGTAATCGAATCAATTGTGGGGTGATTTCAAATAAAAACTCAATGATGACGGCGATAATCACGTATACCGACATCAGCATGCTTACAATGTTTAAACCTGTGAGTGTTTTGTGCGCGGGATGAAGCGATTCCGGTTTCATGGATGGACCATATAATTTATTGATCAGCTTCTGGTTTTCCGATTCGGAGACACAGTATTGCGGCTAATAAAAGCAACCCACCGCCTACCATAACGGCATGGACTTCGTTGTTGTTTAACAGATTTTTCATCACTTTGCCGAAGAAAAGCGAAGCGATGATTTCGGGTAAAACGATAAAGAAGTTGAAAATGCCCATGTATATGCCAATTTTGTTTTCTGGAATACTGCCGCTCAGCATGCTATAAGGCATACTTACGATGGAGCTCCATGCGATGCCTACCCCAGTCATAATAAAGAACAGTAAGTTGGGATTGTTTTGTTCCACTACCCAACCAAAAGACAACAGTGCAGCACCTCCAATGGCGAGGCAAATCATGTGCGTAATTCTGTTGGTAAAACTCCTGGCTAACCAAGGTAGAATTAAGGCAAATAAAAAGGTAATGAGATTTTGAAAGCTGAAAGTTAAACCTGCAAATTCTCCGCCTTTGCTAAAATTTGCTTTGGCCGTGCTGCGATCACTCACTACAATCCATTGTACCGCATTGTTGGGGAGATTGGCTTTTACTGTTTTGCGGTGGTACGCGTTGTAAATACTTAATACGGTGTCGTAGGTGGTGTATTTTACCTTGGAGCTTGCACCGTTGATTCCGATCACGGAGGTATCGGTGGTGTATTGAATTAAATATCGATCCGATAATGTGTCTTTATTCCAATTTAGACTCAACAGCACCAACGTATCCATGGTTGGATTGGGTAACAACGCTGAATCCACGGAATTATCGCTAGAACTGGCTGTTTCCTCCTCCTCTATTGAAGTAGAATCTTGATTTTCGGGAGCGAAGTAGGTAACGTCGATTTTTGGATGTATTACTTCAGACACCGAAGGGCTTCCTTTAAATAGGTTTTTCCCTACGGAAGGACTGTAATAAAACCACATTAAAAACAATCCGGGCCAAGTGAGAAACTGTACCAAGGCCAATTGTTTCATGCGTTTGGGCATGTGGGTAATGGCGTGCAAGATTTCCAACGCGCCGGCTCCAAATCCTTTTTTGCTTTCGGTTACCTTGGTGCGATCGGGGACTTCGGATGGCGGGTATTCTTTGCTGGTAAGAATGGTGTACAATACCAAAACAAAAAATGCGGCAGCTCCAATGTAGAAGCTTAGTTTCACGTTGTAGGGAATGGCCGATGTACTGTGTAAATCCGGTTTTATTCCCACCCAATTGGTCAAAATCCAAGGTAGAGCACTGGCGATGACGCTACCTGCGCCGATGAACATGCTTTGCATCGAAAACCCAAGGTCGCGTTGCTCTTCGGGAAGTTTATCGGCCACAAAAGCTCGGAAAGGCTCCATGGAAATATTGATGGAGGAGTCCAAAATCCACAACAAACCTGCTGCTATCCACAGTTCTGAGCTGTTGGGCATGAGCACCAAGGCAGCAGAACTGAGTATAGCACCAATTAAAAAATAGGGTCTCCTGCGGCCCCAGAATGGATGCCAGGTTCTATCGGAAATATACCCAACAATGGGCTGTACAATTAAGCCAGTCAGCGGAGCTGCTAGCCACAACAAGGGAATTTTATCGGGTTCAGCATCCAAAAACTGATAAATGGAACTCATGTTGGCCATTTGCAGGCCCCATCCAAATTGGATTCCCATGAATCCAATACTCATGTTGATGATTTGGAACAGGGATAGTTTTGGTTTTTGAGTGCTCATAGATTGCAAAGATGAATAATTTTTTATTGTCCGATTACTACAAAACCCCAGGGCTGTAAATGAATATTGGATAGGAATTCGGGCTCAGTTGCGGATTGTGGGTTTTTCACCGAAGTAGTGTGAAACCGATCGCCGAGGAGTACTTGTTTAGGGGAAATGCCAGTCGTTCCAAAGTGGTATACAACATCGATGTACGAGGGTTCATTTCGCAGATTGCATATTACCAAAATACTTTTTTGTTGGTAGGTTTTTTTGAAAATCAAAATATTGGAACCCATACCGTTGGCCACAGCCATGGGGGAGCTGATAATTTCCATGGGGATACCGTCTGCATTCATTAAGGCCGGATGGTTATGTTTTAATGCATTTAACGAACGATACCAACCATAACGCGAAGTATCGGACCAACTGGTGATGGGGTCTTTTTTAAAGAACTCCAAACGTTTTTTGTTGTTCGCTTCTTCGCCGGAATAAATTAGGGGTATACTGGCTGAATAGGTGTAGTTGAGCATGCTAAACAGTTTCCATTTATCGCCATACTTTTCTTCTACTGTGCCGTTCCAGGTGTTTTCGTCGTGGTTGGTAATAAACTGCATGGCCAACGAACCTTTGGGGAATTTGGATCTCATTTCGTCTATACTTTTGAGGAAATCGGCGGCGGTAATTTTGCCTTGGGCCAACTCGGCAGATTTGCTGTGATAATTCCACGCGTAATAGGCATCAAATGCTTTATCCATGTATCTACCGGGGTTGGGGTCGATATCGGTGTTCCATTCCATTTCGGCCAACATGAATAATTTTCTTCCGGCTTTGGCTTCCAAGGCCAATCTTGCTTCTTCCCAAAAATCAACGGGTACTAAAAAGCACACATCGCATCGGAAACCATCCAATCCCAAGTCCGACCAAAATTGCATCTGTTTGATCATTTCCTTGCGGAGCTCTGGGTTTTTGTAGTTCAATTGCGCTACATCGGTCCAATCCCAAGGCGTTTTAATCCTTCCGGAATCGTCGTGTTGGTACCAATCGGGATGCTGGGTTATCCAAGGATGATCCCAGGCGGTGTGATTTCCAACCCAATCTAAAATCACTTTCATACCTGCTTGGTGTGCCTGTTCTATCACTGCCTTGAAATCATTGAGGTCTCCAAATTCGGGGTTAATTCCGGTGTAGTTGCTGATGCTGTAATAGCTACCTAACTCGCCTTTTCTGTTTTTCTTCCCGATGGGTTGAATGGGCATGAACCACAAAATATCCACTCCCAAGTTTTGCAGTCTAGGAATGTGCTTTTGGAACGATTTAAACGTGCCTTCTTGGGTGTACTGCCGGGTGTTTACTTCATAAATTACGGCGTTGTTTACCCAATCGGCATTTTTCAGGATGGGGTTGCTTTTGATAAACGGTCCATCCGTTGCCTTTCCGCCAATGTCTAATACCACCCCTTCCTTGGGGTTGATGTCTGGTGCTATGACCTCTTTGGATTCTTGAAGTGGTGGTGGGAACTTTGTCTTGCTAAAACAAGCCGATAGCAGTAAACCTAGTGTGAAAAGAGATAGGCTAAGTGGGATTCGATGGTTGGAAGTAATCATGTGTTGTAACAAAAAATACCGGATAGTGCGTGTTGGTGTCAATCGTACACTTACTATTGGAATTGCAATATAGGAAAGAAAATTGATTCTGCTTGGTTTTGTTCGGCGAAGAAGTATGAACTTTGCAGTACAGATGGAATTGAAAGAATTGATCCAACGGGTAGAGGCTGGCATTCAGCTGGGAGGCGTTAATGCGGAAGATGCTCGCAGTGGGGATGAGGGACAATGGTTGTTGTTGCGCAACGAAACACCCATATATATTGATGCATGGTCCGATGAACAATCGTCTCCTTGGAATTATTTTTTGTTTGAAACGGATCGGACCGTTTTTCAAATCACCTTACCGTTTTGCTATGCGCCTACCTTGCAACGGGAAGCATTTTTGGAGGAATTATTAACCGTTAATTTGAATTTATTGTACGGTAAATTTTCATTCAATAGCCGAGATAATGTGGTGGTTTTGTCGTACCGCGTACCTGGATCTTCCTTTAAATCCGAGGATTTGTCTGCGGTGATAGACGGATTATCGTATTACTGCGAAATGGCTTATCATGTGTTAAAAGACGAGTTCCACCTCAAACGGGTTTTGGTAGAAGGGGAAAACGGCAACAGCATGTAGACCGATGTTGAAGTCCGAGAAATTGCTTGGAAAAATTGAGTTTGATAAGGGAAATTATCTGCCCGATTGGTTCACCATCCGCTGCAAATCGATGATTCCTTGCCTTGCAGCATAAAACGTAGGAAATATTTTAAGTGCCGATTGGTAGGCAGTAGCCGCTCCCATTACGTCTCCTTTTCCTTGAAGAATTAGGGCTTGCAAGTATACGTAGGCAGCTTTGGACGGCACGTTTTCCTTAACCCGAGCTTGGATATGTTCCATGCGTACTTCTCCTTTGGATGCATTGGGATTGTCCAGTGCCAGCGCTATCATGGAATCGGCGGTTAGTATATTTCCACGGGCCATTTCCACGAAGCACATGTCCCACCAATAGGTATTTTCTTTGGTCTCTTGCCACAATTCTCGGAATAGCAACATGGAGGCCGTATCCTTTCCTTGCTCCAGCAGCAGTTTGGCTTTAAGTTCCCGCAATGCGTTGCTTTTGGAGTTGTATTTTAGCCCTTTTTCAACGTAGTAATAGGGTGTTTTGGGATCTCTAACAACACCCGGATTGCCGGAATTGTAGAAATAGTGGTAATAGCTAAGGGAGTCGTACGCCCACGTACTGATAGAAGAATCGGCACAAACCCATTGGGTAAGAATTTGTGTTGCTGTGGTGTAATCGCGGGCTTCAACCGACATATTATACGCCTTTTCCAAACTTGTTCTTTGGTTGCCTGAACAAGCCACCAACAAGGTTAAAACAGAAAGTAGGAATACGAAAGTGGATTTCATTATTGTAGCAAATATAGTAAGATATTTTTCACCCCTTCGTTGTACTTTTGCGTATATGTTTGAGAACCTGCAAAATCGATTAGAAAAAGCATTTAAAAACCTCAAGGGACAAGGGAAAATAAACGAGCTGAACGTAGCGGAGACGGTAAAGGAAATCCGGAGAGCGTTGATTTCTGCCGATGTTAACTTTAAGGTGGCTAAAACGTTCACAGACGATATTTTGGAAAAAGCGAAAGGCGAGGAGGTATTGAAATCGGTTTCGCCAGGGCAAATGCTTACCAAAATTGTGCACGATGAATTGGTGAAGTTATTGGGGGGAACTAAGAGTGATTTGCAGTTGAGCGGAAACCCCGCCATTATTTTAATTGCCGGTTTGCAGGGTTCGGGTAAAACTACGTTTTCCGGTAAGTTAGGAAGGCATTTGAAATCCTTGGGTAGAAATCCTTTGTTGGTTGCGGGTGACGTATATCGACCAGCGGCTAGAAAGCAGTTGGAAGTTTTGGGAGAGCAAACCGAGGTGAAGGTTTATAACGAGGAGGGCAACAATAATCCTGTTTCTATCGCCGAAAATGCAATTAAATATGCAAAACAATACAATCACAATGTGGTGATTGTAGATACGGCGGGTAGGGTTTCGGTGGATCAGGAGATGATGAATGAGATAGCCCGATTGAAGGGGGCGTTGAAGCCGGCGGAGATTTTGTTTGTGGTGGATTCAATGACCGGACAAGATGCGGTGAATACGGCCAAAGCCTTTAACGATGTGTTGGATTTTACCGGTGTTGTTTTAACCAAGTTGGACGGTGATACGCGCGGTGGTGCTGCGTTGAGCATTCTGCAAGTGGTGAATAAACCCATAAAGTTTGCTTCGTTGGGTGAGAAAATGGATGCTTTGGATGTCTTCTATCCCGATCGTATGGCGGGTAGGATTCTGGGCATGGGGGACGTTGTGTCGCTGGTTGAACGTGCTCAAGCCGTTTACGACGAAGAAGAAGCGGAACGGTTATCGAAAAAAATCGCCAAGAACAAATTTGATTTGGAAGACTTTTTGGGTCAATTGCAACAAATCAAGAAAATGGGTAATATCAAGGATTTGTTGGGAATGTTACCGGGTGTTGGAAGTCAGATCAAGGATTTGGATATCAACGACGATGCCTTCAAGGGAATTGAATCGTTAATTCAAAGTATGACACCTCAGGAGCGTGCGAAACCGGAAATATTGAATAGCAGCAGAAAACAGCGCATTGTTCGTGGAAGTGGCAGAACCATACAAGAATTGAATAAATTACTTACTCAGTTTGAGCAGATGCGCAAAATGATGAAGATGATGAGCAATAAAGGTGGAAAAATGCCAAGTTTCCCGGGGATGGGGGGCATGGGTAGACGCTAACATCAATGGTGAAAGTTTAATCGTTTTTACTTGGCATATGACAAAGGACATTTCGGCGATTCGCAAAGAATACACCAAGGGACAATTGGATGCTACAATTTTGGGTACTGATCCTGTAAAAGCATTTCGGGGCTGGTTTTCCGAAGCTTTAGCATCTGAGGTTTTGGAGGCGAATGCCATGGTATTATCTACGGTTTCCAGCACGGGCAGGCCGTCTTCGCGGGTGGTATTGCTGAAGGAAATCACAGCCGATGGAATAGTTTTTTTTACCAATAAACACAGCAGAAAGGGACAGGAGATTGAACAAAATCCTTTTGTTTCGGTGGTGTTCTTTTGGGGCGAGTTGGAACGTCAGGTAAGAATGGAAGGTTGTATTGTGGAATTGCCTGAGCAAGCCAACGACGATTATTTTTATTCACGTCCAAGGATTAGTCAGGCGGGCGCCGTGGTTTCTCCCCAGAGTCAAGTAATTGAAGATCGATCGGTGTTGGACGATGCGATGCGAAATTGGATGGAAAACGAAAAGGAAGTAATTCAACGACCGGCCTATTGGGGTGGATACGTGATTGTAGTAAATCGGGTAGAATTTTGGCAAGGGAGACCGGGACGAGTGCACGATCGTATTGTGTTTGTTAAAAATGAAAACGACTCCAACGAGGGTAGCTCGAAGGAGTCGTGGAATATTGTGCGGTTAGCGCCTTAAGTTATTCGGATTTAAAATTATCCATCAGGTCGCTTGCGATACCGGTAAAGCTAAATCCACCGTCGTGGAATAGGTTTTGCATAGTGACCATGCGGGTATAATCGCTAAACAGGGAGATGCAATATTCGGCACAAGCATCGGCAGGAGCATTGCCCAATGGGCTCATTTTATCGGCATAATTAAAGAAAGAATCGAACCCACCAACTCCGCTTCCGGCTGTAGTTTTGGTTGGGCTTTGAGAAATTGTGTTTACTCGAACTTTCTTATGTTTACCAAAGTGGTAACCGAAACTGCGTGCGAAGCTTTCCAATAGGGCTTTGGCTTCTGCCATTTCGGAGTAATCGGGGAATGTCCTTTGGGCGGCTATGTAGCTTAATGCTAAAATGCTACCCCATTCGTTCATGGCATCTTTATTCCATAACACCTGCATTAAGCGGTGAAAACTCATGGCAGAGATGTCCAACGTGGTATGCATGAAATCGTAGTTTAATTCCGTGTATGGAATTTTCTTTCGAACATTTAAACTCATTCCTACGGAGTGTAGCACAAAATCCAACTTGCCTCCCAATGCTTCCATGGAACCATGGATGAGATTTTCAAGGTCGTCCATTTTGGTAACATCGGCATAGATTAGGGGGGCGTTTAATTTTTTAGCTAGGTCTTCGGTTTGACCTACCCGAGCGGCTACAGGGGCATTGGTAAGTACTATTTGTGCGCCTTCCGCTACGCAGGCTTCTGCTACTTTCCAAGCGATGGATTGTTCGTTCAAAGCACCGAAAACGATGCCTTTTTTACCTGCTAACAGTTGTTTTGACATACTAAATTATAATTAGATTATGGTACAAAAATAAGCAACAATCAGGTAGTGCGTATCACTTTTAATCATGGGAGTATCATTTTATAGCACGATCGGAGTAGCATTTTTTGGATTCGTGGATACATTTTTGTTACTTTACATGTAATAGAAAAATAAAGTATGCAAAGATTATTACTTTCTCTTTTGGTATTTCTTGGATGTACGGGTTTACAAGCACAATTCGTAGATGCAGGAGTTAAAATAACTGGACAGATTGCTGTACCTAGTACGTCCAAAGTAACTAACCGGAGTGCGGCAAATCCCAAAAACTGTGAGTGGGACACTTTGACGTTTCCATCCATGGGTAGTTCGGCGTATAACAGTGTAACGGTTCGAAAAGGTTTTTCATTGGGTCAGTTTTACGGTGCCCCTGGCGATGTGCAGGTGAGTGGGTTTCGTTTTTATGGATTCGCGATTATTCCCAGTGGGAGTGCCTACCGCAAGGTGAACGCTATTTGTAATTTGTACAAGGCGGGTGCTGATTCCTTGCCATCTGGAAGTCCTTTAGCCTCGGACACCATTACCATCGATACGGTGTTAGGTACGAGTATACCCTTATCGAAAATCACTCACGAGGCGGTTTTTAATAAAACAATCAGTTTTACCAACGATCACTACATTGTGGTGGTTGAAACCGATTCCGCGGATGGAATTTTAGCAATTGTTACGAATTCTTATGCAAACGGAGACGGAGATTACAGAAATATTGGTTGTGGCAGTGTAAGTGGTAAGTGGTACCGATGCATGAATTTAAATATTGGAGGTACAACTTTCAATGCACACATGCAGTTTTTTCCTTTTGCTAAATACAAGTTCGGTACAGATTTTACAACTACCCAGCAGTGCTTCCCCAATTTCGATACCTTGAGGTTTCCTTCCAATTATAAGAAGACGCCGGCAGGAAGTGTATATTACAATTATTACGCATACTTGGATGAAATGTATCCTACCTTCCAGTACCAAGATTATTGCCATCAATGGTTGTTCGATAATACTACCTTTGCCGTTGGAAAAGAGGGTAAGTTCAAGCCTCGCTCTAGAAAAAACATTCCCGTTCGATTGTCTTCGGTAATTTATACCTACAGCAATTCAACCTATTGCCGAGACACAGCAGACCAATTGATATACTTTAATCCAACTATACCAATTCCGTCCAAAATTCCTAACGGGTGTATAGGTGATTCTTTGCGGATTACCTTAAATTCAGATGCAGGGGTTACCGTGGAATGGTATAAGAAAATTAACGATACGAAGCCATTTCATACAGGAAACAATTATACCATTTCCAAATTATTGGGTAATGATACGTTTTATGTTCGAGCCGTAAATAATAATTGCGCCTCGAAGATGGGAACCTTAGCAATCAGTGCTTACGAATATCCAACAAAGCTAACTACGTCCAATGATTCCTTGTGTGCAGGTGCATCAGCGAATTTGAATGCAAGCACCGATAAAGGAGACGTTCAGTGGTTTGTAATGCCTACGGGAGGGAATCCGATTTACATTGGAAACACATTAACCACGGGGAAACTGAGCCGGGATACATTTTTTTATGTTCAAGCTATCAATGGTGTTTGTGCTTTGCCGGGAGGAAGAACCAAGGTTCAAGCTTTGGTAGGTAGTAATTTCGCGCCTGAAAGTCCGTTGGTTTTATTCACCGATACCACAGTTTGTGCTAAAACTGGAAGCAGGAGTATAGAGTTAAAAGCCACTTTAAATGGATCGGATACAATTCGTTGGTTTACGGATGCATCGGCCGGTACTTTATTGGGTAAAGGCTCTAGTTATACTTACACGGCTCCAGCGGTCCGTGGAAATTATACGGTTTATGTAGAAAGTTGGAACGGCGTGTGCGGTAGTGGAAGAACGCCGGTGAATGTTATCGTTAATAATTATTCAATCGTTTTTGGCCCAAAGGGAGATGTGATTTGCGCTGGGGATTCAGCGGATTTATTTGCGGCACCTCAATGGGGAGAAATTCGTTGGTACAGCGATAAAGTTTCCAGTGCGTTTGCCGTGGGAAATTCTGCTAAACTTGGCGATATTACCCAAACCCGTTATGTTTACTACAAGCCCGCCGAAGGCAATTGCGAAAGTGCTGCGTTTGATAGCGTTGAGGTTGTAGTAAATGATGTACCAAAACCTACCACGGTGAGTGCGCCCTCCATATGTGCAAAGGCATTGGGTGAGTTGTTGGTGGATGTTCCATATGGCACGGTAACGTGGTACGATGATGCAAGTGCAACCACTCCCATTTATACAGGGGAGAATTTCAAATTAGGAATGGTCTTAGCGGGTCAAACCTACTATTATGAAATTTCTAATAAAAATTGTGTATCCAAACGCGAGGTGTTGGAATTAAAGGTTTTACCAAGACCCACCGCAGGATTTACGTGGACTTTATTATGGCAGCACAAGATTAATTGTGTTCCAATCACTACCACAGGATTGACTGTGTTTTGGGAATGGGGAGATGGACAGACAAAGTCGGGATTACCCGGTGTTCACCAATATGCAAGCGCGGGAAATTACATGGTTAGAATGATCGCTACTAGCAATGCCAATGGGTGCAAAGACACGGCAGATATTCCGGTGATAGTGGATCATTTGGGATTGGCAGGAAAGGCCATGCTTTCAACCACGGTTGCTTACCCCAATCCCGTGACTGCTGGAGAAATGGTAGAATTCAACGGATTGGACGATGGCAACGTACAATGGATGAATGCGAGTGGTGCTGTAGTTGCCGAGACTATCATCGTAGAAAGTACAACAGCGGTACCTTCTCATCTATCCCAAGGCCTTTATTTCTTACAGATTGTAAACAACAAACAGCACTTTGCTCCGGTAAAACTGTTTGTGCGTTAATGAATTAATTTACTTCGCATTGGTGTCCATGAGGTCTCTAAGGCCCATGGACATTAAATTAAATCCCATTACTAAAATCATGATGGCGAAACCTGGAATTAATGCCATGTAAGCGTTGTCCAAGACTAGGTATCCCATGTTCTCTTTTACCATCATACCCCAAGTTGGGGTTGGAGGAGATACGCCGAGGCCTAAAAATCCCAATCCAGCTTCCAACAAAATTGCCGCAGCAAAGTTGGTTGTGGCTAAAACGGTGAGCGATCCTTTGGTATTGGGTAAGATATGCAACAACATAATCCGCCAATGGGGGAAGCCATTGATTTTTGCAGCCATGATGAATTCTCGTTCTTTAAATTGTAAGGTTTGACCTCTAACCACTCGGGCCACCTCTACCCAAGTAGAAAGAGCGGTGGCTACCATCACTTGGTACAAACCTTTGGGTAAAAACAAACTGAGGCCCATGGCAATTAACAATGTGGGTACAGACCAAAAAACGGCAATCAACCAGCTGAGAAATTTATCGGTAATTCCGCCAAAATAACCGGCGGTTAAACCGATGATTATTCCAATTATTAAAGAACTCAACATGGCTACAAATCCAATGGTTAATGAGACCCGACTTCCAATAATCATTCTGCTTAGGACGTCCCTTCCAAATTGGTCGGTTCCAAGCCAAAACTTTATGGATTTTATGGATGATTGGTTATCATTATTTATGGGTTCTGTAATTTCCGCAGGGGATAGTGGTATTATCGGATTGGGATTGGGATTCCCATACAACCATAATTCTATACTAGAAATGGAGGCATTTGATGGGTGTTTTTTTTGTTCTTTGTAATATTGGGTACTACCTGGAGGAAGGTTTTTCCATGATTGAACAATTCGGTTGGCATTGGTACTTGAATCGGGAGTGATGCAATAGCCAAGGATAGCAATTACGGATAAGATTGCACAAATGGCAAATCCAATAAGGAACAGTTTACTGTTTCGTAAAGCCGTTAGCATCGGTTGCAAAAGTAGGGGATGCAAGTGCATCTTTTCCATAAATGTCTAGTGCTGCTATCACGGCAGTAAAAACCCAAAGGGGTACTGCAATTTTATCGTATTGACTGTAATTGTTTAAAAATGCATGGAAATAGTAGGTGGCTAACCCGAGAATTGCGATCATTGCCGTGTATCTAATTTTCCCTACAGGATGGATATAAATAACCCGCAATGCATAGCCAAGTGTTCCTAAAACAATGGCTGTAAAGAGCAGTAGGCCAATAAAACCGGCTTCGCTCATGGCCGAAAAATATTCGCTGTGGGCATCCCCTAAATCACCGGAGAACGTGGAAATGAGGGTTAATTCGTCGCTTTTTTGAAAGGAACCGTATTGGAACACATAAGTTCCGGGACCGAAACCAAACAGCGGTTTTTCCTGAACCATGCGCGCTGCGCATTTCCAGCGATTAATTCGCTCTAGGTTGGAAGGATCTGTGGTTATGTTGGAAACAGATTTTACGTGTCCTTCGATATCGTCTGCAGAACCTTGTTTATTGGCTTCAAGTCCATATAGGATATTGTCTTGATCGTAAATTCCATAGGACAATGCCGCTACCAGTGCTATCAACACCCATGTAAATTTTATTTTAAATTTAATTAAACCGTAAACGGCGGTGGCTGCCAATAGGCTTAACCAGGTTGCGCGGGTGTAGCTAACTACTATTCCGAATAATAAAATACCTAACAAAATTAGAAGTGCGGGCAATACGGTTACTGGAATTTTAAAATGTCTGCCAGCGAGAGCATAGATGAGTAATATAGGAACTGCAAAGGCTATAGCCGCTGCATATTGTCCGTGATCTGGGAAAAATGGCCAGGATACAGAATAACTAGAACTTCTAAGAAAACCATCGGCCGAATGTTTAATCAATGTGTAAATTACCAGGGCCAAGGTTGTGATGGTGAATGCTTTGTAGAACCAATGAATTTTATAATAATCCCTAAAAATATGCAACACGGCAAAATAAAATATGATGATATACCAAGTGCGGGCCAATACAAACTTGAAACTCACCAAAGGCATAGAACTAAATGGAATACACAGCCAATACCATGCTAGATAGGCCGCCATTATAATACTGAGGGGGTGCAGTAAAATGCGTTTGTTTAAAATGGGATTGCGTAGCCACCAAAAAATAAGGGCTACAAATAATATCATGTAAATAGGTTCGGTAGGTATCGTTAGTCCAAATCCACCTGGCAAATCGTCGTAGTTGATACTAAGCGGTGCTAAGGCACCCGCAAACAATAGAGTTTTTTCGGTGTACAGAAACAACAGTAGCAGAAACCCAATAACCGCCGGAGCCAATAGGAGTAGAAACCATTGTTGGGTAGCTACCATGGTGAATAAGCCGGCAAGTCCAGCTATGATGGACCATAATTGCCAAGATTTTATGGAGGTAGTTGGGGGCGCTATCACGGTTTGTTGGTTATTTACCCGTGTTCAATTACTCCTCTTCCAAGGGTGCTAACGGTTCTTGTTTTGGTTTAAACAATTCCAAGATAACCAAAACCAAGGCTGTTCCAAAGAAAGTGGCCAATACTGATAATATAAGCACCAAAGTGCGTTTGGGCCAGAATTTAATTTCGGGTTTTACTGCCGCTTGCACCGTCATTTTATGGGATAGATTTTCATTTACGTCAACCATCCTTCGGTCGTATTGAGCAATCAAATCACTTTCTTTTTCTTCCTCTAATTTGATTAATTCGTTCAGGGCAACAAAATCACCTCCGTTGCTCACCAAGGTTTTTTGTTGATCCATCAGATCTTTGAGTTTCGCTGCTTTCAAACCACCGGCGGCTTGTGCTTTATAGATTTCCTCTGCCAAGGCTCTACTTTGCTCCTCGTAGTTGGTGATACCTTTTTCTCCCAAGCGGCGCATTTCGTTTTTGATGCTGGTAATTTTATCCCGCTTGTTTTGCAGGGCACGTTCTACTATATGCAATGCAGGGATGGCAATTTGATTTTGTATTTCTGTTTTGATGGAGTCGTACAATTTCGCCATTCCGTTGGCAATATCTGCTGCCATTTGAGGATCCTCGTCCAACACATCGATGGTTACGGATAAATATCGTGTACGTGTAACAGAAATATTCTCTTTTAATTTATAATCCAGTGCAGTCTTGGGATATTTTTCCGTTTGAGGATTGATGTTGTAATGTTTGTATAGGTTGAAATTTCTTACCAATCTACCCATTAAATCGCCACTTAATAGAATTTGCATTGCTTTTTCTGCCTCTTCTTCCTCTCCAAATTCCAAGGGGTCTTTTTGACGTTGGCGAGCATCGGACAAAAGGGCATCCGAAATAGAATTGTTTTTGGTGGGATAAAAGATATGTGTGGCTTTGTACTTTGGTTTGGTAATTGCGGGCATCGTAATTATTACTGCCAATAGAGCTGTGATACCACATGCAATCATCAATACCTTTCTCCAGCGCCAGAAGAAATTTACAACATCAACAAGGGTGAGGGGCTTTACGGATGTGCTTGGAATTAAATCGTAATTAGAATTCTTAGACGATTTCTTTTCTTTGTTTTTTGGCATAAAAATTATTCGCGTACTCTTATCTTCGATAGGCGTCAATTTTCAAAATTAGGTATAGAACGCAAGGATTGTATGAAAATTCTACCATCCATCGATAAGTTATCTACATAAGTATTGTGGGTATCTGTAGATATATCGAAGTTAAAACGCTGTAATACAACGTTTTAAAATAAAAAAAGTAGAGAAGTTTAAATGTCAAAAAATCGTAATACCATGTCAAATTCCTTGTTGTTTTCTTCGTCCATATCTTCCGACATGAAGATATTTTCCACGCGGTAACCGTGTCTATTTAAGGAAGTTACAATGGGTTTAACGATGGTGGTGTTGAGCTTTATATTAACCCAAAGGGATTGATCCTCGCGTTGTTTAAGAACCAGCCCAATGATTTTAGCTCCATTCTCTTCAATGATACGAGCCATGTGCGACGGTGCGTAGCTGCGGTTGTCCAAGTTCAGCACTAAAATAGCACCCAAACCTCGGTAGGTTAAACTCTCCGAGATATATTTATTGATTTGTTTCTGTTCGGTAATGCCCACATACTCCCCGCTGTTGTTACAAACAGCTAGGACCGATAGATCGTTGGCCGAAAGTAGCGGGATAAGTTCATATAGATGATTGTGGATAGTAGCGACCGGAGGGTAGGGGTGAGTTGGAATTACTTCAGACAGCGTGCTGTGTTTCGGTAATGTTGCTAAATTGGATAAGCGAGCGTAATTGACCACTTGCTTTTTATCGATCACAGGCAATTCCGTTACACCATTTTGAACCATGAATTCCATGGCTGCCTCTACGGTATCGGTAACCCGCAATGGGCTTAATCGATGATTTACTAAAGATTCGGCAATCATGGGTTTTACTTTTTATTATGGCTCGAAGCCAATACACAAATATATGCGAATAGCGGTGGGTTGTGTCAGAAAAACGATATGAATTTGATTTATACCGATGGTTTACGCAGCCTATTGCTTTACCAATGGTGGGAATTGTCGTTGATCCAAGTATTTTGAACTTTCATGACTTGTTCGATGAGTTCCCGCGCACAACCCATTCCTCCTTTGGCATGTGCGATGTACTGGGCTAGATTTTTTACTTCTTCGCAGGCATCGGCCGGACAGCAAGGCAAGCCTACTTTCTGCAGCACAGGAATATCGGGAAAATCATCGCCCATGTATGCGATTTGGCTGGGGTCTAGATCCCAGGCATGGCACGCTTCCTCAAAAGCATCCATTTTGTGACTCTGACCGAGATAGATGTATTGAATCCCCAATCCTTTCAATCTATCCAATATCCCCGAGCCTTTTCCGCCGCTGATGATGGCCACGGGATACCCTTGTTTCACGGCGTGTTGCAAGGCATATCCGTCTTTTATATTCATGGATCGTAGCATGTGACCCTCCTCGGTTACCAATACTTGCCCGTTGGTGAGAACCCCGTCTATGTCGAACATGAATCCTTTGATTTGATTGAATTTATCTATGATATTTTGCACGGTAGTTTTGATTGCATTTGCCAGTTGGAATGAAGTTGTGGCGAAGCCAAATCAGCCCAAATGGATTAATGAGTTTTGGTGATATTATCGGGGGTTACGATGATTAAATCGGCGATGTTTTTGTTTTCCGAATCCAATTTACTTACGTCCGATTGGGTTCTAGAACCAATGGTTACGATGTTAATTTTCAGAGGAATATTGCTGATTTTTCCTTGGTCTGCGGCGTAGGTATTCAGATACCATTCGATGCTTTGGTGGTGATCCGAGTGGTAGGTGCCGTTGTAGTGTATGAAAATTCTTGGCAGAGGCTCAAGATTTTTAAGATTGTGTATGTTAGCGGGTGTGGGAATCCGTTTACCTTGACTGGCTTCTGGGCCCAGGGCAGGATTGAGGTTTTGTACTATATTCCAGGCCATGGCGGCATCTTTGATTGCTTGGGACATGGGTAGGTTTTGTCCGCCATGACCGCCGGTAGCTTTGAAGATATCGGCATAACACGCCAAGGTACTATCGTAGGGAAAAGGCATGGGTGGGATTAGGGATTTTTGTTCAGCGGTTAATGTATCCAAGGCTTTTATACCTCCGCGGTATACGAGATTGGCGTATTTGCGCGGAATGTTGGTGGCAATGAATGGCAATTGATTTTCTTTGGCAAAATCCAACAAGGGTTTATAATCGGTTTTGAAATTGGGCCATAATTTGATGGCATTTTTTAGTTGGGTATAGTAAGGATCTTGGCCAAACATCGCTCCCATGGGGGATACGGAGGTTGTAGTTTTTGATAGGCTTGTATCGGTGGGTTTGAGGTATTCGTTTACGGCTTTTTGTTGATCGGTTTCCAGCATTTCGGCCCCAAGGACGAGGTTTGAACTTACGGAATACAAATCTTGGGTGGTTTGCAATTGAAGCCAATGAACAATGGGGTTATCGTGTAGTTCGCCGAATAAAATCACGGTTGGCACGGTGGGATCTAGTTCCTTTTTAAGGGTATTCAACCATTGGGCATAGGTGATTTTTTTGCCGGATGCGGAGTACAATTGGTAGGCCTGAATATTTTTTGACGGAGTATTTTGGGATCGTGCGGTAGTTGCGAAACCCAAATAGCATAGCCCGATGAAAAAGCTTTTCGACCAAATTGAATGTATTGCCATAGGGCAAAGATAGTTGGAATTTTTGCTGAATTACGATTCGTAATTCTTCAGATTACCAGCCTAAAATCCAGGCAAACATCAGCGGTGCAACGATGGTAGCATCGCTTTCTACTATGAATTTTGGGGTGTGTATATCCAGTTTGCCCCAGGTAATTTTCTCATTGGGAACCGCTCCTGAATAACTACCGTAAGAAGTGGTGGAATCGCTGATCTGACAGAAATAACTCCAGAAAGGAATGTTTTCCATTTCCATGTCTTGGTACAACATAGGAACTACACAAATGGGGAAGTCGCCGGCAATACCGCCACCAATCTGGAAGAATCCAATGCCTTTGCCTTCGCTATTTTTAACATACCAATCGGCCAACCAAGCCATATATTCTATACCACTTTTCATGGTGGAGGCTTTGATTTCGCCTTTGATAACGTAGGAGGCAAAAATATTTCCCATGGTAGAATCTTCCCAACCGGGAACTACAATGGGCAGGTTGCGTTCTGCCGCCGCTAGCATCCAAGAATTTTTGGGATCGATTTCGTAGTATTGTTCCAACTCTCCGCTGAGAAGAATTTTGTACATGTACTCATGGGGGAAATACCGTTCCCCGTTATCATCAGCGCCTTTCCAAATTCCGTGAATGTGTTTTTGCAATCGGCGAAAAGCCTCTTCTTCGGGGATGCATGTATCGGTTACGCGGTTGTAATGATTTTCCAGTAGGTCCCACTCGTCTTGCGGACTTAAATCGCGGTAATTGGGAACGCGTTTGTAGTGGTTGTGGGCCACTAAGTTCATGATGTCTTCTTCTAAATTGGCACCGGTACAAGAAATGATATCCACTTTGCCTTGGCGAATCATTTCGGCCAAACTTTTACCTAACTCAGCTGTACTCATTGCACCCGCTAGGGTAACCATCATTTTACCTCCTTCGGTTAGGTGGGTTTCGTAGCCTTTTGCTGCATCTACCAGAGCGGCAGCGTTAAAGTGCAGGTAATGATTTTCGATGAATTGAGAAATAGGACCTTTCATGAGGCCGCAAAGATACTATTTTTCGCCGAGCCACCACTTCTTGCGGAAGGTTTGGTACTTCGGCGCGTATTGATGAATGCGGGAAAGCAAGAAATTCATGGCTTCGTCGTAATCGTCCGTGATTAAATACAAATCATGATCTTCGGGGGATATGGCATGCTTGGCTTCCATGAATTTCAATTGTTCTACCATGTTGTGCCAATATTCCGAACCGAACAATACAATGGGGAATTGAGGGATTTTACTGCATTGAACCAAGGTATAGGCTTCAAACAATTCGTCCAAGGTTCCCAAACCCCCGGGCATGATAACAAATCCAACGGAATATTTGAAAAGCAACACTTTTCTAACGAAAAAATAACGTATGTCTACCCAGATATCCAAAAAGGGATTGGGTTTTTGTTCAAACGGAAGTTCGATATTGATTCCTATGGTGTGTCCGCCAACGGATTTGGCTCCTCTGCTAGCGGCTTCCATGATTCCTGGGCCACCACCCGTAACTACATTGAATCCAGCGGCTGCTACCTTGGCTCCCATGGCAAAGCCTTGTTGGTAGTAGTCGGTTTCCTCTTTAAATCTGGCCGAACCGAAAATGGAGATACACGGTCCTTCGAAGTGCAATTTTCTAAATCCTTTGATGAATTGTAAGAAAACGGACCAAGCAAATCCTAATTCATCGAATCGGGATCTTGGGCCTTCGAAGGCGCGTAAGTCGTTGTTCCGATTGTAATCGGTTTGAGATAAAGAGTTTTTGTCCATGGTTGTATGTGTGGTACGAATGCTTTAGAAGCGTTCGTTTTCAGCGAAGAAAAAATTTCCTTCGATGTTAGCATTTTCATCGCTATCGGATCCGTGGATCGCATTGGCATCTATGCTTTTTGCGAAACGGTTGCGGATGGTTCCTGCTTCTGCTTTTTGAGGATCGGTTGCACCAATAAGTTTGCGAAAATCTTCTACGGCATTGTCTTTTTCAAGGATTGCTGCGTAGATGGGTCCGCTGGTCATGAAGGATACCAAGTCGTTAAAAAAAGGTCTTTCGCGGTGGATGTCGTAGAATTCTCCGGCTTTTTCGGTGCTCAATTGGGTGTATTTCAAAGCAATAACTTTGAAGCCCGCTTCGAGGATTTGATCCAAAATTTTACCGGCATGTCCGTTGGCTACGGCATCGGGTTTAATCATTGTAAAAGTACGATTGGTTGTCATTTTATTTTAAAATCGCCGCAAATTTCGTGAAAATTACAGAGAATCCTGCACATAATCGCTCAAATACTGGAAATCTGCGGTAAGTTTTCCAGCTTGTGCGATGGTGGCGTGTTCAATGAGCTTGGAGCTAGGTTGCAGCAGGGCGGGAATAATATGTTGGGTGAGCATTTCGCCAAATTCCTCGGATGCGTCTTTGGGCAGTTCGTTGGGTAAATTACCAACGGCCATAATATCGATGCTGTTTTCGGTGTAGGGATCGCAGGCTTCTTGGGATTTTCGATTCCAACCAATTACTGGATTTTGGATGGTGGTGGCGTCGTAGGTGATGGGCACCGAACCGTGGATATCGCAAGAAACATCGGCAATTACCGTTGGGAATTTCTTTCCGGTTTCGGTATCGGATTTCTCAAACAAGCGAGGAAGATCCTGGGTCCAATACACCCCATTTATCAGCAAATCGGTAGTGCTGGCATAAGGTAAAAACTGGGAATGGTATTCTTGGTGATGATGGTAAAAGTGCTGGGTGTCCCAGTCTTTGAGGGTGGGATGCACGTATAAATCAGGACTATTCAATTGCACGAAAATGGGTTCCGTGTATTGAATGTGCAGGTATTGTTTTGGGGTTACCTCCCTTATTTTTAAGGCCCGAAGCAGGTCCAAAGCCCCTTGAGCTACTCGGCCGCCACCGGTGATAACAATACGCAAGGGTGGCAATTTGATGAGCATGGCTTGGGTTAACATTTCGGCGTAATTGGAACATTGGTAAGCGGGTTTTAAATGCCAAAAATTGTACTTTTTTCCGTATACCAGCAAACCGTTGTACGCACCAACCACACCGGCGTACCTGCCAAATCCCAACACGCGTTGCCCGGATTCCCAGCGCAATACCTCGTAATCCACCAAGGTTATTTTTTTGTGCAATATTTCTTGCAGCATGGCTTGGTTGTAGGGCTGTTTTTTAATGGTATGGGAAAAGAAAAAATAGGTTTTGTTGGGTATTAAATACTGGGGTGGTATTTCTTTTATGTTGAAAATAAGGTTGCAATCCTCCAAGGATTCCACCACTGGAATTCCTACTTCGCGGTATTGGTCATCGGAAAAGCATCGATGGGGAGAGGATTCCACCGCAAAAGAAATTTGGGGATACCTACTTTGCAGCGCTACACACTGAATGGGGGTGAATGCCACTCGGTTGTCTGGGGGATTTTTTCGTTCTCTGGAAATGCCAATTCGCATGCTTCGAAAATCGACATAACCCCTGTAAAAAACAATGATATTTCGGGCTAATTTTGTTGAATGTGTTTTAGCTATTCGGTGAATTTGAATGCCCAAACGCTGCAGAGCAAATTGAATTTGGGGGAAGTGGTGGTTCCTAGTCCGGGCTATTTTTTTTCGGGGTTCAACCATCCCCTGTTGCCTGTTATTGTTTCTGAGCGTAGCAGTTCTGATAATTTTGGCAGTGGTTCACTGGTTGCGAAATCCATGCAATGGGGCTTGATTCCCAGCTGGGTTCGGGAAGCGAAAAAAGCAGACGAACTTCGGGAGTACGGACTGAATGCTCGTGCAGAATCCTTGGAGGAAAAACCCATGTTCAGGGATGCTTGGAAAAGTCAACCCTGCGTAATTCCGGCATCGGGATTTTTTGAATGGAAAACCATCGGCAAGAAAAAGGAACCGTACTACATTTATCCGAAAGTGGGTGAATTTATGTTGTTTGCGGGATTGTATTCGCATTGGATTCATCCAGAAACTGGCGAGGAATTGAACACATACAGCATCATCACTACCGAGGCGAATTCGATGATGGCGGAAATTCATAACACCAAGCAACGAATGCCTGTAATATTGGCTAGGGAAGCGTTAGAGAAATATCTGCGTGGCAGTGTTCTGGAGCGTACGGCGATGCTTAGACCTTGTTCAGAAGATGATTTAGCAGCCCATCGCGTGTCTCCATTGGCTAGTAATGCACGGTCTAACCGCAATGTGGTGAGTGTTTTGCAACCATTTTCCGAAGATTATTCACAAACACTTTTCTGAGCATTTCTCGTACTATATTTGCGCCCCGATGAAACAAGTGCTGTGGATGGTTGCCATCGTCCTGGGAATGGCCTCCTGTCAATCCAATCAAAATTCAACTGTTAAGACCGATTCAGCGGCTACTCCCAAAGTCGTTACGGTAGAAAAGGTACCTGTAGATGCCGAATGGACGGCCTTTGCGCGCTACATTTCTGGTATTCACGATGATTTAAACACTGAGTTGGAATCCAACGATGTGTGGAAATTGCATGCGGCCAAAACCCATACCCGCTGGGAAGAATTGAAAAAACAATTTGGCGGCGTTATTTCAAGTTGGGTTTCTGAGAAGAAATATTTAACCGAGAATAGTCCGAAAACGTTGTTTTATCCATTTGCTGGGGGTGATTTCTATTATGCGAATTTATTTTACCCCAATCGCGATACCGTTATCATGATAGGTTTGGAGCCTTGTGGTTCAAAGTTCGACAAGACAACTGCCACCGGTAAATCATTGGATGAGTACCTCAATAATCTAGACCAAGCGATGTTTTATCCGCATAAATTGGGATTTTTCCGAACCTTGAGTATGGATAAAGATTTTAATCGTGGTTATTTAAATGGTACCCTGCATACCTTTTTATTTTACTTGACTCGCGAGGGTAACAACATCCATTATGTGGAGAGTTTTGACGTGGACGAAAATGGAATGCCTACCAATGTGGTACCTGTTGGGTTGGAAAGAACAAAGCATGCAGCCATTAAAATTGGGTACTCCACACCTGGAGATAAACAAGTACGCGAACTAATTTATATTTCTCAAAATGTGGCCGATGCTGAAATGGCGAAAAAGCCAGGTTTCCAAAAATACTTCCAGCAGCGAGGAAATTTGGTTTCGTATTTCAAGGCCGCGAGCTATTTGTTATACAACGATTATTTTTCTGTAGTAAGAAATGTAGTCTTGGGTCAGAGTAAGGTAATATTGCAGGACGACAGCGGAATGCCGTTGAAATTAATGCGTGAAAATGGATTTAACGTGGAATTGTTGGGTGAGTACACCCGCACCATTGGGTTGTTTTCCAACCGTTTCCAGCAGGATATGAAAGATGAATATCAGGCAACTCCTCCCGGAAAATTGCCCTTTACCATTGGATACAATGCTGAGTTTGGAGAATGTAACTTGCAATTGGCAACCAAAAAGTAAAAAAATAATGTGACCTATAACGGAAGCCGGGTTAATCAACTCGGCTTCTTGTTTTTTTGAAGAAAATTTCGTATATTAAAGAGATGGATACACCAGCGCAGGCAGCAACACACGGACAAAGCGGAGTTTACAAAATGGCCACGCTTTTTTGGAATCAAGCCAACGAAGAGCAGGCCGAAATAGGGGTTGCTTTTTTATCCGATTTGCCATTCGAATATTTTGAAACCGACCCTCAATTTTTGAAGGCATACGGCAGATTGGAAAATATTACCGATCAAGTGGTGGCAGAAGTTGCGTCGATAGCCCAAGAGCGAGTTTGGGGTTTGCGTTGGGAGGAGATCGGCAGACAAAATTGGAACGAGGAATGGGAAAAACATTATTTTGAACCGTTGACCGAGGCAGGGTTTTACGTGCGGGCTCCCTTTCATCCGATATCCGAAAATCCTGAGGTGGTGCATACCATTGTGATTCAGCCTCGGATGAGTTTCGGCACGGGTCACCACGGTACTACGCAGTTGATGTTGAAATACATTTGGGAAAATCGTACGGAGATATTGGGGAAACGGGTTTTAGATATGGGAACAGGTACCGGAATTTTAGCCATTGCTGCGGCGCAAGTGGGAGCTGTGGAGGTGATGGGCGTGGAAATTGACGATTGGGTAGTGGACAACGCCAACGACAATGTAGAAGCCAACCAAGTGCAGCACGTTCAAATGGTCTGTGGAACAGTGCATGCCTTGAAAACTATAGATACTGGATACTACGATGTAGTTTTGGCGAACATACATCGGGAAGTAATTCTGGCCGATTTATCGGAATACCACCGGGTGTTAGCACCCCAAGGTTGGATGCTGCTAAGCGGATTGCAATCTTCGGATGAACAACAAGTAATTGAAGCCGCCAAAGAGTTGGGATTGCAGCACGCAATAACGGATTATCGCGGAGAATGGATTTGTTTGCAATTCCGAAATTGTACGCAGTAATATTCGTTTTTTGTTGTCGATATTTGTATATCATTTCCTACCGTGAATAGTGTAATTCAATTGTTACCGGATGCTGTGGCAAACCAAATTGCTGCGGGTGAGGTAGTGCAAAGGCCTGCCAGCGCGGTAAAAGAATTGTTGGAGAATAGTTTGGATGCGGGAGCAACAGACATTGTCTTGTTGATCAAAGACGGTGGTATAACCTCCATGCAAGTGGTGGATAACGGGAGGGGAATGAGCGAATTTGATGCTCGGCTGTGTTGGGAACGGCATGCAACTTCCAAGATTAGAAAGGCAGAAGATTTATTTTCATTGAAGACCTACGGTTTTCGTGGAGAGGCGATGGCCTCCATTGCAGCGGTTGCTCAGGTGGAAATGAAAACGCGACGGGAATCGGATGAATATGCCCAATTCATTCGGATTGAAGCATCGGAAGTTATCGAACAACGGCCTGAGGCAGCACCGGTGGGTACCAGCATAACCATCAAGAATTTATTTTACAACATTCCAGCCCGCAGGAATTTCCTAAAGAGTATACCGGTTGAAACCAAGCATATCGTAGAAGAATTTATGCGGCAAGCAATGGCCAATCCCCAGGTGTCGTTTGCCTTTTACAACAATCAACAGGAGGTATATAGGTTTCCAATTCAATCGTTAAAAGACCGTTTGTTATCGGCCCTAGGACGAAAAAAAGAAAGCGATTTAATTTTGGTGGAGGAACAAACGGAAATTGTTGGTATTGGTGGTTTTGTGGGTTCTCCGGAAACGTCCAAACGAACCCGAGGGGATCAGTATTTTTTTGTAAATGGTCGATTTATACGAAGTGCCTATTTTCACCATGCGGTTCAAAGTGCATTTGAAGGACTTATCGAGGCAGAAACCCATGCCACGTATGCGTTGTTTTTAGAAATAGACCCCGCCAAAGTGGATGTGAATGTACATCCCACGAAGACAGAAGTAAAATTTGAGGACGAAAAGCATCTGTATAATTTGCTGAAAGCATCGGTGAGAAAATCGCTGGGTGCTTTTGTGGTTCAAACGGAGATCAATTTGGAGTCGCCGGGTGAACATTCGCAAGCCATCTGGAACTTAGACTTATCCCCACAACCCGGTCATTTTGATGAGCTGATGCGCGCAAAAAATGGCGACATCCCCAATTCGGCCCTTGGAAAAAACAGCAGCAGTAGCACCGGTAGCGGCTTAAATAAAAATTTTAATCCGTTTAGTTCGGACGATTCGCATTCGTATCGACGTGAATACGGCCAAGATTGGCAACGGGTATTAGGTTCCATCGATACACATTCCCGTAGCGATGTACCTCCTTTGGGCAATTCTGCAATCAATTCATCGACTAATTCACCGGCTGAATCCTTATCAGGGGGCAATGGAGTGGAACCCATTACCCGGTCCTCCTACGGGAATGAAAACGCGGTAGACTCCGAGTTGTTTTCCAACGACAATCGCACGGAGGCCAAAGGTGGATTTGCATTGGGGGAGCAGTATTGGGTGATGTCCATGAATCAAAAACTCTTGGTATTTCGGGTACAATATCTCCAACAGCGCTTGTATTTCGAGAAGTATAGACAGTCTTTGAGTATCAAACAAGGATCCAGCCAAACGCTATTATTTCCCAGAATGGTAGAATTGAATCCAGCCCATATCGCATTGGCTATGGAATTGCAATCGGAACTGGGATCGCTGGGTTTTGATTTTAGTCATTTCGGAGGTAACTCTATTATCATCAATGGATTGCCTTCCCAACTTTCTCAAGGCGATGAGCAGAAAATGCTGGAGCAGATTTTGGAAGATTACTTGCATACGGGTGGGGATGTAAAGTTGGAGAAGAACTTAAGTATGGCGCTAACCATGGCGCGGTTTGCTGCCTCTAGAACGGCTGGAAATTTATCTGAAAAAGAAATTGCCGCCTTGGTACAAGAACTGTTTACATTACCGCATCCGGAGGTTACCTTTGACGGAAAAGTGATATTTGTGGAAATTTCCCAAAGTCAATTGTTCGACGCATTCAATAAACACAGAAAACAGTAACTATGCCTTATATACCGGTTGGTTTAAAAAATTTGTTGATCGTTATGGCCCTGATTGGGTTAGCCCAAGTGGCATTGCCCAGGGTGGGAATCGATAGTTTTTTTATGTATTTATTTTACCCCGATAGTCCTTGGTTTCGGCCATGGCAATTGGTAACGCATATTTTTTGTCACGGCAGCATTTCCCATTTTTTATTCAATGGAATAGCTCTATTTTCCTTTGGAGCCATTGTGGAGATGCGGTTGGGAACGCAACGATTTTTGATGTTGTTTTTTCTTAGTGCTTTAGGGGCGGTGGCCTTGCATTTTGGAAACATTGCGTGGCAGTTGTACGGCGAAGTGGCAACGATAATGCCCAACCACACCATTCCGGGCATGTCGGTCCCTTACGGCCCCATGGTAGGTGCGAGTGGGGCTGTATATGGGGTGATGGTAGCTTTTGCTATGTTGTATCCCAACGAGGCATTGATTTTTTTATTCATTCCCTATCCCATAAAGGCGAAGTACTTGGTATCGGCGATGATTGCTTTGGATTTGTTCTTAGCATTAGGCAACATTGAGGGAGACATCGTAGCACACTACGCGCACCTTGGCGGTGCATTGGTGGGTTTGTTGTTTACCCTTTTGTGGAAACGCAGGTTGTTTATATAGTAGAAATTATTTGATGTAACTCAGAAGAACTACCAACGGCTATGAATTTTCAGAATTTTCGTGTTTGGGATAAAAGCAGGGGTGCTATTGGTAATTTGATTGTTGTTTTTGCTGCGGTTTGGGTTGTTAGTCTTATTCCGATTTTCGACAAATTCCTAGACAGCTACTTTGCATTTCATCCCTTGCCGAAGGGAATTGTGAAACCTTGGGGATTTGTTACCTACATGTTTTTGCACAGCGGTTTTTTTCACATGCTTTCCAATGCTTTGTGGTTGTATTTTATTGGTATCATTTTGCAAGATTTGGTGGGCGATAAGGTGCTATTGAAATTGTTTTTTTGGGGTGGTTTGTGGGGTTCAATATTTTATCAACTTTTTTATACGTTTGTAGTTAGTCCAGAATACCAATTGGCTTATGGCGGATTGGTGGGAGCATCGGGTGGAGTTTCAGCAGTGGTGGTAGGAACGGCGTTGTTTTCGCCGCGATACCGCGTATTTTTATTTGGCATATTTGAAGTTGAACTGCGTTGGATTGCGGTTGTTAAAGTGATTTTAGACATTACCGGAGCAATGGGGGATGTAAATCGTGGTGGGTTTATTTGTCATTTGGGCGGTATTTTCTATGCGTTGATTTACGTGTACGGCTATCTGAAAGGGAATATGCCCGGGTGGATGGATGAAATGTTTCTGTCCTTGGAAAATATTTTTGGAAAAGGAAATAGACAACCCAAGCGTTCCCGTCCCGCGTCAAAATCCTCGTCTAACAAGCAGTTTTCATTCGGCGTTTCACGGAATAGTAAGGATCCTTATTCACTGCAAACATCCCAGCGAAGCACAAAAAGTGCTGGATCGAAATCGAATGGTAATTCAAGTTTCGAAAACGAAGATGAAATCAATCGTATCTTGGATAAAATAGCGCAAGTGGGGTACCAGAATCTCACCGATGAAGAGCGAGATATTTTATTTAGAGCGAGCAAGGAATAGGAAGCAGGATAGAATTGTAACACCGTTGATACTTTTCAAAAAAAGCTACATCTTTGAATTATGCGCACCCTAATTAATTGGATAGTATTTCCATTTACCCTAGTGGTTACCGCATTGTTATTGATTTCGGGACAGTCGCCTTTGGTAAGTCCGCAAACGTCTACCTGGATTGCGCTATTGGGCTTGGGATTTCCCGTATTGTTCTTGTTAAATGCCCTGTTGCTTATCTATTGGGGTGTTCAATTGAAATGGCGCACCTTGATTCCGTTGGCTATTCTGCTGCTTAATTTGGGTCAAGCCTCGTTGTATATTCAGTTTAATCAACAATATTCAGAATCCGAGCCAGACAGTTTGCAGGGGGTTGGAACTACAGAAAAAACAGTGTCTTTGAAAGTGCTAACCTACAATGCGGGGTTGTTTGGCTACTTTCAAGATCAGTGGAATTTGGATACGGTTTGCCATCGAATTAACAAGGAAAATCCAGACGTAGTTTGTTTCCAAGAGGTGTATTCCAATTTGGGTTCCATGGCCGTATTGGAGCAGATAATGCAGAAAAAATTGAATCTAAATTACGGTCAGTATCATTTGCTCAATGCGAACCGACCTTACGGCATGATTATCTTATCCAAGTATCCCATTAAAAAATGGATGCCCGTTCGGTTTGAAGGTAAGACCGGGAATACTGCAATGTGGGCCGATATTCAGGTAAGTAAGTCGGTTGGCGACATGGTATTCAAGCAGAAGTTTAGAATTTTCAATATACATCTACAATCGTTCAAGTTTGGAAAACAAGACTATTCCTACATAGAAAATCAGGGTCAGAACGACGCAGGCAAATTGGATATAGACGGATCCAAAGGCATCGTTTATCGGTTGCGAAAAGGCTACGAAAAAAGAGCTACCCAAGTGGCTCGGTTGTTGGAGGAGTTTGAAAAAACGGAGATTCCAAAAATTGTTTGTGGGGATATGAACGATGTGCCCGTAAGTTACAGTTACAGGCAATTATCGAAAGGCATGAAAGACGCGTTTGTGGAATCTGGTTTTGGATTGGAAGCAACCTACCAAGGGCCGTTTCCCAGCTTTAGAATCGATTATCTGCTGTGCGATGGAAGATTTGATGTAACCCAATACGAGAGCTGGTCGGAGGTGCCCTCGGACCATAAATTGGTAGGTGCATCTTTTCGGTGGGTGTTTGATAAATAGGCGTATCGCAAGTCCATTGGCAATCAGGTAATTGTGGAAAACGATGATTTGGCTATAGGTTTTCGATAAAAAAGGCGACCCGTTACCAATAAGATAATTTATAGTATTGGCTTAGGTTGTATATTTGCAGTTTGTAAATATGCCGTACTTTTTTACTTCCGAATCAGTATCCGAAGGACATCCGGATAAAGTAGCCGATCAGATTTCTGACGCATTGATTGATAATTTTTTAGCGTACGATCCAAGCAGCAAGGTGGCTTGTGAGACGTTGGTGACCACCGGACAAGTTGTGTTGGCGGGAGAAGTGAAGTCGCAAGCGTATTTGGATGTGCAGAAAATCACGCGTTCTGTAATTGCCAAAATTGGGTACACCAAAAGCGAATATATGTTTGATTCCAACAGCTGTGGGATCTTGTCGGCCATTCACGAACAATCGCCCGATATTAATCAGGGAGTTGAGCGTAAAAATCCGGAAGATCAGGGTGCTGGAGATCAAGGAATGATGTTTGGTTTCGCTACGAACGAGACAGAAAATTACATGCCTTTGCCTTTAATGTTGGCTCACATGTTGTTGGAGGAGTTGGCTACTATGCGCCGGGAAGGTACTCAGATTCCTTACCTAAGACCGGATGCAAAAAGTCAGGTTACCATTCAATATTCAGACGATCATAAGCCATTGCGCATAGATACGATTGTAATCTCTACCCAGCACGACGATTTCGAACAACCCGCCAATAACAGCGATGCTGCGCAATTGGACGCGGATAATCGGATGTTGGCCAAGATCAAATCGGACATTATTGAATTATTGATTCCCCGCGTGAAGTCTAAATTGCCCGCTTCGCAGCAGGCATTGTTCGACACAGAAGTAAAATACCACATCAATCCTACAGGTAAGTTTGTAATTGGGGGTCCTCACGGAGATACGGGCTTAACCGGCAGAAAAATCATCGTGGATACTTACGGTGGTAAAGGGGCTCACGGTGGGGGTGCTTTCAGTGGTAAAGATCCCAGCAAGGTAGATCGCAGTGCAGCGTATGCAACTCGACATATAGCGAAAAACATGGTAGCTGCGGGCTTGTGCGACCAGGTGTTGGTGCAGGTTTCTTATGCCATTGGCGTGGCGGAACCGGTAGGATTATTTGTGGATACCTACGGTACATCGAAAGTAAATTTTTCGGACGGCGAAATAGCCGATAAGATTAAGGCGATTCCTCAATTGAGTTTGAAGCCCTACCATATTGAACAGCGTTTTGCGCTCCGTACCCCAATTTATTTGGAGACGGCGGCTTACGGACACATGGGTAGACCTTGCGAGACCATCACCAAAACTTACACAGCAGGTAGCGGAGAGCCTAAGACGGTGACCGTAAAGCTATTCCCTTGGGAGGAGTTAAATGCGGTTGATGTTTTGAGAAAAGAATTCGGTTTATAATTAAAGTTACAATCAGAACATGTGTGGAATCGTTGCCTATATCGGTAAAAAACAAGCTTATCCCATTGTAGTAAAAGGCTTAAAGCGATTGGAATATCGCGGGTACGATAGTGCTGGGGTTGCCCTGTTAAATGGCGACATGCGCGTATACAAGAAAAAGGGAAAGGTATCTGATTTAGAAGCGCATATAGGTGATTCCGATGTTTCTGGTACCATTGGAATGGGTCATACCCGATGGGCTACCCACGGCGAACCCAACGATAAAAATTCGCATCCGCATTTGTCGAATAGCGGTGATCTAGCCATCATTCACAACGGAATAATTGAGAATTATGCCACCTTAAAGGAGGGCTTGAAACAACGTGGACATTCCTTTGCCAGTGATACGGATACCGAGGTATTGGCTCATTTGATTGAGGATGTTATGGAAAATACGGGCTTGCCCTTGGCCGATGCTGTACGTTCTTCGTTGAAGCAGGTGGTGGGTGCATATGCGATTGTGATTGTAAGCAAAAACCATCCCGAACATGTAATTGCAGCCCGCAAAGGCAGTCCGTTGGTGGTGGGTTTAGGAAAAGAGCGGGGTGAATTCATTTTCGCTTCGGACGCTACCCCCATCGTGGAATATACCAACAAGGTTATTTATCTGAAAGACGGTGAGATTGCGATTGTTGAAAGTCAGGAATTGACCATCAAGAGCATCGAAAACGTGGTTCAGGTGCCATATGTTCAGGAATTGGAATTGAACTTAGAGCAGTTGGAAAAGGGGGGCTATCCTCATTTTATGCTCAAAGAAATCTACGAGCAGCCAAAGTCGATTTTTGATAGTTACCGGGGTCGATTTGATGCCAAAACGGGAGAGATCATCATGCGTTCGATGGAAGAGTATGCCGATCGTTTAAAGGAAATCAAGCGATTAATTTTAATTGGTTGCGGAACAAGTTGGCATGCAGGATTGGTAGGGGAGTATTTGTTTGAAGATTTAGCGCGGGTCCCTGTGGAGGTGGAATATGCATCGGAATTTAGATACAGAAATCCGGTAATTTACGGAGACGATTTAATCATTGCCATCAGCCAGAGCGGTGAAACGGCAGATTCCTTAGCGGCTATGGAGTTGGCCAAGCGAAAAGGGGCTTCGGTATTTGGTGTATGCAACGTGGTGGGAAGCAGTATTCCTCGATTGAGCGACGCCGGTGCCTACACCCACGCGGGTCCGGAAATTGGGGTGGCCAGTACCAAGGCGTTTACGGCTCAGGTAACGGTACTTGCCTTGATGGCAATAGGAATGGCTAAACTTCGCGGTACCATGTCCATCAAAGAAATCACGGAATTCATGAAGGAGTTGGAAGCTATACCAGCGAAAGTGGAAAGAGCATTGTTGTTAAACGATTCCATTGTTGAATTATCGGAGAAGTACAAAGACGCCAAGAATTTCCTGTATTTAGGCAGGGGGTATAATTTCCCAGTGGCCTTGGAAGGTGCATTGAAATTGAAGGAAATAAGTTATATCCATGCCGAAGGTTATCCTGCTGCTGAGATGAAGCACGGACCTATCGCGTTGATTGATGAAGAGATGCCGGTGGTTGTCATTGCTACCGCAAGCGAGCATTACGAGAAGGTAGTAAGCAATATTCAAGAAGTTAAAGCCAGAAAGGGTAAGGTTATTGCGGTTGTAACCGAAGGCAATAGAGATTTAGATTCGTTGGTTGATCACGTGATTGAAGTTCCTGAAACCATCGAGGCTTTGAGCCCATTGCTAAATACTATCCCCTTGCAGTTGTTGAGCTATCATATTGCTGTGATGCGCGGTTGCAATGTGGACCAACCCAGAAACTT
>JACCDP010365560.1_pt1 | contig 34003 bp, 26 predicted proteins | sample 7445841 | NCBI WGS metagenome assembly JACCDP01 (sample SAMN15323441, study PRJNA562643) | freshwater metagenome | isolation source: river surface water | place: USA:Blue River Watershed | collected 2017-08-17 | reverse complement strand
TTGATGAGCGAGATCGATCTTGCCTGGCGCGTAAAACAAGTATTCGCACCTGATCAACGTTGGCTAGCGCTGACTGGAACAAATGGCAAAACCACAGCAGTTCAAATGGCAGAAGCGATGATGGTCGAATCTGGAATCCAAGCCATTGCCTGCGGAAACGTTGGTTTTACGGCGATCGAAGCGGTGACCAACTCAAAAGCACAGGTCTTAATGCTGGAACTTTCTTCTTTTCAACTGGAGTGGAGTAAGGAAGCAGAGTTTGAGAGCGTTGCAATTCTCAACATTGCAGAGGACCATATTGATTGGCATCAAAATTTTGATAATTATGCAAAAGCTAAATTTAAAATCGCAGAACGAGCTAAAACTGTCATTCTCAATAGCCATGACGCAGAGATCGTGAATCGAGCAAAAAATTTGCCTCACCAAGTAATTTGGTTCTCACTTAATACTCCTGCGCCTCACCAAATCGGGTTAGTGGAAAACCTTGTCGTCGATCGCGCTTTCATTTCCGATGAAGCCGAAGCTCTCTTTGAATTGAGCGACGTAACGCCAGCGGTTCCCCATAATGTGCTCAACGCCATGGCAGCCGCAGGCCTCGCTCGTTCTATTGGTGCACAAGCCGATGCGATTGCAACTGCGCTGAGAAATTTCAAACTCGATCATCATCGATTGGAAGTGGTTGCCCAGCGCGATGGAATCACATGGATTGATGACTCTAAGGCCACAAATCCTCACGCTGCAATCGCGGCGCTCCAATCACAACTCAGTGCAATTTGGATTGCAGGTGGACTAGCAAAAGGTGCCGCAATGGATGAACTCATTCAACGGTGCAAAGATCGAATCAAGGTTGCGATTTTGGTTGGTCAGGATGCACCGATTATTGAAGCGGCGCTTCGTAAGTATGCCCCGGAGATTCAGATTGCTTCCATAGATCCTGGACTCAAGGGCTTTGAGGTAATGCAACGCGCCGTAGCGCTCGCACATATGCAGGCTAAATCGGGAGACACCGTACTTTTAGCCCCAGCCTGCGCGTCCATGGATCAATTTAAGAATTATGCAGAACGCGGCGATTTATTTGCAAAGGCAGTGAAGGAGAAGTTAAGTGAGTAATTCCAAGGCACTCTTCTCGCGACCTGCATCCGCGTACTACTTGATCTTGGGTTCAGTTATTGCACTCTCAGCGCTGGGACTTGTCATGGTGCTGAGCGCCTCCTCTGTAAAAGCGCTCAATGAATCAGGAAACTCTTTTGCCTATGTGCTTAGGCAGACACTTTTCTTGTCCTTATCAGTAGTTATCGCATGGGTGGCAATGAAGTTACGAGCTGAATTATGGAAACCCATTGCTCGCACCGCACTTCTATTTTCGTGTGCTCTTCTTATCTTGCCCCAGATTCCTGGGATCGGAAAAACGGTTGGTGGAAATACAAACTGGATCGGGATTGGAAGTTTCACCATTCAGCCAAGTGAGTTTGCCAAAATTGGAATTATTTTGTGGTGTGCTCTACGACTACGAATTCATGATCAGGCCGCGAGCCAAGACCAACCAAGTAATGCAGCAAAGCTGGTAGTTCCAGGAATCGCTCTGGTTATGGCCCTCATTCTTCTAGGGCGAGATCTAGGAACTGCGGTAGTTGTCGCGGGCATTGTGGGTGGGACTCTCTTTATTGCTGGAATTCCCATGAGGGTCTTTGCAATTCTTGGAAGTGGAATTGGAGTGGCATTTGCCTTTTTGGTTCTTACATCGAGCAATCGTATGAACCGCTTTTCTGCTTTCTTCAATCCCTTTGCTGAAGAGAACTACAAAGGAGTTGGTTGGCAACAAGCGCACAGCATTATGGGGTTAGCTTCAGGAGGACCACTGGGCACTGGGCTTGGTAGCAGTAAACAGAAATGGGGAAATCTTCCAGAAGCGCATACCGATTTCATCTTCTCGGTTATCGGCGAAGAGTTGGGCTTGTTAGGTACCTTGGCTGTCTTGACGCTCTTCGGACTTCTCATTCTTGGCATCTTTCGCGTTGCGCTGCGAGCAGATAATTCATTTGAGCGGTACACCTGCGCAGGGATTGGATGTTGGTTTGCAGTTCAGGTAATTCTTAACATCGGAACTGTTATAAGCGTTATCCCAGTCGTGGGCGTGACTTTGCCATTTATTTCCTATGGCGGTTCATCTTTACTTGCAACATTTATCGCAATCGGATTTGTTTTGGGCGTATTGCGCCGCGATCCTGCAATTGCTGCAGAGATTCGCGAGCGTAAAGCGGTGCGGACTGCGAGAGGATAAGCCTCATGGCGCACAGAGTCCTCTTAGCTGGTGGAGGAACTGCGGGGCATATCGAGCCCGCACTTGCAGTTGCGGATGCACTCACATCAAAAAGAGCTGATTTAACCTGTGAATTTCTAGGAACAGATGGAGCACTTGAGACTCTACTGGTTCCAAAGCGTGGATATCGCTCACGTACTATTCCCAAAGTTGTTCTGCCACGAAAACTTTCAGTGCAATTAATTCTCTTTCCTTTTCAATTAACGCGTTCGTTGATAACTGCGCTACGGCAACTGGGCAATGCGGATCTGCTGATTGGATTTGGAGGCTATGTCTCTGCACCTGCATATCTTGCGGCGGCGCTCAAGAAAATTCCGATAGTTATCCATGAAGCAAATGCCAAACCCGGGTGGGCAAATCGTTTAGGTAGGCACTTCGCCACAGTAGTCGCTGTTAATTTTGAAGGAGTACGACATCAATGGTCGAGCGCGGTCCTCACTGGAATGCCCATTCGCCAATCCATTTCCAGCCTCGCTCAGATGCAAGACAAATCCAGCTTTAGAAAACTTCATTTCGAGACTTGGGGATTTGATACTTCGAAACCACTGGTTGCAATTTTTGGAGGTTCTCAAGGTTCACAACATATAAATAAGGTGATTGAAGAGTTTATTGCGCAAGGAAGTGAGACTCAGATTATTCATGCCGTTGGGGTGAACAACAAACTTCCAGAGGCTCGCACTGGATATCTCCCTGTTCCGTATTTCCATGACATGGCTGCAATTTATGGCTCAGCAGACTTACTCATTACTCGCAGTGGCGCCGTTACCTGCTCAGAATTGGCGACGGTGGGTAAGTTCTCAATCCTGGTTCCGCTACCACATGGCAATGGTGAGCAATTTGATAATGCTCGCGCTTTAGTAGATCAGGGCGCAGCGATATCGATACCAAACGATGAATTTAGCGCCGCTTGGTTACAAAAAAATCTCTCAGGCGCACTCCAGCAAGCAAAAAATTTCCATTCCCACGATTCAGGTTTAAATATTCACGCTGCCGAACGTATTGCAGATATTGCTCTTTCTGTACTTGAAGCTGGGGTCAAAAAATGAGTCGCGACTGGAAGTCCACTAAGGCGCATTTTGTAGGAATTGGTGGCTCTGGAATGAGCGGCATCGCTCGGATTATGGCGGCTAAGGGCGTTGCAGTATCTGGCTCGGACATACATGACTCATCGAGCCTTTCCGGCCTACGCACTTTGGGAATTACAACTTTTGTTGGCCATTCTGCTGCGCACATTTCCGACGCCACTATGGTGATTCGTTCTAGCGCGATTCCTGATTCAAATGTAGAGATTAAGGAAGCTCGCAGCCGTGGTATCCAAATTTTGGAACGAGCAGCAGCGCTAGCTGAATTACTTGCGGATAAAAAGTCTGTTGCAATTGCAGGAACTCATGGAAAGACCACAACCACTTCGATGTTGACTGTTGCGCTGCAACATTGTGGATTTGATCCATCTTTTGCAATTGGGGCAACAGTGAGAAACTCAGGAACCAATGCGCACCATGGCGCAGGGGATACCTTCATTGTGGAAGCCGATGAATCTGATGGGTCTTTCATCGCTTATAAACCCTTTGGCGCTGTTATTACCAATATTGAGTTAGATCATGTTGATAACTTCAAGAGCATTGATGAGATTGATGCTCTCTTCCTTAGATTTGTCGAGACAATTCAGCCCCAAGGATTTTTAGTTCTCTGCATTGATGATCCTGGAGTACAACGACTTTTAGGCTCCCTTTCCAACACAGTGAAACAGAGTCTTAACATCATGACTTACGGATGCGATTCCATGGCTGATGTGAAATTGGATCGAATCTTTGTTGCCGCAAAGAGTGCAACAGCAAGAGTGACTCTAAAAGGGCGCGTACTAGGTGATATGGAATTGGCAATTTCTGGTCGACATAACTTACTAAACGCAGCGGCAGCCCTTGCAGCTGCAATATCGCTGGGAGCAAATCCAAGCGAAGTCCTTTCTGGACTCAAGCTCTTTACTGGAGCTCGACGTCGATTTGAAGTGAAGGGTGTGGTTCGTGGCGTAACAGTCGTAGATGACTACGGCCATCATCCAACTGAAATCCATGCCACTTTAGAATTGGCACGAACTTTCGCAGAATCAGGCCGCGTACTCACCATCTTTCAACCACATCGATACTCCAGAACTCAAGCTTTTTCGGATGCTTTCGCCAAGTCATTGGCAGCGGCAGATCACACATATTTGCTTGAGATTTATCCCGCAAGCGAGAAAGCAATTCCTGGCGTTACTTCAAGTCTTATTGCATCAAAGATGAATAGTGAAAACGTGACCTATGAACCTTCAATGCCAACTGTCGTGGAGATGGTTTCGAAAGAGGCTCAACCAGGAGATGTCATCATAACTTTAGGTGCGGGAGATGTGAGCTCGCTAGGAAAACTCATTATCGAAGCTTTGGAAGCATAAACAAACCTTATGCGAAAGCTCAAGCATCAATTTCTGCCTAAACCAATTCTAGTTTTTAGTCTCTTGATCTTGGTAGGCGCGGCATATCTCTTGGGGTGGAGCAAGATTTTTGTAGTGGAGAAAATTGTTGTTGCTTCTCAAGATAAAGATGTTGTTAAAGAAATTACTATGAAAATTGCTCAACCTCCATCGGTAGTCAAAATTGGCCAACCCCTGGCGAGGGTAGATCGTCGAGAGATAGCTTCACGACTTCGCGAATTGTTATGGGTTGATAATGTTGAACTTGATCGAAAAATTTTCACCGGAGAAGTACTTATCAAAGTGATTCCAAGAAGCCCGATCGCGCGACTAGTTTCCACCAATAGCAACAATGTGGAGAGCGTTGGATTTATGAGTAAAGATCTCGACTTCTTCTACTTGCCTCGCCAAGCGGTTCAACAGGCCATCGCCACGGGAGAGACCAATTGGGGCGATATCCCAGAATTGAACTTTTCGGGGGAGATTGCAAGCTCCACAAATGCAGAACGCGAAGATATCCGGGAGCTGATTAGAACGTTATCGACGCAGGGATACGGAATTCGTGGGATAACCGTGAAAAGTCCCACGGAATTCAGTAGTTCCATCATGAGAGATACCCGTAAGTTGGATATTTATTGGGGAAGTGTCAAAGAACTTCCGTTGAAAATAGAAGTGATGGAGCGTCTATTGGATCTAAAAGAAAATAAACGAGTGAAATCAATCAATCTCTCAAATCCTGTTGCTCCAATTGTGAAGTAGAAATCTCTTTCTAAGAAAAAATAAAAATCGTGTCGGTGATTGCCACGACCCTCGCCCACGCCTACTTTTGCGCGCACAGATTAGAGAAACTCTAAGTCTAAAGTTGAGAATTAGGGTTCGAAGAGAGGCGACACAGTGGCAACACCACAGAATTATTTAGCAGTCATCAAAGTAGTTGGAATTGGTGGCGGTGGAGTTAATGCAGTTAATCGAATGATTGATGCTGGATTAAAAGGCGTTGAATTCATTGCAATTAACACTGATGCACAAGCGCTTCTCATGAGTGATGCTGATGTGAAATTAGATATTGGTAGAAAATTAACTCGCGGTCTCGGCGCAGGTGCTGCACCTGAAATTGGAAAGCAAGCAGCGATTGATCACACTGAAGAAATTGAAGAAGTACTTCGTGGATCTGACATGGTTTTTGTTACCGCTGGAGAAGGTGGCGGTACTGGCACAGGTGGCGCACCAATCGTTGCGAAGATTGCAAAAGAACTTGGCGCACTAACTGTCGGCGTTGTGACCCGTCCATTTAGCTTTGAAGGAAAACGTCGCGCAACTCAAGCTGAAGAAGGAATTGAAAATCTCCGCAAAGAAGTAGATACCCTCATCGTCATTCCAAATGATCGCTTACTCTCAATCTCTGATCGCTCAATCTCTGCGCCAGAAGCATTTAAGACCGCTGATCAAGTTCTTTTGTCGGGTGTTCAAGGAATTACAGATCTCATCACAACACCTGGCCTAATAAATCTTGATTTTGCAGATGTTAAGAGCGTTATGGATGGCGCGGGATCTGCGCTGATGGGAATTGGCTCGGCTCGTGGCGAAGCTCGCGCAACTCGCGCTGCCGAACTTGCGATTTCATCGCCACTTCTTGAAGCATCAATAGATGGTGCCCATGGCGTCCTACTCTCTATTGCAGGTGGATCAGACCTTGGTCTCTTCGAAATAAGTGAAGCGGCCGAACTTGTTGCTAAGTGCGCACATCCTGATGCGAACATCATCTTTGGAACTGTTATTGATGATGCTCTTGGTGATGAAGTGCGCGTCACCGTTATTGCTGCAGGTTTTGACGGAGGAGCTCCTAAGAAGGTTTCAGTCCCCGTCATCTCGACTGCAACGCTTAATGGTCAAGCCGATCCAATTCCTGCCAATGATCCGATTGCAGTTGCGATGGAAGCACCCGCTGCGCCCGCTCGTCGCCGCATTACATTTGAAGAACTCGTCGCCGAAGACGAAATTGATATTCCAGACTTCATGAAGTAAATCCCACATTCATGTCGAGGTCGCTATTTACCTCGCGCGAAGGTGGCGTGAGCTCTGCTCCCTATGAGAGTTTCAATCTCGCGACGCATGTGGGTGATAACGCCGAGGCTGTCTTGGAGAATCGAAAAATTCTCGCAACGCAATTCGGCCTTCCCATAGAGAGCTTCTTCTTCATGAATCAAGTACATGGTCGAGATGTTGCAGTCATTGATGAGAGATCAAATCCTGCTCAAATCCCAACTGTTGACGCACTTTTCACTCGTCGGAGAGGGATTGCCCTCGTTACCTTAATTGCAGATTGCATCCCGCTACTTCTCCACTCAGATAGTGCGGTAGCGGCCGTGCATGTTGGCCGCCAAGGGTTAATCAAGGGAGTGTTTGAAGAAACCATAGAAGTATTTATATCTCATGGCATTTCACCACAAGAGATTCGTGCGGAGCTTGGACCATCCATTTGCGGACGCTGCTATGAAGTTGACGGTGCGATGTTTAGTGAAGTCACCAAACAGATTCCAGCGACTACCGCCGAGAATTCCTGTCTAAATCTCGAATCCGGTTTGATCTCACTTCTAACGGAGCTGGGTATTACCTGGAGCTCGACGAATAATTGCACCTTGCACGACGCCGAATATTTCTCCTATCGTCGAGATGGTGTTACGGGACGCCAGGCAGGAGTTATTTCACTATGACATCTGCTCGAGAAGGAGAGATTTCACAATCTCTCGCATTAATTCGCAGAGAGATTCCGAAACATGTCACGCTGATTGTTGTTACAAAAACCTTTCCAGCAAGCGATGTTCAAATTCTCTATGGCCTTGGGGAGCGCAACTTCGGGGAGAATCGTGACTCAGAAGGTTCCGAGAAATCCGCTCTGCTACCAGATGATGCGCAATGGCACTTTCAGGGCGCAATTCAAAGCAACAAACTTCGCTCTATTGTTAGTTGGAGTGATTACATTCACTCTCTCGATGAAATTCGACATGCAGAGAAGATTTCTTCGCTCGCCGAAGAGATGAATAAAAAGCAAAGTTGCTTTATTCAAGTAAATCTAGATGCTGATCGAATTCATGAAAATCGTAGTGGAATAAAAACTTCGGAACTTCCCAAATTTGCCCACGACCTCGCGCAATTCCCTGGTATCAATCTCGTGGGAGTTATGGGGGTAGGACCACTCAATAGCGATCCCAGACCAGCTTTTGCAGAACTCCAAAGCGCAAGCCAGGTGCTTCAAAAAGTGGTTCCTGGAGCCAGTTTTATATCCGGGGGTATGAGTGGGGATTTCCAGATTGCTATGGAATATGGCGCGACACATATCCGAATTGGTAGTTCAATACTCGGCTCTCGCTAGCTACCACTCTAAAATTTCGCTATGTCTAATGCATTGAGAAGAATGACCAACTACCTCGGTCTCACAGAAGATGACGGCACTGCACAAGAAGCTGTTGCTGTCCGCCCCAAGGTTGCTCCGGTCAAACGTCCAACCCCAACGTTAAGTGTCGCTCCTCAACTACCTGTCGCTCCTGCGCAACATATTCAGGAAGCCGCACCTATTGATCGCATCGTGACGATCACTCCTCGCTTCTACAGCGAAGCGCGCGCAATCGGTGAGTTTTATCGCGAAGGAAATCCCGTCATCATGAACCTCAGCGATATGGAAGAGTCTGAAAGAAAACGTCTTATTGATTTTGCTTCGGGTCTTGTCTTTGGACATGCAGGAACTATTGAGCGCGTAACTTCAAAAGTTTTTCTCCTCTCGCCACCAAATGTGATGGTGAGTTCAGAAGATAAAACTGCGGCAGCAAATGCCAGCCTCTTTAATCAGAGCTAGTTAATACTTTCAGTGATTAATCTCAGCGATTGGGTCGTCCTTGCCCTCAATCTCTTTTTGATTGCTCTATTCGCGCGTTTAATTCTGGATTACGTTCGAATGTTTCGTCCTTCATGGCGTCCACGCGGCATCATCCTCCCGCTGGCTGAGATTATTTACATGATTACCGACAAGCCCCTTGGGTTTGTACGTCGCTTTATTCCACCACTGCGCATGGGTCCTGTCGCGCTTGATCTCTCATTTATTGTTCTCTTCTTCGGCACACAGATTCTCATCGCATTCATCGCCTAATTTTCTCGAAACTATTCCAGCACCGCTCATCCTCACATAGACTGCGGAACATGGAACGCACCGCTGCGCTTGAGTTAGATGCGCAAGATCCGCTTCGCGAATATAAAAATCGTTTCGTCATCACCGATCCTGATATGTGTTATCTCGATGGTAATTCTCTTGGTCGATTGCCACACGCCACAGTAAAAGCCATCAACGATTTCCTCACCCATGAATGGGGCCCGGAAGTAGTTGCGGGCTGGGGGCATTGGGTGGATGAAGCACAATCAGTAGGAGATCTCATTGGCCGCAGTGCGCTGGGGGCAGCTTCCGGACAAGTTCTTGCTTGTGACACTACTTCTGTAAATTTCTATCAACTCGCTTCAGCTGCAATTCGCGCCAGACCTGATCGCAAAACCATCATCATCGATGCTGCAAACTTCCCGACTGATCGTTACATAATGCAAGGCCTTGCCGAGCAATATGGATTGAAGCTAATAACTATCGATAACGAAAATCCAGCAATCTCAGAGCATGAATTAATCACCCCAGAAATTCTAAAAAAATACATGTCAGATGATGTCGCGCTCGTGAGCTTAGAAGTTGTGCAATATCGCTCTGGAGCACGGCAGGACATCAAAGCAATTAATGATTTAGTAAAGAGTTATGGCGCGCTCATGTTGTGGGATGCCGCCCATGCTGTTGGTTCTGTAGCGATGGACTTTGATAAAAATGGAGTTGATCTTGCGGTGGGATGTACCTACAAGTACGGAAACTCGGGGCCTGGTGCTCCTGCCTGGCTTTACGTATCAAAGCAGATGCAAAAAGAACTTCACGTACCAATTCAGGGCTGGTTCGCACAACGAAATCAATTTGCGATGGGTCCTATTTTCGACAGAGAAGAGAGCATCCGCGGATTTCAAATTGCCAGTCCTTCGTTGATGGGGCTACGTTGCATTAAATCCTCATTCGAAATGATTGAAGAAGCAGGAATTTCTGAGATTGAAAAGAAAGCTGCTCAAGGCACGGCGATGATGATTGAACTTTATGAAAAGTGGCTCGCTCCGTTGGGTTTCACTCTCAATACGCCACGAAACCATAATCAACGAGGCGGTCATATCTCACTCGTCCATCCAGATGCCGAGAAGATTGCAGTAGCGCTTAGGCAATTTGCAAATGTCATCCCGGATTACCGAGTTCCCAATTCCATTCGCGTCGCTATCTCGCCACTTGCGACCTCGTACGTTGAAGTATTTGATGGATTCCAGCGCCTGCGCGATTTAGTGAGTTCACGACAATACGAGAAAGTTTCGACAGGAAGCTCTCGAGTCACATGAGCGGAAATCATGATGCTGCGCTGACCTACAGCTCCTATCTCAAAGTCGATGAATTACTGAAACTCCAGCAACCCCTCTCTGAAGGTCCGGAACACGACGAGTTACTTTTCATCGTTATTCATCAAACCTATGAGCTCTGGTTTAAGCAATTGATTCATGAATTCCAAGCTGCGCAACGCTCTCTTGAATCAGGGGATACTCACTATTCACTCTCCATACTGGGTCGCATCCGCACCATTATGAAAATTTGTGTCGCTCAAATCGACATCTTAGAAACAATGACTCCACTCCAATTTAACTCTTTTAGAGATCGCCTCGGCGCTTCAAGTGGATTCCAATCTGCACAATTCCGTGAAGTGGAAGCAATTCTTGGTCGTCGCGATACTCGGGCGGCATCACATCTGCTCGCAGAGGATAAAGCTCGCGTTGAAAAATTAATGAACTCGCGCTCGCTCTGGGACAGTGCACTTAAATTTGTTCACTCGCGAGGGTTTGCAATCCCTGATCAAGTGTTAGGGCGAGATTTTTCGCAACCCTATGAAGCAAACTCTGATGTTCAATCATCGCTATTAGAACTTCATCGCAATGACCCAGAAGGGTCCCTCATCTGCGAACGCCTCGTTGATATAGATGAAGGGCTTCAAGAGTGGCGCTATCGTCATGTAAAGATGGTTGAACGAACTATTGGACATAAGACTGGTACTGGTGGTTCAAGTGGAGCGGATTACTTAGCTTCGACCTTGTTCAAACCAGTATTCCCAGATCTTTGGGAAATTAGAAGTAAGTTTTAGGACTTTTTGAGTTGGAGCGTTAATCCCAACTCTTCGTCACTAGGTTTTAGCGCGGAATCTCGTTCAAAAGAAAGCGCCAATACTTCTTCGCTAATCCAACTCTTACCGCTTTCGATAGCGGCAGATGATTCAGCATCAGAATTCCACTTAACGTGGATGCGATCGCTAACATCGAAGCCGGATGCTTTGCGTGCATCCTGGATAGCTCTGATTGCTTCTCGAACAATTCCCTTGGATATGAGCTCAGGGGTTAACTCAAGATCGAGAGCAACGCTTTCGCCTGAATGCGAGGCAACCGCCCAGCCAGTGCGAGGAGTTTCGGTAATCACAAGATCTTCTTCGGTGACTTCTGCGATAGCGCCATCACCGTAGGGCAGTGAGAACTTTCCATGAGTGCGGATTTCGGAGACCAGGGCAGTTGCATCTGAAGCGGCGATGACTTTTGCAATTGCTTGCACATCACCACCAAATTTGGCTCCGAGAGTTCGGAAGTTAGCTTTGATTGAAATATCTACCAGCCCTGATCCTGCACTTGCAAGATCATCGAGGTTTTCAACATTGAGTTCATCTGCAATTTGATCCCGGAGTTCCGTGGACAGTGACTTCCATGAAGGAGCTGCAATAAGGGCACGGGAGAGAGGTTGGCGAATCTTTACCTGTGATTGTGCGCGAGAGGCGCGGCCAAGCTCCACAAGCCTGCGGGTCAACGCAACATCTTTGGAGAGTTGTGCATCAATTGCATTCTTATCGGCCGCTGGGAAATCTGCGAGATGGACTGAGGTTGGCGAATTTGGTTCAACTACCCGAATAAGTTTTTGCCATACATGTTCGGTGATAAAGGGAACCATGGGCGCCATTAATAGAGTTACGGTTTTAAGACAGTGATGAAGTGTTGAGAGCGCTGCAGCATCGCCATCCCAGAATCTGCGGCGGGAACGACGGACATACCAATTAGATAAATCATCAACAAAGGTGGCAAGTGATGTGCCGGCTGTTTGAGAATCAAAATCATCGAGAGCTGCATCCACTGTGGAGATGAGTTGATTGAGTTCGCTGATGATCCAACGGTCCATCATGGAAAGCTTCGACGCATCACTTATGGGTTGTGGGAGGTAGTTTGCAGCGGATGCATAGAGAGATAGGAATGAGACGGTATTCCAATAAGTAAGTAGTGTCTTTCTGACAACTTCAGAGATTGCATCATGGCCAACGCGACGTGCGCTCCATGGTGAACCTGCAGCGAGCATGTACCAACGCACAGCATCTGCTCCATGTTGATCCATAAGGGCCATCGGTTCGAGAACATTTCCAAGGTGCTTGCTCATCTTGCGACCATCTTTATCAAGGATGTGGCCAAGACAGAGCACGGTTTTGTAGGAAGATTTATCGAATACCAGCGTTCCAATCGCCATTAATGTATAGAACCAACCACGTGTCTGATCGATTGCTTCGCAGATAAAGTCAGCAGGATATGCCTCATTAAATTTCTCGACTGAGCCTTCTTTGTGGGGATAGCCCCATTGTGCAAAAGGCATAGCACCTGAGTCATACCAGCAGTCAATAACTTCTGGCGTGCGAGTCATGGTGGCAGAACATTCTTTACAGTTGAAATTAATATCATCGACATAAGGGCGATGCAGTTCTAAATTTGTGAGATCGCGACCAGCCCTGTCTTGTAATTCTTTTCTAGAACCAAAAGATTCTTCATGCGCATTTTCGCAGCGCCAGATTGGAAGCGGAGTTCCCCAATAACGATTACGTGATAGCGCCCAATCAATATTGTTATTGAGCCAATCTCCGAAACGACCAGTCTTAATTGTCTCTGGATGCCAATCGGTTGCCGCATTCTCTCGAAGTAGTGCATCTTTGATTTTTGTGGTGCGGATATACCAAGAAGGTTGTGCGTAGTAAATGAGTGGTGTGTGACATCTCCAGCAATGAGGATAAGTATGTTCATATTGCTGGTGACGATAGAGACGACCTGAACTCTTCAACTCTTTAACAAGTGGTTTATCAGCTTCCTTAAAGAAGAGCCCACCTACAAGCTGCACGCTCTCTTCGAAGTGGCCATTGGGCAAGATGGGATTGATAACTGGAAGGTTGTATCGGCGGCAGCTGGCTAGGTCATCAGCGCCAAATGCCGGTGATTGGTGAACTAAGCCAGTTCCATCTTCTGTGGTTACATAATCAGCAAGAATTACAAAGTGCGCATCCGGAATTTCGACATAGTTGAAAGGACTTGAATAAGAAGTACGTTCTAGATCACGGCCCTTAACTTTCTTAAGAATTTCATAGCCATCACCTACAACTGAGAGTAGGGGTTCGGCCAGAACGAGAACTTCACTCTTGGAGTCTTCACTCTCTTTTGTGCGCACTGCCACGTAATCAACGTCGGGATGAACTGCAATCGCAGTATTTGAAACCAGCGTCCACGGAGTTGTCGTCCAGACTAGGAGAGATGCTCCGAGTTTCTCTAAATCTCCAGAAGTAACTGGGAAACGAACATAGACCGATGGATCTTTAACAGTTTCATAACCCTGAGCTAATTCATGATCCGAGAGTCCAGTTCCACATCGGGGGCAATAAGGCGCTACTCGATGATCTTGGACAAGAAGTCCTTTTTTATGAATCTGCGCGAGCGACCACCAAACGCTTTCAATATATTCATCTGACATCGTCCAATATGCTTCATCGAAATCCACCCAGAAACCCATGCGCTCTGTCATGGCGGTAAATGCATCAACGTGACGTTGTACCGATTCACGACACTTATCGTTAAAAGCAGCAATGCCATACTTTTCAATATCGCCTTTGCCAGAAAAGCCAAGTTCTTTTTCGACCGCAATTTCTACAGGTAGTCCGTGGCAATCCCATCCCGCTTTGCGAATGACGTGCTTACCTTTCATTGTGTGAAAGCGGGGAAAGACATCTTTAAAAACTCGCGCTTCAATGTGGTGAGTGCCAGGCATTCCATTTGCAGTCGGAGGACCTTCATAAAACGTCCATGATTCGCCACCAGCTCTTGTGCGCACGCTGGTGTGAAAAATATCTTGGGTTTGCCAGAATGAGAGAATCTCGCGCTCAATTGCAGGTAGATCAATTGCTGGAGCAAGCGCTACATATGGCGACTTTTCAGCCATAAAAAAATCCCTCCCATAAAGTGAACTTATGGAGGGGCGATCGTGATTGACCGCGGTACCACCCGCCTTGCAGCGTTAGCTGCCACTTAACTTTCTTACCGTTGGTTCTTAATGAGCCTTGACCCACTTCTTCCAACTCGCTCACAGGTGATTGCCTGGTCAGTGCGAATGTTTATGTAAGGCGGCAAGTCTAACGCATCGCGGGGCGAGTGGCTTTTATCCCTGCTAACCCTTAGCCTTCGCCGTTGTGGCATTGAAAAAGAAACTCTCCTCAGCTGTGGCGAAATTTAAAAAGAAGCCTGCAACCAAGGCGAATGTTAAGAAGGCTCCCGCAAAGAAAACTACGCCTAAGAAATCGCCAGCGAAGAAGGCAGTCACCAAGAAAGCACCAGTAAAAAAAGCGGCAGTAAAAAAGGCTCCCGCAAAGAAGGCTCCCGCAAAGAAGGCTCCAGTAAAAAAGGCGCCGGTTAAGCCAGTTCTTGCCAAGAAAGCGCCGGCCAAGAAACCTACTGAGATTATCAAGGGTGCACATAAGACAGCGCTCACAAGTTCGACAGCTAAAGGTGGAGCAACGACCATCTCGGTTTACAAACCCGAAGCAGAAGTGAGCGACATCGTTGTTGTTGAAGAAAAACGACTTGTACTTCCACCTCCTGTGCGAAAGCCAAAACCAGGAAAGAAAGCGCCGTCTCTGAAGCCAATTAAGGCTGCTCCGGCTCCATTTGTAAGTGAGGGAGAGGAAAACTGGACTGCGACAGAATTAAAATCAATTCGCAGCGAACTTGCTAAAGACCTCGTTCGATTGAAGAAAGAATTGGAAGAGATCGAATCCGAGATGGATGACTTGATTGAAGCCTCAGGCGTTGGGGCCGGCGATGATCAAGCCGACGCTGGCGCGAAGACATTCGAGCGCGAACATGAAATTTCTTTGGTCTACAACGCGCGAGATATGGTCTTGCAAACTGAGCGCGCCCTCGATCGCATCGATACCAAGACATACGGTCGTTGTGAAGATTGCGGAAGCGCTATCGGCAAAGCGCGTCTTCAAGTATTTCCACGTGCAACTCTCTGCATGTTATGCAAACAGAAGGAAGAGCGCCGATAACGTCGTCACGTGCAGAGCGCGCGCGACGACTTTTCATTACTTTTGCAACTCTGATATTTGCCATTGATTTAATTACTAAGAATTGGGCTGTTGACTACCTTCAATTTCGTGAGCCCATTCGAGTACTTGGCGACTTTCTAAAACTTACTTTTGCCACCAATCCAGGTGCGGCGTTTAATTTTGCTACCGACGCGACATTGATTCTTTCCTCACTGAAGCTATGTGTTGCCGCATTCATTGTTTATTACATGCGAAAAGTTACGAACACCCAATGGGCAATAGCTCTCGGTGCACTTCTTGGAGGAGTCGTTGGAAATCTCTGGGATCGCGCTACTCGCCCTCCAGGAAATTGGCGGGGAGAGGTTATTGACTGGATTGAGCTACCCAACTGGCCAGTCTTCAATATTGCAGATTCTGCAATTGTCTGTGCGGGAATTTTTATGACCTGGCTAGCGATGCGCAATGTCCAGCCGATTTCTCATGATGCCGATTCTGATCAGGAAAACATTAAATGAGTAGCGAGCGCGAAAAACGCACGATTTTGATCTCTGAAGACTTCAACGGAGAACGCGTTGATAGCGCTCTTGCCAAAATTCTTGAACTCTCTCGAAGCGTTGTCGCAGATCTCCTTAATGCCGGAGAAGTGCTACAAGGTAAGAAGCCACTGTCAAAATCTGATCGACTCCAAGTTGGTGATCGACTCACAGTTGTGATGCCCGCGCCATACGATCCTTTGGAACTTAAACCAACTCCAATGGAGGAGCTGGAAATTGTTTACGATGATTCTGATGTAGTTGTTGTGAATAAACCCGTGGGATGCGCAGCTCATGCTAGCCCTGGCTGGACTGGACCAACTGTTGTAGGCGCGCTAATAGCGCGTGGTTATCGAATTTCAACATCTGGGCCACAAGAACGTCAAGGAATTGTGCAACGTTTAGATGCCGGAACTTCAGGATTGATGTTACTTGCCAAGAATGAAAATTCTTACATTGCCATGAAGAATCAATTTCGCAACCGCACAGTTAAAAAGGTTTATCACACTTTGATTCAAGGACACATCGATCCCTCTGAAGGAACCATCGATGCTCCAATTGGTAGACATCCAAGGGAAGATTATCGATTCGCAGTTGTCGCAGATGGCAAGCCGAGCATCACTCATTACTCACTGATTGAGTATTACTCGAGCGCCTCTTTATTACGCGTTGAACTAGAGACAGGACGGACCCATCAAATCCGCGTTCACTTCAATGCTCTGCGCCATCCGCTTGTTGGAGATCTGGCATATGGCGGTGATCCCGTTCTAGCGGCGCGCCTTGAACTGAAGCGCCCCTGGCTCCACGCAATAGAACTCACTTTTAATCAACCTACTTCTGATGAGCGCATCACACTGAGCGCTCCACTTCCCGACGACCTCAAACGCGCCCTCGAGTTGCTCGCGGTCAAGTGAGTTCGGGGGAGTAATCTCGCCGACCGTGAGCAAGGGTTTCGTTCATCTCCACGTCCATACCGAGTATTCAATGCTCGATGGCGCTGCACGTATCGAAAAACTTGCTGAAGAAGTAGCCCGTTCTGGCGATGGCGCCATCGCAATGACTGATCACGGAAATGTTTTTGGAGCTTTTGATTTCTATAAGACTATGAAGAAGGCTGGCGTTAAACCCATCATCGGCATTGAAGCGTATGTCGCCCCTGAATCACGATTTGAAAAGAAGCGCGTGAAGTGGGCTGAAGGCGGAGAAGATGATGTATCTGCTGGCGGCGCCTACACTCACATGACAATTCTTGCTGAGAATAATGTTGGTCTATCAAATCTATTTAAACTCTCTTCGTTGGCATCGCTTGAAGGTTTCTATTACAAGCCACGCATGGATAAAGAGCTACTCTCTCAGCATTCACAAGGATTGATAGCGACCACGGGATGTCCTGGTGGAGAAATCCAAACTCGAATTCGAATGGGCGCATACAACGAAGCCCGCGCAGCAGCTGCAACATATCGAGACATCTTTGGAGCCGACAATTACTTTGTTGAAATCATGGATCACGGAATTGAGATTGAAAGTCGAGTAAAAGATGGCTTATTAAAAATTGCTAAAGAATTAGGTTTACCGCTTCTTGCCACAAACGATCTCCACTACACGTACGCTGGAGATGCCAAGCATCATGCCGCTCTCTTATGTATTCAATCGGGTTCAACACTTGCTGATCCAAAAAGGTTTAAGTTCGATAGCGAAGAGTTCTATTTGAAAGATGCTGCAACAATGCGCCGCATCTTCAAAGATATTGAAAGCGCCTGTGATAACACCCTTCTGATTGCTGAGCGCTGCAATGTCAGCCTTCGCGAAAACGAAAATCTCCTACCGAAGTTCCCGGTCCCATCCGGAGAGACAGAAGATTCATGGTTAGTTAAAGAAGCTGAACGCGGTCTATCCGCGAAGTTTCCTGACGGAGTATCAGAGGAACATAAAGCACGTCTGCAATACGAACTTGGCGTCATGACCAAAATGGGCTTTGCAGGTTACTTCCTTGTGGTTGCAGATTTAGTTGCTCATGCAAAAACTCAGGGAATTCGCGTTGGTCCTGGCCGTGGTTCTGCTGCCGGCTCTCTAGTCTCTTATGTTCTTGGAATCACCGCATTGGATCCCATCGCTCACGGTTTGCTCTTTGAGCGCTTCCTCAATCCAGAACGCATCTCGATGCCTGATATTGACTTGGATTTTGACGAAAGACGGCGCGGAGAGATGATCCGATATGCCACCAATAAATATGGTGAAGATCGAGTCGCTCAAATCATCACATACGGAACCATTAAGACTAAGCAAGCGATTAAAGACTCCACTCGAGTTCTTGGATATCCCTATGCCCTTGGAGAAAAGCTCACAAAAGCACTTCCACCTGCAATCATGGGCAAAGATATTTCTCTTCACGGAATTTTCGACAAAGAAAACGATAGATATGGTGAAGCTCAAGAGTTTAGAAATCTTTTCGAAACTGATCCAGATGCGAAAAATATAGTTGAAATGGCAACCGGCCTTGAAGGCCTGAAACGACAGTGGGGAGTTCATGCTGCTGGCGTGATTCTGAGTCGCGAACCTCTCCTTGATGTTATTCCGATTCATCGCCGCGATGCAGATGGCTCAATCATCACTCAGTTCGACATGGTGGCATGTGAAGCAACCGGGCTTCTCAAAATGGACTTCCTTGGGCTACGAAATCTTTCAGTGCTTGATGATTGCATCAGCAATATCAAATCGAATCAAGGCAAAGTAGTAGTTCTAGAGGATTTACCTCTAAAGGACAAGAAGACCTTCGAATTACTCTCTCGCGGCGAAACGCTTGGAGTTTTCCAGCTTGATAGCGCACCAATTCGCGCGCTACTACGTTCTATGGCACCGGATTCTTTTGAAGACATTTCCGCTGTTATCGCTCTATATCGACCTGGACCCATGGGTGTTAATGCACATAATGATTATGCCGATCGCAAGAATGGTCGCAAACGTATCGAACCAATACATCCTGAATTGAGTGAGGCCCTTAAAGATATTTTGGGTGACACATATGGCCTCATTGTTTATCAAGAGCAGGTCATGGCAATCGCACAGAAACTCGCAGGGTTCTCTCTCGGTCGCGCGGATCTTTTACGTAAAGCCATGGGTAAAAAGAATAAAGAGATTCTCGATAAAGAGTATGTGCATTTCGAAGAAGGTATGCGCGCAAATGGATTCTCGAGCGTTGCCATCGAAGAACTTTGGAAAACCCTTATTCCGTTCTCTGATTACGCATTTAACCGAGCTCATAGCGCAGGTTACGGAGTTGTCTCATTCTGGACCGCGTATCTGAAGGCAAACTTCCCAACTGAATATATGGCTGCATTACTCACCAGCGTGCGAGACGATAAAGATAAGTCCGCGCTCTATCTCAACGAGTGTCGCCGTATGGGTATAAAAGTTCTCCCACCTGATGTCAATGACTCAAATGGCGAGTACACACCAAAGGGCACCGATATTCGTTTTGGACTTGCAGCTATTCGTAACGTTGGCGAGAACGTTGTCGCATCGATTTCTCGAAACCGCGCCGAGAAGGGGCGCTACCAATCCTTTGGCGATTTCCTTGCAAAAGTTGATGTTCAGGTATGTAATAAAAAAACAATTGAATCCTTGATCAAAGCAGGCGCTTTTGATTCATTAGGTCATTCTCGTAAAGGTTTGATGGCAATTTATCTTGAGGCTATTGATTCAGTGATGGAAACAAAGCGTGCGGAGTCCATCGGGCAATTTGATCTCTTTGGCGGTAATGGAATTAACGTCAATTCTGAAATTACCGGCATCGCACTAGAGATTGATGCTGGGGAATGGGAAAAACCACTTTTACTTTCTTATGAACGGGAAATGTTAGGCCTCTATGTTTCTGACCATCCATTGTTAGGTGTCGAACATGTGCTGAGAGGCGCAACTGATATTTCCATAAGCCAGATCTTTGATGACGGTGTAAGCCACGAACAAGTCATTACTATCGCAGGACTCATCACGAGCGTGCAAAGAAAAGTAAGTCGTCAGGGACAACCGTGGGCGATTGTTACTATCGAAGATCTAGAAGGTGGCATCGATGTTCGTTTCTTCTCAAACTCCTACCAGCAGCACGCACTCAACCTGATTGAAGACCGAATTGTTGTTGTGAGAGGCAGAATTGATAAGAGAGAAGAAACACCACAAGTCACTGCGCTTGATCTATCAATACCGGATATCAATCAAGCTCCCATTGGGCCGTTTGTCATTAAATTAGAAGCGGAGCGTTGCACGCCACCTGTGGTTGATCGGATGAAAGAAATTCTCCGCTCCCATCCGGGAACTCGTGAAGTGCATTTGAAGATTGAAGGTGGAAACAAAAACACAGTTCTACGCCTTGATGATGGTTTGAAGATTACTGCCTCACCGAGTTTAAGCGCAGATCTCAAGTCAATTCTTGGTCCAGACTGCCTCGTTTAATTATCTGACAGGAATTTCCCCACTCCTTTAGACTTTGGTGGTGTCTCATCACATCACTGCAGAGCTTGTTTCTTGTACTTCTGAGATTTCAGAAAAGCAGGGCTTGCTTTGAAACCTCTCATCCTTTTGCCCGCTGTTGATGTCCGTGAAGGGCAAGCAGTTCGATTGATTCAAGGTGAGCTGAAGAATCAAACAAATTACGGGTCGCCCCTTGATGCCGCGCTTGACTTCCAAGGCGCGGGAGCAGAGTGGATTCATCTCGTTGATCTAGATGCAGCATTTGGAACGGGTTCGAACTTTGAATTACTCGCAGAAGTGATTGGCAAACTAGATATCAAAGTTCAATTGTCTGGCGGAATTCGCGATGAAGAAACTCTTCAACGCGCTCTCTCCACAGGCTGTGAGCGAATCAATCTTGGAACTGCTGCATTGGAAAATCCCGCTTGGATCACAACGGTAATTTCGCGTTTCGGTGATCAGATTGTGGTGGGACTAGATGTACGTGGAAATACTCTTGCAGCGCGTGGATGGAACCGTGACGGGGGAGAGCTATTGGAAACCTTGTCTAAGCTAAATCGCGAGGGCTGTGCACGTTATGTTGTGACTGATGTTAATAAAGACGGAACTTTGCAAGGCCCCAATCTAAATTTATTGCGAGAAGTTTGTAGCGCCACAGATAGCCCAGTCATTGCTTCAGGTGGAGTTTCCACTTTGGAGGACTTAATAACTCTGCGTGAGATGACCGTACTTGGAGTCGAGGGAGCAATAATTGGTAAAGCGCTTTACTCCGGTGCCTTTAACCTCCAGGATGCCTTAAGTGCGACTAGAGAAGCGGCTCGACAATGAAACCAAGATCATGAAACCAAGATCATGAAACCAATATCACTAGAGGAATTCCGCACCTTCGCTCGCGACTTTAATGTGATACCCGTTGCAGAAAGTTTCCTAGCCGATAATGAAACCCCTTTGACTATATATTCAAAGTTAGCAGCAAATCGCGATAACACATTTCTCTTGGAATCCGCTGAGCATGGTGGAGCATGGTCGCGATATTCATTTATTGGAGTCTCAAGCGAAGCCACGCTAACGGAGAAAAATGGCGTTGCTCATTGGTTAGGAACGATGCCTGCGGGGGCACCAGTTGGCATTGATCCTCTTGAGGCGTTGAAAATTTCAAGTAAACACTTACGTTCGCCGAAAATTGCGGGAATGCCTCCACTTACTGGAGGTCTTGTTGGCTACATGGGATATGACTCGGTTCGCCGACTAGAGAGAATTTCGAACCTTGCACCAGATCTTCTCAAGCTCCCAGAAATTACTTTTATGTTAACGACCGATCTTGCAGTTTACGATCATCTTCAAGGAACGGTTACTCTCATTGCGAATGCAATTAATTGGGATGGATCAGACGAGAGAGTTGATTTAGCTTATTCATCAGCTATTAATCGACTCAAAAAGATGAGTGAGTTGCTTGGAGGTAACATCCCCAGCACTGTTGCAGTGATTGGCGAAAAGCCAGAACCAAAATTTACACAAAACTTTACTTCTGCAGAATTTATGAAGAGTATCGAATCCGTAAAGGAAGAGATACGAAGTGGGGAAGCATTCCAAGTAGTTCTTTCGCAGCGTTTCTCAATTCCTTGCGAAGCGGATCCACTCGATGTTTATCGCATGCTACGTCTTCATAACCCGAGCCCCTATATGTATATATTTAGATTTGCTGATGGGCTTTCGGTAGTAGGTTCGAGTCCAGAAGCCTTGGTTAAAGTAACGGGACGTGAAGTGTTGGTACATCCCATCGCCGGAACACGAAAACGCTCTAGTAATGCAGAAGAGGACCTTCGACTCGGTGAAGAACTTTTGGCAGATCCAAAGGAACGAGCCGAGCATTTAATGTTGGTGGATTTAGGCAGAAACGATCTTGGTCGAGTATGTGCGCCAGGAACTGTCAACGTTGTTGAATTTATGAATTTAGAGAGATACTCGCATGTGATGCACATAGTCTCGACCGTGACAGGAAAATTGGCAGAGGCAAAAAGCCCAGTTGAAGCTCTCTACGCGGTCTTTCCAGCCGGAACGCTATCTGGCGCTCCAAAACCACGGGCGATGGAGATTATTGAAAGTCTCGAACCATCGCGACGCGGAATTTATGGCGGCGCAATTGGGTATGTAGATTTCACGGGAAATCTTGATACATGTATAGCTATTCGTACTGCAGTAATTAAAGAGAAGACTGCTTATGTTCAAGCAGGAGCTGGAATAGTCGCCGATTCAATTCCCGAAAATGAAAATGATGAGTGTCTTAATAAGGCTGCAGCAGTTTTAGGAGCCATAGCTGCCGCGAATGCTCTGCAATTATTAGGTCAACAAAAATAATATGAGCGTCCTAGATTCCATCATTGCTGGAGTTCTCGAAGATCAAAGAGTCCGTGAACTTTCTAAAGCAGAATTAGATGAACGCATCGCCGCTATTGGTCCAGTTCGTGATCCTTTGGACTCACTGAGAGCGAAACCTTTTTCGGTCATTGCTGAAGTAAAACGTTCATCTCCTTCAAAAGGAGCATTGGCAGAGATATCTAATCCAGCGCAACTAGCTGCGCTCTATGAAAAAGGTGGCGCATCAGTCATCAGCGTTCTGACCGAACAAAGACGGTTCGGGGGTTCACTTCAAGATTTTGTTGAGGTGCGTTCCCGGGTATCAACTCCGATGCTTCGCAAGGACTTTATTGTCAATGAATATTTGGTTCGAGAGTCTCGCGCCTTTGGAGCAGACTTACTATTGTTAATCGTTGCCGCACTTGATGATGTTCAACTTCAGGATTTCTATGCGCTCGCTCGTGAATTAGGGATGAAAGTTCTCATCGAAGTTCATGATGCTAGTGAACTAGAAAGAGCTCTGAAAGTTGACCCAGAAATAATCGGTGTGAATGCACGCAATCTCAAGACTCTGGAGATTGATCTCAATAATTTCACTTCCTTACTCCCGAGAGTTCCAAGCAATATCTACTCGATCGCAGAGTCAGGAATTGCAACAATTGATGATGTGAAATTAGCCCGCAGTGCTGGTGCACAAGCCATACTTGTAGGGGAGACTTTGGTGAAATCTGGGGATCCCGTAGCGAGTATCGCTGAATTTATAAGCGTGAAAAAATCCTAAGTGTCGGAAATAGATAGGTAAAAGTAGACTCGCGATATGGAAGAGACATCAATCATCGGACACTTTGGTCCTTATGGTGGTCGATTTGTTCCGGAAGCGCTGATTCAAGCTCTTGATGAACTGGATAGCGCACATAAAGCAGCGCTCAGTGATCCAGAATTTCAGCACGAATTAGAAGCACTCCATCGCACTTATACGGGTCGCCCATCCATCATCACAGAGGCGCCACGGTTTGGAGCCCACGCAGGTGGTGCTCGTATTCTCCTCAAACGTGAAGATCTCAATCACACCGGTAGCCATAAAATCAATAATGTTTTAGGTCAAGCACTTCTCACTAAACGTATGGGTAAGAAGCGCATCATCGCTGAAACTGGTGCAGGACAGCACGGTGTTGCTTCTGCAACTGCAGCAGCTCTCCTTGGTTTGGAATGCGTTGTTTATATGGGCGAGGAAGATACAAAGCGCCAATCTCTCAATGTTGCGCGGATGAAGTTATTAGGCGCAAGTGTTGTTCCCGTAACCACGGGATCACGTACTCTCAAAGATGCAATCAATGAAGCAATGCGTGACTGGGTAACCAATGTTGAAACAACTCATTACTTGCTCGGCACTGTCGCTGGACCGCATCCATTCCCCACGATGGTGCGAGATTTTCATCGCATTATTGGAGAAGAAGCGCGCGCTCAAGTACTGGAATTAACCGGTCGACTTCCTGATGCAGTACTTGCATGCGTTGGCGGTGGATCAAATGCCATCGGAATTTTCCATCCCTTTATTGATGATCTTGATGTGCGACTTATTGGATTGGAAGCAGGCGGAAGTGGCGTTGAATCAGGAAAGCATGCGGCCACCATCGTTGGCGGCACGCCTGGGGTTCTCCATGGAACTCGGTCCTATGTTCTTCAAGATGAGAACGGCCAAACTGTTGAGTCACATTCAATTTCTGCTGGATTGGATTATCCAGGAGTTGGACCTGAGCATGCATATCTTCATGACATTGGACGCGCCGAGTATCGCGCAATCACCGATGACCAAGCGATGCACGCCTTTGCGCTGCTTTCAAAAACGGAGGGAATTATTCCTGCAATTGAAACTGCTCATGCTCTGGCTGGTGCGCTCCAAGTTGGAAATGAACTTGGTAAAGATGCGATTCTTCTTATAAATCTCTCTGGACGTGGCGATAAAGATGTCCAGACCGCAGCGCAATACTTTGGTATTCCGTTATAGAGCTTGGCAAATAATCATGAGTTTGAGTGAAGTATTCTCACGCGCAAAGAGCGACAACCGAGCTGCGCTGATCGGATACATGCCTGCGGGATTTCCCTCAAAAGACTTAACATCTGAAATCGTAAATGCGATGGTCGAAGGCGGCGTTGACATTGTGGAAGTAGGTTTTCCTTACAGCGATCCCGTCATGGATGGTCCTGTAATTCAGCAAGCAGCTGAGATTTCTTTGCGAAATAGGACTGGAGCAAGTGATGTGCTTAGTCTTGTTTCTAAGATAAAGGTTCCGGCTTTGGTGATGTCCTACTGGAATCCCATCGAGAAATTTGGTGTAGAAAATTTTGTACGCGATCTCGCAACAGTTGGTGGCGTTGGAGTTATAACCCCAGATCTCACAATTGAAGAATCCTCCGAATGGATTTCGACGACTAATAATCATGAGATTAATCGAGTGTATGTTGTTGCGCCAAGCACTTCAGATATGCGGCTAGCGCAAGTTACAGAGGCATGTTCAGGATTTGTTTACGCCGCAAGTTTGATGGGAGTTACAGGCGCTCGCACTTCAGTGTCGAGCGCTGCCGGTGAACTCGTTTCTCGCATTCGAAAAGTCTCTCAGTTACCGATCGCAGTCGGCCTAGGAGTGTCTAATGCCGAACAAGCAAAGCAGGTAGCTTCATATGCCGATGGAGTAATTGTTGGCTCAGCATTTATTAAGTTAGTTTTGGATTCAAAATCTCATCAAGAAGCCCTAGAGAAGGTCAGAAACTTGGCCGCAGAACTTGCTCAAGGGGTGCGGCGCCCTTAAGTGTCGCAAAGTTCAGGCCTGGATTAGACTTCGAGCGTGCTTCCGCAGGCTATGCGGACGTTGAATTTTGAAAGAGTTATGAGACCAAGAAAGAAGGAGTAACCGTGCCAAAGGAACCCCGTCAAAGAGATAACCGCGGAGCCAAGAAATCAGGAGACACAGTCACAAGAAATATCGTGATTGGTATGGTTGCTCTCGTCGTGCTTTCGGGTGTCATATTTACAGTTCTCGACAAACGATCAGGTTCCGAGACCGCTCTGCCTGCTTCTATCGAACAGATCGACGCTTCCAATAATGGTGCGCCACTCACAGCAGAAGTATTACCTGAGAATGATTACGGAATCGTCTTTAATGCAGATGCTCCATTGTCCATCAATATCTGGGAAGATTTTCAGTGTCCATTCTGCAAGTATTTTGAGACTGCAATGAGTGATTACATTGAAGATTTAGTCCGGAATAAGGAAGCAAAAGTTACTTACCATATGACGTCTTTCCTTGGCATGGAGTCCAAGCGAGCAACGAATGCGGCTTATTGCTCGGTAGACGAAGGTCGATTCCTAGAATTCCATCGCGCTATTTACACGGTCCAGGGCGCAGAAAATAGCGGCATATTCTCAAATAAGAATCTTGTTGAGATAGGCAAGAGGTTGGGTATTACTAGCCCAACATTTGAAAGTTGCGTTAACGATAATAAGTATGGGGAGACCGTAGAAAAGGTTTACCAATCAATGGCGAAGAACAAAGTTGAAGGTACTCCCACAGTATTTATCAATGGCAAGCTTTGGAGTCGTTCTGGCTCTGAATTCGTTCTTGATGAATTTAAGGCGGCGGTTGAAGCAGCGAAGCAGTGATAACCGCTTCGATTCCTTCACCTTCCCAATCTCTCATTGAGATTGGTCCACTTACTTTTCATTTCTATGCGCTCTGCATAATTCTCGGAGTGGTAGCCGCTGTCTATATTGGAAATAGACGTTATGTTGCTGCAGGCGGCTCACGAGGTGTAGTGAGCGACGTTGCGGTCATTGCAGTTCCAGTTGGAATAATTGGTGGCAGGCTTTATCACGTCATTACTTCGCCGCAGCAATACTTCGGCGCAAATGGAAACTGGATAGAGGTTTTCTACATCTGGCAGGGCGGATTAGGAATTTGGGGCGCGATCTCATTGGGATTTGCTGGCGCCTACTTTGCATACAAGCGACACCCACGCAACAATCAGATTTCTTTTGCAATTTTCGCTGACGCGCTCGCTCCTGGATTGCTCGTTGCGCAGGCAATTGGCCGATGGGGAAACTGGTTCAATAAAGAACTATTTGGTCGTCCACTCGATGCTCCATGGGCTCTGGAGATTCCTGTTCAATATCGCCCAATTGGTTTCACTTCGAGTCCGACATTTCATCCAGTATTTCTCTACGAATCTATCTGGTGCCTTGTAGTGGCGGCAATGCTCATCACTTACTTTAAAGGAAGAAATCTAAGGCCTGGCTCTATATTTGCACTTTATGTTGGTTTCTACTCATTTGGTCGTGGATTAATCGAATCGATTCGAATTGATGAAGCAAATCTTATTTTTGGGTTGAGACTCAATCTTTGGACTAGTGGGCTACTCCTCTTAGGTTCTCTTATTTATTTGAGAAATCGCAATCTTCGCTCCCGATCTGATAGAGAGTAGAGGCGTAGAATAGAGTCATGGGTTTAGCTGAGATTCACAAGCGCAATGAAGACCACCGCGCTCATCGTGCGGGTTGGCTACGAGCCGCGGTATTGGGCGTGAATGACGGTTTGGTATCGACTGCTTCATTAATGATTGGCGTCGTGTCGGCGCAGAAAAATGATTTTGTTGTTACTGCTGGTTTAGCAGGAATTGCTGCGGGAGCTATGTCAATGGCAGTCGGTGAATATGTATCGGTGCGTTCTCAGAATGACATCGAAGAATCTGATAAGAAATTAGAGATAGAACATCTTGCTCTCGACCCAGAAGGCGAGTTAGAAGAGTTAACCCAGATCTATCAAGAGCGTGGGATCTCTCGCGCCACAGCAGAAAAAGTTGCCCAGGAACTTCACTCACATGATGCACTTGGTGCACATCTACGCGATGAACTAGGGCAGCACGAATCAACCAAGGCGCGACCCATGCAAGCAGCGGTTGCTTCTGCTTTAAGTTTTACCGCAGGTGGAGCGATGCCTCTACTGGGCGCCCTCGCACCAAGTCTGGGCGGAAAAGCAATCTCGATCATTGCAATTACATTTTTTGGATTGATAATTGCGGGCATCATCAGCGCTAAAACCGCCGGCTCGAGCATTATGCGCACAACTGCGCGCATCGTTTTTGGAGGTGCACTAGGCATGGCGATTACGGCGTTAGTTGGACAGGTCGCACATGTTTCTGGGATTTAGATCCACCAAAGCTCCGACTTCTTGGTAGATTTCACCCCTTCATCGGGCCATCGCCGTCCCTCATCACAAGAGTAAACCTCGTGGAAGTAATCACGCAGGGTATGGGAGCGATTAGTGGCTTTGTTCTCCGCAGTTCCGCAAGCTCAGGGTCTTTATAACCCTGCGAACGAACATGACGCATGCGGCGTTGCGATGGTTGCCACCCTCAACAAAGTTGCAACACATGAAATCGTTGAACAAGGTCTGACAGCGCTGCGCAACCTTGAACACCGTGGCGCATCTGGCGCGGAAATAAATAGCGGAGATGGTGCAGGAATTCTTACTCGAATTCCTGATCTTTTTTTTCGTGCCGTCTTAAATTTTGAACTACCAGAAATCGGTAAATATGCAGCGGGAATTGCATTTGTTCCAAAAGATTTTAATGGAAAGAAACGAATTGAGGAGATTGCTCAGGAAGAAAACATCACCATCCTAGGATGGCGAAAACTTCCTATCAATCCAAGTTCGCTGGGAGCTACTGCGCTCTCAGTCATGCCAGATTTTGAACAACTATTTATCTCATCGAGTGATTCTGTGTCTGACCTTGATTTGGATCGCCGCGCTTTTTGTTTTAGAAAACGAGTGGAGCACGAACTTTCAGTTTATTTTCCATCGCTATCTTCACGGACCATTGTCTACAAAGGTATGTTAACCACGGGTCAACTCGAAGAATTTTTCCCTGATCTCTCTGACGAACGTTTCGTTTCACCTCTGGCTCTTGTCCACTCTCGATTCTCTACAAATACTTTTCCGTCATGGCCATTGGCGCATCCATATCGATTTATTGCCCACAACGGCGAAATCAATACTGTGCGCGGAAATCGTAATTGGATGGCGGCTCGCGAAGCGCTTTTAGAAAGCAAAATAATCCCTGGTGATTTGAAGAGGCTTTTCCCGATTATTGATCCAGCTGGCAGCGATTCTGCATCATTTGATGAGGTTCTCGAACTTCTTTATCTCGGCGGACGCTCACTTCCACACTCCATTTTGATGATGATTCCCGAAGCTTGGGAGAACCACGAAACTATGGCTCCAAAGCTCCGCGACTTTTATCGCTTCCACGCATCGCTCATGGAGCCATGGGATGGACCAGCATGCGTTACTTTCACCGATGGTAATCAGATAGGCGCGGTACTAGATCGCAATGGTTTACGCCCCTCTCGATATTGGGTCACCTCAGATGGATTAGTGGTTCTTGCAAGCGAAGTTGGAGTCCTCGATATTCCACAAGAGCGCGTAGTTAGAAAAGGTCGACTACAACCTGGGCGCATGTTCCTTGTTGATATCGAAGCAGGTCGCATCATTGAAGATGAAGAGATAAAGAATGCTCTTGCAGAAAGCGCACCATATAGTGAATGGCTTCATGCTGGAATTGTCCGACTTTCAGAATTGCCTGCTCGCGAACACATAATCTATCCGCACTCATCAGTGCTTCGTCGACAGAGAGCATTTGGTTATACCGAAGAAGAGCTCCGAGTCATCATCACGCCTATGGCTAAATCAGGTGCAGAACCAATTGGTTCCATGGGTACTGATACTCCCATTGCAGCGCTCTCTTCTAAGCCACGATTGCTATTTGATTATTTCTCGCAACTTTTTGCACAGGTTACTAATCCGCCACTTGATGCGATTCGTGAGGAACTTGTTACTTCTCTAGGTGGATCAATTGGACCAGAACATAATCTTCTTGATCCAGGACCTGCTTCATGTCGCCAAATTTCACTTGCGTTTCCAGTAATTGATAACGATGAGTTAGCCAAAATAATTCACGTCAATGCTGACAATAATCTCCCAGGTTTATCTGCTCACGTTGTGCGTGGACTATTCCCGATAGCTGAAGGGGGAGAGGGGTTACGACAGAGAATTGAAGAGATTCGTTTGGAGGTCTCTCAAGCAATTGCAGATGGAGCTCGCATCATCGTTCTCTCGGATCGCGATGGCGATGCTGAAAACGCGCCTATTCCTTCGCTCTTGCTCACTTCAGCAGTCCACCATCATTTGATCGCAGAGAAAACGCGTACCAAAGTAGGTTTAGTTGTAGAGACTGGCGAAGTGCGCGAAGTACACCATGTTGCACTTCTCGTTGGTTTTGGAGCAGCTGCCGTCAATCCTTATCTTGCGATGGAGACAGCAGAAGACTTAGTGCTCCAAGGAGTGATCACAGGAATTTCACCAGAAAAAGCGGTGAAAAATCTTATTAAGTCCCTTGGTAAAGGTGTTCTCAAAGTTATGTCGAAGATGGGTATTTCAACCATCGCTTCTTATACCGGCGCACAAGTTTTTGAAGCTATCGGTCTCTCTCAAAATCTCATCGATGAATATTTTGTTGGCACAACATCTCGACTTGGTGGTGTTGATCTTGACGTGATTGCCGAAGAGACAATTGCGCGCCACCACATTGCATATCCACCTGGAGGAGAAGTTCCTGGCACAAAGCGACTGCCGATAGGCGGCGAATATCAATGGCGCAGAGAAGGAGAACCACACCTCTTTGATCCAGAAACTGTATTCGCTTTACAGCATGCAACTCGCTCTAAGCGGTACGACATTTTCAAACGCTATACAACGCGAATTGATGATCAATCACGTGCGCTTATGACACTTCGCGGGCTATTTACATTTAAAGAAGGTGTTAGACCATCCATCTCGCTTGATGAAGTTGAGCCTGTCTCTTCCATCGTGAAACGTTTCTCAACCGGGGCCATGTCTTACGGTTCAATTTCGCAAGAAGCCCACGAGACATTAGCGATTGCGATGAATCGCATCGGTGCTAAATCAAATACCGGCGAAGGCGGCGAAGATCCTGAGCGCTTTATGCCGCTTCAAAATGGAGATTCCAAGAGATCTGCAATCAAACAAGTAGCGTCTGGGCGTTTTGGTGTGACGAGCGAATACCTCGTTAATTCTGATGATATTCAAATCAAGATGGCACAAGGTGCAAAACCAGGCGAAGGCGGGCAACTACCTGGCAACAAGGTTTATCCATGGATTGCAAAAGTTCGTCATTCAACGCCAGGAGTAGGACTTATCTCGCCGCCTCCACATCATGACATCTATTCCATTGAAGATTTAGCTCAGTTGATTCATGATTTAAAAAATTCAAATAAGGATGCGCGCATTCACGTCAAACTTGTTGCTGAAGTGGGTGTTGGAACGGTTGCAGCTGGAGTGAGTAAGGCGCACGCAGATGTTGTCTTGATTTCAGGACATGATGGTGGAACTGGAGCTTCTCCGCTCACTTCACTGAAACATGCCGGTGCGCCATGGGAGTTGGGCCTCGCTGAAACCCAACAAACACTCATACTCAATGGATTGCGCGATCGAATAGTTGTTCAAACTGACGGCCAAATGAAGACTGGTCGTGATGTAATTATTGCGGCACTTTTAGGCGCGGAGGAATTTGGCTTTGCCACAGCTCCACTTGTTGTCTCTGGATGCGTCATGATGCGTGTCTGTCACCTTGATACATGTCCCGTTGGTGTTGCAACGCAAAATCCTGAATTACGCAAGCGCTTCACAGGCAAGCCAGAATTTGTTGAAACTTTCTTCGAATATATTGCCGAAGAAGTTCGTGAACTCTTAGCAATACTTGGTTTTAGGACCCTCGATGAGGCGATAGGTCAAGTTGAACTTCTCGACACAGCTGCTGCAATCGATCACTGGAAGGCAAGTGGCCTTGATCTGGCGCCGATTCTGAGTTTCCCAAATGTTTCAGCTGACGCTCCGCGTCGCAACACAACCAAGCAGGAACATGGACTCGAAGCAGCCCTTGATAACAAACTCATTGAACTTTCTGCTGCAGCGCTTCAGAAGAGCGAAGAAGTTCGAATCCAACTTCCAATTAGAAATGGAAACCGCACAGTCGGAACCATGCTGGGATCTGAAATCACACGACGATTTGGAGGTACGGGACTGCCTGATGACACAATCGACATTACTTTCCATGGCTCAGCCGGCCAATCACTTGGCGCTTTTATTCCTCGTGGCCTAACGCTGCGACTATATGGAGATACCAACGATTATTTGGGTAAAGGGCTTTCAGGTGGGCGATTAATTGTTCGACCAGATGAACGTGCGACTTTTGCCTCTGAAAAGAATGTCATTGCGGGAAATGTCATCGGATACGGCGCAACTCTTGGAGAAATTTTTGTTCGGGGCGTTGTCGGAGAGCGATTCTGCGTGAGAAATTCTGGTGCAATTGCAGTGGTTGAAGGTGTTGGCGATCATGCCTGCGAATACATGACTGGCGGAACAGTTGTCATTCTTGGCACGACGGGACGCAATCTTGCAGCGGGAATGTCTGGCGGCCGAGCATTTGTTCTTGACCTCAACCCCGACTTAGTTAACACAGAGATGGTTGACGTTTTAAGCGTTCCCCGCGATCAGAGTGAGAGATTGCAATCCATTGTTTCGAAGTTCCATGCAGAAACAGGATCAGAAGTTGCGCAGAAGCTACTTGAGAATTGGGCAACAGAGATGAAGCGATTCTCAATGGTGATGCCTCGCGACTATGCAAAAGTTCTCAATGTGATTGATAGAGCAGAGCGAGAAGGTAAATCTCCAGAGCAAGCAATCATGGAGGTGCTCAATGGCTGATCCCCGTGGATTTCTCAATACTGGACGAGAAACTCCGAAACGTCGCCCAGTTGATGTGCGCATTCGGGACTGGAAAGAAGTTTATGAAGAACAGGAATTTGGTGCGCTTCAAAAACAAGCTGGTCGATGCATGGATTGTGGAATTCCTTTCTGTCACCAGGGTTGTCCATTAGGAAACCTCATTCCGGAATGGAATGATCTAATTTGGCGTAACGAGAAAGTTGATGCAATCGATCGACTTCATGCCACTAATAATTTTCCAGAGTTCACCGGTCGCCTATGTCCTGCGCCATGTGAAACAGCATGCGTGCTTGGCATTAATCAAGATCCAGTAACTATTAAGCAAGTTGAGTTACGAACAATCGAAGAGGCCTTCCAATCTGGAAATGTAAAACCGATGCAGCCGGATCGCATGACCGGAAAAACGGTCGCGGTTATTGGTTCCGGGCCAGCAGGTCTTGCTGCTGCACAGCAACTCACTCGCGCTGGACATACCGTCGTGGTTTATGAACGTGCACCGAAAATCGGCGGACTGCTTCGCTATGGAATTCCAGAATTCAAAATGGAGAAGTCAGTTTTAGATCGACGTCTTAATCAGATGCAACGTGAAGGAACTCGATTCCGACCCGGTGTAAATGTTGGCGTTGACATCACAGCGGCGCAATTACGCGCTAAATACGATGCAGTAGTTCTGGCTGTAGGTGCAACTCAGTGGCGTGATCTTGATATTCCAGGTCGAAACTTTCTCGGAATTCACCAAGCTATGGAGTACTTGCCGTGGGGTAATCAGCAGGCGCTCAATGAATTAGAGCAAGAACCACCTATTAACGCTCATGGCAAACATGTAATTATTTTGGGTGGCGGCGATACGGGAGCTGATTGTTTAGGAACAGCAATTCGCCAAGGTGCGGCAAGCATTACGCAAATTGAAATCATGCCTCGTCCTACCGAAGAGCGACCTACTTCTCAACCTTGGCCAACCTATCCAATGGTTTATCGAGTAAGCAGCGCGCACGAAGAGTCTGGAGAGAGACTCTATTCAATTTCAACAGAAGCCTTTATTGGAGATTCTGCAGGACAACTTACTGCTCTCAAGATTGTTGAAACAAAGTTCATAGATGGTAAGTTTGAAAAAGTTCCTGGAACTGAACGCGAGATTCCTGCAGATCTAGTCTTTTTGGCAATGGGTTTTACTGGCGTCGAGAAAAACCAACTTGTTTCAGATCTTGAGCTAACTTTCGATAATCGTGGAAACATAGCGCGCGATCAGAACTACCACACCAATATTGATGGGGTCTTCGTCTGCGGAGATGCTGGACGTGGACAATCACTCATAGTCTGGGCAATTGCAGAAGGTCGTAGCGCAGCATCCGCGGTCGATCGCCATCTGATGGGTGACACACAACTTCCTGCGCCCATCGAACCAAGTGCGCGACCATTGACCGTCTGATGTGTAATGCGTAATTTCATTAAATAATGAGAGATGGAATAAAGTAAGCCAATGCGCCGCGCCAAAATTGTTTGCACGATGGGTCCGGCTG